>Ga0302325_10002894_pt1 | contig 41087 bp, 36 predicted proteins | sample Palsa_T0_2_FD_201948 | JGI IMG/M metagenome (GOLD analysis project Ga0302325, IMG submission 201948) | Peat permafrost microbial communities from Stordalen Mire near Abisko, Sweden - Palsa_T0_2 | ecosystem: Environmental > Terrestrial > Soil > Palsa > Peat permafrost | place: Sweden: Abisko...
GTCCGATCGTAAATCACATTCGGCACAACCTTACTCGCCCGATCGCCAACGAACGGATTGATCTAAACCTCGTCGTCCAAAACCTGTCGTATCCCGTGTAGACAAGTGCGCGAGTAGTAGATCGCAGAAGCGGGTTCGCGCTCACCGTTGCCGATCTCTGATCAAGAGTTCAATTATGTTCAACCTCACGCCGGTCCGTTGGAACCTTCCGGTAAATGGTTTGTCGGCAATGACACCAAACTGAGGATTAGGGTTCTATACAAGGAAGAAGTGGAGCATGGAAGAATCCGTCGGCGCGGCTGAGCAAGAACGGGAAGCGTCCGGGGGCTTGCTGGCACGCAACGCGATATGGAATCTGGTTGGTTGTGGCGCACCTCTGCTAGTTGCAGTAATTGTAATTCCGATTTTGATTCGCGGTCTGGGCACCGCGAAATACGGGACGCTGGCGATCGCATGGGGAGTGGTTGGTTACTTTGGGTTCCTGAAAGTAGGTCTGGACTTCACTCTAGCCAAGCTGGTGGGCGAGCGAATCGGCCGGGATTCGCAGGATCAGATCCATGGTTTGTTTTACACCGCGCTGATTCTGCTATTGTGCTCGGGAATGATCGGCGGCGTAGTCTTGGCAGCGATCTCGCGGCCATTATCCTACTCGTGGTTGCATGTTCCGCCGGAACTGCGAGCGGAAGTCTGCACGGTTTTTAGAATTTTCGCGATCACGCTGCCCTTTGTGATCAGCGCCGCATGTCTCGTCGGCACGCTGTGGGCCTACCAACGCTATGACCTAGCCAACCAGGCAAGCGTGGTGACTGGAATTTTTACCTTCGCCGCACCAGCCGCCATTTTGCCTTTCTCGCATAGCGTCGTTTTGATCGCGGCCTTATGGGCCACCGTCCAAGTGCTGTCCTGGATTTTGTTTCTATTGTTATGCCTCTACGTGGTGCCCGGCCTGGGCTTTCTGCCGCGCGGCCGAAGGATGTGGGTGCGACCACTGCTTACCTTTGGAGGCTGGCTCTCAGTCGGTGGTCTGGTCGAACCGATTTTTCTTTATTCGGACCGGTTCCTCCTGGGAGCGATGGTCTCGCTTAGCGCGGTCGCATACTACGCCACCCCATTTGAGATGGTGATCAGAATTTGGATCATCGCGGACTCACTAAACGGTGCTCTGCTTCCTGCATATAGCGCCAGTCTCAAAGGCGATGGCATCCGGGCAATGCAACTGCTGGAAAGAATCGGCCATTACCTCTTCCCGGTAATTCTCGGCCCCGTCCTTTTCGCCGTACTATTCGCGAAGGAAATACTATCACTCTGGATCGACACGAGTTTTGCCGCGCATAGTGCGGTGATCCTGGAGTGGCTGGCGGTAGGAGTACTATTCAGCAGTATCGCGCGGGTTCCGTGGACCCTTCTAATTGCGGCACACCGGCCTGACGTATTAGGCAAGTTGCCGCTCCTCGAGGCTCCCTTCTATCTGACGTTCTTGTATTTCGCGATTCGCCATTTCGGATTGGAAGGCGCCGCGATAACCTGGACCTCACGAATGGCATTCAATTGCTTTGCGCTCCATTTTATTACCTGGCGTTTGCTGCCGGATACGGGTCGGGCGATAAGGAAGAACGCCGGCCTCATGATCGTTTCCCTTTCGGTGCTCGCGGGAACGCCGCTCTTGCCGGAGTTTCTCGCAGCCAGAGGACTATACTTTGTAGTGGCCTGCCTCGCGATGTTCTCCTGGATGTGGTTTTATATCCTGTCTTCAGACGAGAGGGCATCATTGCGGCTCGGATGGGGATGGTTTAGCAAAGCCTGACCGGTGCTATCACGCGGTGGTGGCACCGACTGATTTCACTTGCGTCCGCGACCATCGATCGGCCAGATATCTACTAGGCCATCTCCCTTCAGAGCACTCGCAAACGTCCCTTCGTCAGGACCGCCTCTGCTGATTCAATCCTCACTACTTCAAAGACTATTTAAATTGTGATTGGGACGCAGCACTGTGGATGAAACAAGCGCCGGGTAACACAATGAAGCCCGCCCCCTCGCTGCCCGATCGAGGTTGACACACCCAACTCGAGTTAGCGCATCCCTTACTGACTCATTCGGCGCCGAATATTTCGTATAGCTCGCTGATAGATTCCACCGATAGATCGTCTCCAGGCCCATTCTCGGTCCATCCTCGCCGTCTGTCTGTGCTGCTGCCACGGGAAAACGCGAGGCGTTGCCCGAGGGCGTTTCGGCAGGTCGAATACAAGACTGTAGGCATAGCGTGCTGTGTCCGAATGATTTGGTCCGGCCCCGTGGACGGTGCGTCCCATGTGGACGGTGCAACCCCCCGGTGGAAGGCGGCATCTAATATAGGTCGTTGGATCGAAGCCCTCGTAGCACTCCAAGGCATGCACGCGCACATCGTCATTCAGAGGGCGGTGCGGCAAAACCTCCCCTCGGTTGGTGCCGGGGATAAACCTTATGCAACCGTTGCGTTGATCAACGGCCTGTAACGGCATCCAAACGCTGATTTCATCGTAGTCGAAGGCGGGGTCACGGAATGCCTCGTCCTGGTGCCAAGGCGTCGCAGCGCCGTCGAAGGCTGGTTTCTTGATAATGTGGTCGAATTCAAATCGTGCCTCCGGACCAAGCAAATGCTTTGCCAGAGAATAAGCATCTTTAAAAAATTGCGTACAAGTAAGTTCGGGGACTAAGACACTGGGATGTTCAATTTGAGGTAGCTTAGGAGGCGTCGCGTCGTCATCAGTCCCGACCATGTCGAATTGCTTTCCTTCATCGAAACCCGCTCTGGTTTCGAACAATGTGTTGCAAATTTCGCGAATGCGTGAGACCTCCTGGTCGTTAGCGACTCGATCGATGACGAGATATCCCTGTTCCTTCAGTGTGTCACGAGCGTCTTTGCCCGCGAGGGCGTCTCTTAAGACGAGCGGCTCAGGGTTTGTTAGAAACATGCTAGGGCCATTTGAGGGTAGGATCTGCACCATTCTGAACCATTGTGGGAGACATCATTAAGACTAAACTGAGATTTCCGTTTTGACCCTCCCACTTCAAATTAGTTAATACGTCGAAGGAGTCTCGTTTGCAAGGTTTCTTGCCAATCTGTTTCGACGGTGTCCCAACGACGCCGGAAGGGACTGGGTTCGCCTCCGGCGAGCACGCATCGTGCCGAGCACAGCCCTCACACGATGAAAGGCACTGTGCCGTCGAGGCAGCGTTCTCAGAATCAGAGTCAGCAGCGAACGAGAACCTTGGCCGCCGGGATGAAAATCTTCCGCTGAGCACTGGCATTCCAGATAGCAGGTGTGGTTTCAGGGCGGTTTCTCGTCTCGGCCGCTACCACCCACAACGAGCGCGGGGGTGCCGGTTGTTGGCGATAATGCGCGCATGATAAGAGTGATTTAAACATTGGAGACCAGCGCCTGACCTATCGACCTTTTGATGGAGGAGACTCGCGCCAACCCTGCTCTTTCCGCCCGCGAGGCGTCTCTCTAGCGTTTTGGAAACGGATAATACCTCGCTCCGATAAAATCAATATTTGCTATCACTAAAGAGTACCCATGAAGTTGTTGGCCTATTGGCTCCGATCATTTCGAGAAATTTTTGTGCCGAGGCGGATAGTATTTGTTATTGTCTTTATTATCTCTGCGGGTGTAGCAATAACCAATTGGCGCGCCGTCGATGGATGGAATTTGTATCGGCCGTTACACAAACGACCGACACTGGTTGATCGCGAGGTCAGTCAGCGATTCCTAGCCACCGGAGTTCCAGACGGGGACCGCTACCTGGCTTTGTTCGGTTATTTTCTCCATGGGTTTATCGCCAATGCCGCTCCTGACTGGTCCTTAATACATTATCCGGGCCTGCCAAGCCTACGTGGATATGCAGTTAGCGGGCTAGAGGGTTTCGCACGAACAGCGCCCATGTTCGGTGCCTGGATTTACTCGGGCCGCAGCCCGTTGGTCACAGATCCTCAGACGGGAAAGGTCATAGATCTGGTTTCAACCCTTCGCTCAGGTATTCTGGCAGGTGTTGATCCGTCGTCGCCCGGTTATTGGGGCAGAATGAGTGACAATGACCAGCGCATTGTCGAAGCTGCAGATATTGCCAGGCTCCTATGGCTGACCCGTCGCGAGATCTGGTTCAAATTAGATAATGAAGAAAAGAGTAAGATTGCTTCTTGGCTGCTACAGGTAGATAGCGTAAAAATAACGACCCGAAATACTTGGATTTTGTTCCCAGTTACTGTGCACGCGTTTTTTGGCAATGTTGGATTTGCCAGCGCGGGTAATTATGAAAACTATTTTGAGTTCAAAAGGAACTATCTAGAGCGTGGCTGGTTCCGCGACGGTCCAACTGGAGAGATCGATTACTACAACGCGTGGGGCATACCCTATGAACTCTACTGGATTCATTTAATGGATCCTCATATTGATGCGGCCTTTATGGCCGGAGCACTCAATGCATCTGGAGACTTAACATCCCATCTTGTCTCTCCCGCAGGTCTCCCAATGATGGGTAGAAGTATTTGCTATCGAACCGCCGTTCCATCGGCTGTGGTTGCGGCCTCATTCCTATCCCCCTCTTCTATTTCTCCCGGGCTGGCGCGGCGTGCCATGGACGTTACGTGGCGGTACTTCGTCGGACATGGGGTACTTCGCGACGGAACCTTGACCATGGGATATACCGGAACTGATCCGCGAATTGTCGATTACTATTCTGGACCCGGAAGCTGTCATTGGGGGTTGCGGTCGTTGACGCTGGCTTATATGGCCGAGCCTAGTGCGCCTTTTTGGAGCACGCCCTATGCGCCTCTTCCCGTTGAGATACACGACTATCAGGTCGATCTTCCTAAGATAGGCTGGATCGTCCGTGGAGATAGTGTTTCGAAAAATATTAGGATAATGATCCCGGCTAATCACGACCAGAGCGTAAAAGTAAAGCAGTATTGGGAGTATAATAAACTATTCGAGATGATATTTCGAAGAGTGTCGCGACCAGAAAACTTCGATTTGAAGTATAGACTTTCAGAATACGACGCAATTCCTCCATTCGATGGTCTGCTGGCTACACCGAATTGATCTCCGTGTGGCTGGCGATCGATTATTTTTGTCAAGTACGATCCCCTACTACCTGCGGCTTTGGTGGCTTGCCCTAGGACCGTCGCGGTTCGCGCTCGCATCCGTGTGCAAACGACCGCAGCGAGCATCGACATCAGGTACACGATCCTGGCTCTGACTGCGGTCGCCTTTCTTCGATAAGCGGGCGAATTCCCGCCTGCGAAAATATCTCTCCTAAATCGCTATAAGGCTGGACATTACGCCACCTTCCTGGCTCCGGATATTGCGTTCTTTGCGCCGTTTCCTATGGCTCTGTCAAAGCCGAAAATAAGATGTGTTGCAACTTGGGTGCGGCTGGCTGGTAGGCTGAAACGATCGAAAGGAACGCAACCCAACCGACAAATCTTCAAGTGGCGGCAGACGGCGCCCGAGCTGATTCTAGCCAAACGCCTGTTCCGCAAGGCTCTCAGCGATCAATCGCAGCCGCAACCCCGTGTCATCAACACCGATAAGGCTCGCCTCTACGACTCCGCGATCGCAGCGGTAAAAGCGCATGGAACCCTACGCCGCCACTGCCGACATCGACCGGTCCAATACTCGAACAATATCCTGGAGCAGGATCATCGAGCGATCAAACGACCCGTGAAGGCCAAGCAGAGGTTTCGCGAGTTCCGCGCAGCGCGACGAACGATAGAGGGATATGAGGCGATGCACATGATTCGGAAGGGCCACGCCCGGTGGATTAGCACCAATGATTTTCGCCAACAGAATCGCTTCATCGACAAGCTGTTCGATCTGGCGGCCTGAACCTCCCCGCCCGGTTCTTCGCGGAACCTCCTCCGTCACCGTTTTCAAAGTTGCAACACTTCCCTGCTTGGCGGAGAGGGGGGGATTCGAACCCCCGAGACCCTTTCGGGTCTACACGCGTTCCAGGCGTGCGCGTTAAGCCAGACTCTGCCACCTCTCCGCAGCGAATGGCCAGTATGCCATTTCGAAGCGCGCGTTCGCCAGAAGCTCACGCGTCAATGCTCGTGGGATGCTCTGGAGCAATCATCACTTATGTCGGAGTCGGACCTTATTTTCCGAATTGTAGCAGCAAGGAGAAGATGCCGGGTTGGGGATAAGTCGGGAACCGGTTCCAGCCGGGTTGATCGGCTCCTTCGATCGCGATCAATCGAATGCCGGGCTCGTCGGCGCTAGGGAAAACTAGACGATGGGGCTTCGGCGACAACCGGTACACCCGGCGCATGCGCCGCGACTGAGTCCGCTCGCGCGTACAACACCGCGACGCGATCGCGGTAAATTGGGCGCCAGTCCGTGCGCGTCATCATCGTGACGTCAGCGGGCAACCCAGGCGGCATCAGCACGTAGTCATGCGGATAGTCCTCCAGAATGCGTGCCCCGCGCGAACGTCCGGCGAAAAAATCCAGATATTCAGCGATCACCGCGGGCGGATAAACGAGGTCGATACGGCCGTCAACGAAGATTCGCGACGGCGCCCCGAGATGGAAAAGCACGTACTGCCCCCACTCGAATCGCGCCAGAACGTTGCCGCGCAATTGATGCGATCGCATGTAGGCGATTGCACCGGACGGGTAGTCCATCGCTGCCGGTATCCGCGGCGACAACAAGCCTCCGTTCCCCAGCATCAAGGCCAAGGCGGCGGCGATCAGCAAGACCTGACCAGGGCGGCTGAACTGGTGCGGACCGGTGTGTGCAATTTCGCCGGCAGGGGATTGTGGAAATTTTCGAGCGATCAAGTGCAGATGACGAGCCAATGGCGCGACCGCGGCGATCACCCCGAGCGGCATATTGCGCACGACGTCGAACGCCGCAACGCCCATCACTGCTGCAATCGTCACCAATGCGAGATCACCGCCTCGCGGAGTAATTAGAAATGCGATTGCCAGCACCGCTATGATTCCTGCTACCAAGAGAAAGAAAACAAGACCGGAATGGGGTCCGTGAGAACTTGCAATCACCGCGATTAATGGCTGCCAGTCGACCATCTCTCTGCGCGTCACCGGATTGTGGAATGCGCCCAGGACGTGGGTCCACGCAGCGACACCGTAGGGGTTGATGAGGGTGGCGATCGCGCTCGCGACAGTAACTCCCAGCAGCCGGGTACCGCGCTCGAGACTATGGCCGGCAGCGAAGTCGACGACCCACGTCACTCCCGTGTATAGGGCCAGCGCAACCACGCCGAGGATGAAGCCGCCATGCAGATTCGCCCATAGCCCGAGCATCGGAATGGCGACCCAGATGGGCGCACTGCGGCGATAGTTTTCGCGCGTCAACAAGGCCATCAGGGCGGCGAGAAAGACGTAGGTGTAAAGTTGAGGCCGGAATTGCATCAGCGGCATCAAAGCCACCGCGGCAGTGATCACCACCCCAGCCTGGATCGCGATCCCTGCACCGGTCTCCGAGGCTGCGATAGCCAGCATAATTATGGTCACCGCGGTGCAGGCCAACTTCCACAACTTGAGGCCGAGGATTCCGCAGAGGTCATAGGTTCGCGCCATCAGAACTTCTGCCAGCCATTCGTGAACCGTCCATGAATGTCCGGGCACCGAATAGTTGAAGGGATCGTGATTGACCGGGCCGATCTGAAGAAACAGGCGGCCGAACACGATATGTCCCCAGAGGTCCGGATCGGCAACGCGGGCGGCATCAGCGATCGCGATTGCAAGCAAAACAAAGGCCGGCGCATTTCGAAATAACGACGGCGACGCGCGAACGTCAAGGTGATTCATCGCGCACCCACCAGCGTCATCGGTTGAGGTACCTCTGCTCCCCTCACGGAAAGTAGGTCACTTGTGGGGAAATACCTAGCGCCGGCGCCTCAGGCATTTTCGCCGCAGGCGAATTGGCGCGCGCAAACAACGCGCTATTTGCGTCGTGGTAGATCAACCTCCAGTCGGACTGTCGCCGCATCAATTCGTAGGCCTTGGCGGTGGGCGGAATCAGAACCAGGTCATGCGGATACTCCGCGAGTACGGCCGGTGCGCCGCGGCGGTCGAAGTAAAAGTCTATGTACTGCGCAATAATCGCGTACGGATAGACGGTGTCGTAGCGGCCGTCGATGAAAACTCTCGACTCCGGCGCAGTGTGCCAGATCAGGTATTCGCCCCAGTTGAAATCGTCGAGGATGTTTCCGCGCAAATTATGTTGGCGCATGAAAGCGACGGCACCATCGGGGTACGGCTTGTCCGTACGTAAATGCGGAGAGAAAATGCCGCCGTGAAACGCCAGCATCGCGGCCACTGCCAGCGCGAGCCATGGGCTGGTCGCAGAGCGCTCCGGCGACGGATCCACTTCCTCGCCATCGGCTGCTGCAAATTCATACCGCCGTGTAGTCAGCAGCGATGAACGACGCGCCACCGGCAGCGCGCACGCGATTATCGCAACCGGCAGGTTGCGCACCGCCACAATCGCCGCAGCGCTCATCACCGCCGCTATCGCCACCAGCGGCAGGTCGCCACCGCGTGGTGCGAGTGGAAAAGTAGCGACGAACGCCGCGAGCATCCCGCTACCGCACAAGATGTAAATGGCGCCGGCGGGATGAGCCCGCCATTGACGCATCAGCGCGAAGGCCAGGGGTTGCCAGTCGGTCACCGCTATTCGGGTTATCGGATTGTGCAGCGCGTGAAGTACCGGGCGCCAGGTCTCGATTCCGTACGGTGTGATCATCGTCGCCATCGTCGCCGCGATCGCGATTGCGCCGAGGCGTAACCCGCGTTGAAACCCGGCGCCGGTCACAAGGTCTTCGATAGTCGTCGCGGCTGAATATATCGCAATCGTAGCGACGCCCATGATAAAGCCGCCGTGCAGGTTGGACCACAATGCCATCATCGGAATGAGAAGCCATAACCGCGCAGCGCGCCGGTAGTTATGGCGCGCCAGGAGCGTCAGCATCGCCGCCACCATCACGAAGGTGAAGAGCTGCGGCCGAAACTCCATTTGCGGCATCACCGCGATCGCGACAACTGTGAGAATATTGAGGAGAATCGTCGGACTCGCATCGGTCTCCGCGAGGCCGGCAGCTACGAGCAGCATCGTTGCCGCCACACAGACGAATTTCCAGAGTTTGAGCCCGACCACGCCCAGCACATTGTATGCTGCCGCCATCACGACTTCAGTCAGCCATTCGTGATTATCCCATCGATCACCAAATGCACTGTAGGAATATGGGTCTCGAAGTATCAGGTGCCGCTGGGCAATCATAGCCTGACCGAAACGGATATGACCCCACAAATCCGTGTCGGTCAGCTGGCCCGAATCAGCGATCACGATAACCAGCACTACGAGCCCGGGAGCATACCGCAGCAGCGACGTCGCGGGGCGCCGCGCTTGATCACTCGCGGTCACGGAAAATAGCTCACAGCGGGGGGTGTGCCCTCGAATGGAACTCCGGGAATTTTTGCGGCAGCGGAATTTTGGCGCGCAAACAGCATCCAATTCCCGTCGCGGTAGATCAGCGTCCACTCATGCGCTTGCGCCATCACATCAAGCGCGGGGCTTTCACGCGGAAGCAAAACGAAATCGTGAGGCCAGCCGTGGAGCACTCTCAGGGCGGTAGGGCGCGCGTTGATAAACGCGAGATATTGATCGACGACTTGCTGCGCATAGACCGTGTCGTAACGCCCGTCGATAAATACTCTGGAGTCGGGCAGATGCCAGATGAGATATTCCCCATCAGCGAAATTGCTCAGCACGTTACCGTGCAAATCGTGATCGCGCATGAAGGCGACGGCGCCGATCGGAGATTCCGCATCCAGCTTGAGGCGTGAGGAAAAGAGTCCACCAAACACTGCCAGCACCATCGCAACCGAGAGCGCGAGCCAGGGATTCACCCCCGATCGAGCGGTGCTGTGCGTGGCGGCGGTAGCCGCTACCGCGGGCGTCACCGTTGCAGCGATACGACGTCGTCGCGCCGCGATCAATTCGGCGTGACGTGCGAGCGGCGGGGCGCAAGCGATCATCGCGAGCGGCAAATTCCGCACGGCGGTGAACGCCGCCGCCGTCAGCATCGCGGCGATCGCGACGAGCGGCAAATCTGCGCCGCGCGGCGCGGAGCTAACGGCGATCGCGAACGCGACCATCATAAACAATCCGCAGACAAAAAAGATCACAATGACGGGTTTGGTATGCCATCCGAGCGCGATCGCGTGCAGCAAGGGCTGCCAGTCGGCGATAATGGGATGCGTCGAATAGTCCTTCAGCGCATTCAGCACCACCAGCCACGCGTCGATTCCATAAGGCGAGATCAACGTCGCGAGCGTTCCCGCCAACACTATCAGGCCGAGCCGAAATGAGCGCTCCAGGCCCCGGCCTTCAACTAAATCCTGAAGACCGGCGAGGGCGGCGTAGATCACCAATGTCGCAATTCCGATGATGAAGCCGCCATGCAGATTGCCCCAGAACATCATGATCGGAATTACAATCCACAGTGGTGCACGCCCGCGATAGTTGTCCCGCGCCAGTAGCGCGAGCGTCGCCGCGAACAACATGAAGGTAAAGATCTGCGGCCGGAACTGATTCTGCGGCACCATCGCGATCGCCGCCAGCGCAAGTATATTCAACTGAATCCCCGGAGCCGCGCCCGTTTCCGCCATGCTCAGCGACATCAGGATCATCGTCGCCGCGACGCAGGTGAACTTCCATGCCTTCAGTCCGATCACGCCGAAATTGTTGTAGAGCGCGGCCATCGCGATTTCGGTCAGCCATTCGTGATTGCGCCAGACGGCGCCTGCCGCGCTATAGGAATAAGGGTCGCGCGAGATGATGCGGCCGCTCGCGAGGACCGCCTGACCGAAGCGCAGATGGCCCCAGAGATCGCTATCCGGAATCTGTGCTGAATCCGCGACCACGATCAGCAACAGCACCAGCGCCGGCGAATAACGCAGCAGCGAGATTCGTGGCGCGGGCGTAGGGGGAGCGTCCGCTGCGGTCACGGAAAGACGCTCTTGCGCTGCAACGTCCCTGCGATCGGAACGCCGCCTAATCTCGCCGCTGCCGAGTTCGATCTCGCGAACAGCACCGCGACAGGATCGCGATAGACCAACTTCCAGCCCGGCGTGGATTCCATCAAGGAGACCACTGGCGCCTTCACCGGAATCAGCACCAGGTCATGCGGATAGGCATGAAGAATACTGAGCGCAGCAGGGCGCGCATTGATGAAATCGAGAAACTGGTTGATAACTTTTCCCGGATAAATCGTGTCGTAGCGCCCGTCGATAAAGACCTTCGATGGAGGTTCGAGGTGCCAGATAAGGTATTCACCCCCAACCGAACTCATCCAATATATTGCCGCCAATCCCATGCATCCGCATGAATGCCACCGCACCGATCGGGTACTCGTGCGGATCGACGGCAAGTCGCGCAGAAAACAGCCCCGCAAGGATCGACATCGCGACCGCAGTTAGAATTACGAGCCACGGATTGACGCCGGGTCGATCATCGCGCGACACCGCCACAGAGGAGGGCGGACGAGGATTTTGCGAGGGTTCGGGACTACGCCGATCGGCCATCAATTGCGCATGGTGAGCGAGCGGCGGCATGCAGGCGATCACGGCCAACGGCATATTACGTACGGCGGCAAATGCGGCGACAGACATCATCGCCGCGATCGCCACGAGCGGGAGGTCATCGACATACGGCTGAGCTGTCGCGGACGGTAAAATCGGGCTTCGCGGTGCGCGGACGACAGTCGCCACGAACGCCGCCATGATCGCGATTCCGGACACGAAGAAGATCACCGTCGGAGGGTCAGTGCGCCATTGCTCAACCGTCGCATGCAGCAACGGCTGCCAGTCGGCGATAATCGGCTGCGCCTGGTAATGCCTCAATGCATTAAGCACCACCCGCCACGCGTCGATCCCATACGGCGAGATTAACGTCGCAAGCGTTCCGGCCACCGTGAGGAGGCTGAGCCGGAGTGCGCGCGCGAGTCCGCCCCCCGCGATCAAATCCTGCCCTCCTGCAACAACGGTATAGATCGCGAGCGTCGCGATTCCGATGATAAAGCCGCCGTGCAGATTGCCCCACAGCGCCATCATCGGAACGACGAGCCACAGTGATGCCCGGCCGCGATAGTTATGGCGCACAAGCAATGCGAGCGTGGCCGCGAAGAGCATGAAGGTGAAGAGTTGCGGCCGGAACTGGTTCTGCGGGATCATCGCGAGCGCCGCCATAGCCAGCAGGTTCAGTTGGATCGCCGGCGCGGCACCCGTCTCGGCCATCGACACTGTCATCAACAGCATCGTCGCGGCCACGCATGCGAACTTCCACAGTTTCAAGCCGACGACGCCGAACCGGTTGTATGCAACAGCCATTACGATTTCGGTCAGCCATTCGTGGTTGAGCCAGGCCCCGTTCGCGGCGCTGTACGAATACGAATCGGTGGTGACGATATGTCCGCTCGCGAGCGCGGCCTGACCGAAGCGCAGATGCCCCCACAGATCGGGATCGGGATACATCCCGCAGTCGGCAACCACGATCAGCAGCAGGACGAAGGCGGGCGCATAACGGAGTAGCGAAATCTGCCTCGCAGCTATTTGAGCAAACGGGGAATGAACCGCCGGAGAAGCGTTTATCGCTGAGCCCTGACTATCCAAGCGGATTCAGGCGCGAAGAGGAGCATACACGCCGCGTACCAACTTTACAGTTCCCCTTGTCACGGCGCCCAAGATACCAAGATGCCGCCCCTATGACAGCATCGGATGTGGCCGATGTCTGCCGCCTCCGCAATCAGAGCCACACGAATCAGCGGGTCGCCGCGTAACAAATGGTTTCGTTGACGGTTCGCACACGCCCGTCTGCCACAGCATATGCGCGCGCGCCGTCGATCACTGCTTCGATGAGCTTCGCTCGCATCTCGGGCGTCTGATGATCGAGCAACGCACGAAATGGCGCGGCCACATCGACGCGAAACTGAGCAAAGTCGGCGGCGGAAGCGGCCTCAAATGTCACTGGGATGCGCTCGACAGTGACATCCTTGAAACCTGCCTCGGCCAACATGCCGCGCATCCTCGATTCGTCGGCCAGCCGCAACGGGCCGAGCGCATCGGGCGGTGGCGGCGGCAACCCGGCGATCTTCCTGACGGCCTCGGCGCCGATACTGGTTAGCGGCATCTTGTCGGCGGAGGACCATACCGCCGTCGCGAGGCGGCCGCCGGTGCGCAAGCGTTGATAGATACCGCGCAGGGCGCCCGGCACGTCGGGCATGAACATCAGCCCCCAGCGACACAGGATCGCGTCGAAGTCCCGCTCGGGCATCGTGAGCGCCTCGCCGTCAATCTGGCGGAATTCGACGTTGGCGACACCGATCGCCGCGGCACGCTCGCGGGCGATGGCGAGCATTCCGAGGGACTGATCGGTTGCAATCACGCGGCCGGCAGGGGCGACGCGCCGCGCGGCGGTCAAGGCCGGTTCGCCGTTACCGGTCGCGATATCGAGCACGATCGCCCCGGGTCCAATCCCGGACAGGTCGATCAGCCGATCGCTGACATGCTGAGCCGATCGCTCGAGCAGCGGCCACCATTTTTGCCATCCGACAGCGGCGGCGTCCCAGTCGCGTCGCTGATCGTTTTTCAACTGTTGCGGATCAACCATTTTCCCGTTCACCTTTTATGCGCGCCGCGCAGTCTGCTGCCAACTGCAGCGGATATTCGCAGGGCCCGGCGCATCGGCACTTTCGTACTACTGCTAACGTCCCCGTACCACGACCCCGCGCAGATGCGCCAGCACGCGGGGATACTCTGTTTCGAGCGCCGCGACGGACGCGGGTGCGACGCCCTGATCGGCAACCAGCGCCACACCGGCGGGATCGTCGCCATTCGCCGCGGCTGGATGAGCGACCTTCGCCAGCGATCGGTCGGCCAGGTAATAGCGAACGACGCTGACCGCGAATCCCGGCGCAACGGCCAATGTGCCGCGGCTCTCCGGACTGGCGGCAGCGATTCGCACGGCCTCGCTCCACTGCACGTCGTGAGGTTTTCGGTTCCACGCGATCACGTGGCCGATCGCAAGGGCGGCTATCAGCACGACCGCACTAATTCGCGCGGTTCGCGCAGGCAGTTCGAGAATCCCAATGGCGATCAGAATGAAGAATGGGACGAAGCACGGCAGCAAGTAGCGTTCGACGAATGCCGGTCGAATCGCGTACGAAACGAACAGGAGCAGGAGTGTAGGCGTCCACATCCAGAGCAGCGCGAAGCTGATACCGTCGCACCAGCGGCGCCATCCGCGCACGACAGCCCATGCGGCCAGAGCAGTCATCACCGGGAACGCGAAGCTGCCGGTCGCCTTATTGAACAGCGTCAACGGCGCCCAGGGTTCCGGGCGCTTGATCCAGTCAATCGCACCGCGATCGGCGGCTTGGGCGGCCGCGCCGATCACCGTTGGCGCAAGCGGCGCGAGGATCGCGGCTCCGGCGGCGAGCGCGATCGCCAGCATCAGCGCCCGGCGCGATTCCCTTACGGAGAAGTCGAAGCGGTTCCGCGCCATCAGATATGCGATCCATACTCCTTCGCTGCCGAAGGCCAGCACCGCCGTCAGATGAGCCGCCAACGCCATCGCGGTGAAAACTGCTACGCCGGCGTAAGCCGCAATCTCGCCGCGGCGGAGTGCCCGAAAAAAGCACCAGGTCTGCGCGACGACGGCGGCAACTACGAATGGGTACATCCGCACTTCGCGCGAATATTTGATCGTGATCAGATTCACCGCGAAGATCAGTGCGGCCGCCGCCGCCGCTTCATCGCGCTCATCTACCGCCGGACCAGCGCCGCCGATTGCCTCGCCACTCACAGCGAAAATCTCGCGCGAGGCTCCAAAAACCAGCAGGATCGCGATGGTGCCCACCACCGCGGAGAGCGCCCGCATCGCGGCAAGCCCGTCTCCAAACGCAAGCAGCCACAAATGCAACGCCACATCGTGCAGTCCGGCCTTGCCCGGATTCAAACGGTTTTGCGCGCGTAAGACTTCACCGATTGTCGGTTCGGAAGCGGCAGCCCAGGAGGCACCTTCGTCGGCCGACATTTCGCGACCGCCGAGGCCGGTGCAGCGGAGGTAAGCGCCCACGATCACCGCGAGCGCCAGCATCGCAAGCGTGAACCTTCTCGATGATTCGATGGAGCGACGCGCGTCCGAAACCTGGCTCACAAACCCTTCTTGAGTTTGGGCGCGGGACGGAAGCCAACCGTGCGTGCCGCCGGAATGGTAATCCTGGTCATTTTATTGGGATTGAAGCCGGGGCGGGCCTTGCGCCGCCGTACCGTGAAGGTCCCGAAACCTGGCATCCAGAAACGCTTGTCCTTGCGAATTGCCCGGGCAATCTGGTCGAAGGTCAGATCGACCGTCGTCGCAACGATCTTTTTCTGCTGTCGTGTGGCGCGCGCCAGCGTCTCGATCAGTTCAGCCTTGGTCATCCTGCAACCCTCCAGTGGAGATGTGCCTACAGCGCCTGGCCCGATGGCGCGACTCACGCCTCCTGAATCGTAAGTTTTGAATGAAGACCCCACACTGATCGAGAAATGTTGCAACGGAAAATCATCGCTAAAGCTGTTGGCCTCTAGAAGCCCGCCTCGATCGCGGGTCGCCGGCTCTGCGCATTCGCGAGCGGAATCAGCCTGGCGTGGCGGAGAGTTGCTGCAATGTGCGCCACAGCAACCCCCAGCGGACACCCTGATCACTGACCACGACCTCGTTGAGATGGAAGTGATTCATGATTCGTTCGAGAATCGCCGCACCCGCGAAGATCACGTCGGCGCGTGCCGGCTGGAGTCCGGGCAGTTTCTTGCGCTCCGCCAACGGCAGGGCGCCGAATTTCGAAATCGTGGCCATCACGTCGTCGTGCGAGAGATGATGCCCATGTACGATCTTCGAATCGTAAGTGGTGAGCCCAAGAGTCACCGCGCAGACGGTCGTAACCGTCCCCGCGATACCGACCATCGCGTCGGGCGAGAACTCCCAGCCGAGCCGCTGCAGTTCCGAGTTCACGGCGAGGCGCAAGTCCGCGGCCTCGCGCGCGGTGGGGGGATCATGATGCACATGGCGCTCGGTCAAGCGCACCGATCCGATTTGCAGACTGGCGAGATCGAGCTTTCGCCCCGGTTCCGCGCGAATCAGTTCAGTCGAACCGCCGCCGATATCGACGATCAGGAGCTTCGCGGCGGGGTCGATCGTAAGTCCCTTGATCACCGCAAGATAGGAAAGTTCGGCCTCGGTTTCGCCGGTGATGATCTCGAGATCAATCCCGGCCTGCGCTTTTACCTTCGCGATAAACTCCGCGCCGTCGCGAACGTCGCGGAGCGCTGCGGTCGCAACCGCAACGATCTTCTCGACGCCAAGGTCGCGCGCCTTCTGAGCGAACTCCGTAATCGCCGCGAGCGTTTGCGCGGCCGACTCGGAATCGAGCTGTCGGCTGGAATCGACTCCCCGGCCAAGCCGCGTTATCTGCGACAAATCGGCGATCGTACGCACGATACCGGCGCTGTCACGCTCGGCGACGAGCATCAGAACAGTGTTGGTTCCAACATCTAGAGTTGCGAGTTTCACACTTTCACCAGGAAGCGGCCCTCACGCACCAAGGCCAGCCGCCACATCTGCGGCATCGGCTGCGGGCGTTTCGAGGCCATTGTGGCTGACCCAGCTATCGAACGCGGCGATTGCACGCGCTCCCATTTCGATTTTCTTCTCGCGGCCGCGTGCGCGGCTCTTGAGGTCAGGCATGAGTCCGTAATTCGCGTTCATCGGCTGAAAGTCGCGGCGGGTCGCATCGGTAATGTACGCAATCAACGAACCGAGCGCGGTTTCCGGCGGCGGTATCGACAACTCGCGCCCGGTCGCGAGCCGCGACGCGTTGATGGCCGCGAGCATACCGGCCGCCGCGGACTCGACGTAGCCTTCAACGCCGACCATCTGCCCGGCGATGAAAAGATCGTCACGCCCGCGAAATTGGAGCGTCGGACGCAGCAGCCGCGGCGAGTCGATAAAAGTGTTGCGATGGAGCGAGCCGAGCCGCACAAACTCCGCGCGTTCCATCCCCGGGATCATGCGCAGGACACGGCGCTGTTCGGGGTAGGTCATCTTGGTCTGAAAACCAACCATGTTAAACAGCCGGCCCGCGCCGTCATCCTGGCGCAATTGGACCACGGCAAAGGGCTGTTCCCCGGTGCGCGGATGAGCCAGCCCGACCGGCCGCATCGGCCCGAACGCAAGCGTCATCGGACCGCGGCGCGCAATCTCCTCGACCGGCATGCAGCCCTCGAAGTAAATCGGCTTCTCGAACGGATGCGCCGCGACTTTCTCCGCCGCCATCAGGGCGCCGACAAAGGCCTCGTATTGATCCCGGTCGAGCGGACAATTGATGTAGTCTTCGCCGCCTTTGCCCCAGCGCGAAGCCATGTAGGCGACGTTCATGTCGATCGACGCGGCCGTCACAATGGGCGCGATGGCGTCGTAAAAATACAGGTTGCGCGAGCCGACGATTCGATTCAGCTCTTCGCCGAACGCCTGACTCGTGAGCGGTCCGGTCGCGATTATCGTTGGTCCCGGCGGCAGCGTAGTCGCCTCCGCGCGAACGATCTCGACCAGCGGATGCGCCGCGAGGGTCTCGGTGAGGATGCGCGCGAATTCCTCACGGTCCACCGCCAGCGCCGATCCAGCGGGCACGCGAACGTGATCCGCCGTCGTGATAATTAGCGATCGCAGCCGGCGCATCTCTTCCTTCAGCACCCCGACCGCCGTCTCCATCGAGTCGTTGCGCAGGGAATTCGAACAGACCAGCTCGCCGAACATCCCCGTTTGATGCGCCTCGGTCATCCGCAGCGGGCGCATCTCATGGAGGCGCACGCGTACACCGCGACTGGCAAGCTGCCATGCGGCTTCGCTGCCGGCCAGACCGGCCCCGATTACGTTGACGAGCGCTTCATTCATTTAGCGACGGTACCCATGTCCTGGAGTCTTTGGATCGTGACGGGTTTGGCCTCGGCTGTAAACCGATGCGCGCTAAGCGACCTGTATCGCTGATGACCTGCCCAATGACAATGCCGCGGGAAGTGAAAATGATGCTGAGAATATTTTGGCGGCGGTGTCGATCTGCGACGTGGCCGTTCGACTAAAGGATGTAAACCAACTTCACATCCAATGGAGGATCCCATGCAGTACATCCTTTTGATCTACGACAACGAAAGCCATCCGCGCACGCCCGATGAGCGCAAACAGATGTTCCAGGAATACGGCGCGTTCACCCAGAGCATTATCAAGTCGGGCAACTTCAACGCGGGCGCTCCGCTGCAGCCGACCAGCACCGCGACCACGGTGCGCGTGCGCGAAGGCAAGACCCTCACGATTGACGGGCCGTTCGCGGAAACCAAGGAACAACTGGGTGGCTACTATCTGATCGAGGCGGAGAATCTCGACCAGGCGGTGGCGATTGCCGCACGAATTCCTAGCGCCCGCTTCGGATCGATCGAAGTCCGTCCCGTCATGAAAATGTAAGCGCCCATCGATGGAATCACGGCCGTCCGGTGGGTTAGCCTGACCATCGGGCGGCCGGTTATGGCGAACGCGAATCTCGAACAGCTTTATCGCGAGGATTACGGCCGTATTGTCGCTGCGGTGATTCGCCTGGTGGGCGACTTCGATCTTGCCGAAGAGGCGATTCATGACGCGTTCACGGCCGCGCTCGAACAATGGCCGCGCGAGGGCGTGCCGTCGAATCCGCGGGCGTGGATCGTCGGCGCCGCCCGGCACAAGGCGATCGATCGTATCCGGCGGCGCGGACGCCTCGACGACAAGCTGCGCGAGATTGCGGCGGTCCAGGATACCGAGGAAAGCGCCGATGGAGTCGCCGAGCATGACAGCAACGACTCGGTGCCCGACGATCGGCTGCGCCTGATTTTCACCTGCTGTCATCCCGCGTTGGCGCTCGAGGCTCAGGTCGCGCTGTCGCTGCGCACGCTGTGCGGGCTGACGACAGAGGAGATCGCACGCGCCTTCATCGTACCGGCGGCGACGATGGCGCAGCGGCTGGTTCGCGCCAAGCGCAAGATTCGCGCGGCCGGCATCCCCTACGAGGTGCCGCCCGACGAGCTGCTGCCCGAACGGCTAGAGGCGGTCATGGCCGTCATCTACCTGATCTTCAACGAGGGCTACTCGGCGACCTCGGGCGAAGCGCTGGTACGCGCCGACCTCTGCGCGGAGGCGATACGGCTGGGCCGCATCCTGCACGAGTTGATTCCTGAGCACGCCGAAGCGCGGGGATTGCTTGCCCTGATGCTTCTGCATGACGCGCGCCGCGATTCGCGACTCAGCGCCGAGGGCGATCTCGTCTTGCTGGAGGAGCAGGATCGGGCGCGCTGGAACCCCGCGCAAATTACCCAAGGGCTCGCACTGGCGGCGATTTCGAAGCAATTGGATGAGCCTGGGCCATACGGCATTCAGGCGGCGATCGCGGCAGAACACAGTCGATCCGTAACGGCCGCAGACACCGATTGGCATGCGATCGGCGCGCTCTACGGATTGCTCGCGCGGCTTCAGCCGTCGCCGGTGGTGGAACTGAATCGCGCGGTTGCAATCGCGATGGCGGAAGGTCCCGCAAGCGGACTCGACTTGATTGACGCAATCGAAGCGCGTGGAGAATTGCGCGACTATCATCTGCTATGGGCAGCGCGCGCCGACCTGCTGCGACGTCTGGGGCGCTGGCGCGAAGCCAGCGAGGCCTACGGCAATGCGATCGCGCTGGTAACTGACGAACCGCAACGCCGTTTCCTGCAACGCCGCATCGCCGAAGTCAATTCACGCCTAAGCTGAAGCCAACTCATTGGAACCGGCGTCGCCAGTTCGGCTAAGCGCTGAGGCGATTGCCCGATAAACGGCGGCATTGAAGGCCATGCCAACGTGGCAACCGCCCGCCTCGACATTTAGGGCAACCGCCTCGCGCGAGAGTGCGCGGGGATAGCGCACGATGCGATCGCCTGGCGTGTAGATGGCGGTGAACGGCACCGAGACCGGACCGGCGTCAAGCTTGAGCGGCGATCCCAGAGTGATGATGTGGCGAATCGTCGCAGGATTCCGGCGCGCAATCGCCCGCGCGTACACCCCGCCGAGACTATGTCCGATTATCGAAACGCCCTTGCCCGATTCGTCGGCAGCCGTGAGCGCACGCTGCTCCAATTGATCGAGCAACTCCTGCCTGAAGCCGGTGTTGCGGGTCAGTCCTGACGCCAGCGGCGTATAACCGATGCGCCTCAGCCATCCGCGCAAGGTTTCGAGGTAGCTGTCGCTGCCGAGCAAGCCCGGAATCACCATGACCGGATGGCCGTCGCCGCGCGCGACGCCCTCGCCGAAGAAAACCGGGTCCGCGACCAATCGGGCATATTCGGCAGCCCACTGAATCGCCTCGATAGTGAGGCCGATCATCGCCGTCGCGCCCAGCGTAGTCACCACCAGTCTCAGGATCTGTGCTGTCGAGACCTGATCGATTTCGAGTCGCAGAGAGCGGTCACGGTCGGTCATTTGCGGACTCCATAAGCAAGGTAGGTCCCGCCGCCCGCAGCGGTCTGGAGTACCATCCCGGTCAGGTGCGGTTCCAGGTAGCGCCACGGCTCGTCGAGGCCAGCCATAGTGGTCGTCGAGCGCATCGCAGCGAATCGGACGAATAGGTTAACGCCCGGAGACCACCATCGCGCCCACTTCAGACCCGTCGCGACTACGCGGGCGCCGGGCTTCAGGCCGCGGAAGACATTTTCGAGCGCGGCCGGCGTCTGCATCAAGTCGTGAGTGAAATGGAACACGGCGGCATCGGTGCGGCGATCGAGATGCGCCTCTTCGGCCGGTGCGTTGATCAAGGTCACGTTGGTCCAGCCGTTTTCCCGGGCGCGGGTCCGCGCCTTCGCGATCATGTCTGGACTCTGTTCGACACCGATAATCGCACCGCGTGGTCCGATGAACTTCTCCAGGTGCGCAAAGCTCAGGCCAGTGCCGCAGCCAACGTCGAGCACGGCCTCGCCGGGTTTGAGCGCGAGCTGGGCGATCGCGCGGCGGCGAAGTGGTTCGGCGATAGCGATCTCGAAGTCATACACCTGGACGCGGGCGCGATACTGATCGATGGCCTCGGCGCGGTCCGGTTCGGGCGCCGTAGCGGCGGATACGCCGGGCATGATCGGCGTACGGCGCGAACGTTTTCTTCGCTGTTGCTGAGCCATCATTTCAGTCCGACGCGCGGTTCTCTAATCCGCTTGCACAGGCTGGGCCGATAGCTGTGATAATCAGCGCGTTAATCCGCCACGATATGGGGGACGCTGCCTTTTCGTTACGTGCGTCTTACCCCGCCGCAGCTATGCGATCGTCGGGGCGGGGGGCTCATGCGCCACGGGGGGCGCAGGAGTTTCCGCAGGCGGCTGCTGATAGCCACATTCCTTGTTCGCACATTGCCATCGGGTGCCATCCTTCTTAGTCGTTTTTTCGACCAGATAGGTCGCGCCGCAATCGGGGCATGGATGCGGAACGACGCGGTCCCAGCTCGCGAACTTGCACTTTGGATAGCGGCCGCATCCGTAGAAGATTTTCCCGCGGCGGCTGCGGCGCTCGAGGACTTCGCCCTCCTTGCAATCCGGGCAGGCGACGCCAGTGGTGACAGGTTCGGCGCGGGTGCGCTTGATGCCGTCGCAATCCGGGTAGCCGGAGCAGCCGAGGAATTCACCGAAGCGCGAGCGCCGGCGTACCATCGGCTTGCCGCACTTCTCGCAGACCTCGTCGGTGGCGGCGGGTGAGGTCGCTTCCTGCGGGATGACCTTGCCCTGATCGTCGCGCTTGAACTCGCTGGTGTTGGTGCACTTGGGGTAATTCGAACAGGCGAGGAATTCGCCGTTGCGGCCCCATTTGATGACCATCGTGCCGCCGTCGAGCTCGCATTTGAGGTCGGTTTCCAGACCCTTGCGCTTGACCTCGGGCATCTTCTTTTTGGCTTCGCCGAGCCGCTTTTCGAACGGACCCCAGAAGCGCTTGAGGGTCTTGACCCAGTTTTCCTTGCCTTCCTCGACACCGTCGAGCTGCAGCTCCATCCCGGCGGTGAAGCCCACTTCGAGAATGTCGGGAAAGGCGGCGACCAGCAGGTCGCAGACCACGCGGCCGAGCGAAGTCGGACGCATCCGCTTGCTCTCATCCTCTTCGACGTAATCGCGGCTCAGGATACTCGCCATGATCGATGCGTAGGTTGAAGGACGCCCGATGCCCTTCTCTTCGAGTTCCTTGATCAGCGTTGCCTGGGTAAAGCGCGGCGGCGGCTGCGTGAAATGCTGTTCGAGGTCGAAGCCAATGCCCTGCTCGTCGGCCTTGGTGGGCGTGAGCGGCTTGACCAGCGTAAGGCGCTCGCCTTCGGTCATGGCCGGCAACGTCGCCACGTCGTCATCGTCGCCAGCTTCATCCTGGCCTTCGAGATAGACCCGCATGAAGCCGTCGAACTTCATCACCTGCCCGGAGGCGCGGAAAAGCGCTGCGCCCGACTCGATATCGACGGTGGTGCGATCGTAAACCGCGGGGTTCATCTGGCTCGACACGAAGCGGTTGTAGATGAGCGTGTAGAGCGCCAGTTCGTCTTTCGCGAGATAGCGTGCGAGCGACTCGGGGTCGCGCTCCAGCGCGGTGGGGCGAATCGCTTCGTGGGCGTCCTGTGCCGACTTGCCGGAGCGATAGGAGTTCGGGCGATCGGGCAGGTATTGCTTACCGTAACGTTCAACGATGTGGCCGCGAACGGCGCTCAAGGCGTCGTCGGAAACGCGCGGCGAATCGGTACGCATATAGGTGATGAGGCCGGTGGCGCCCTGGTCGCCGAGTTCCATACCCTCATATAGGCGCTGCGCGATCTTCATGGTGCGCGAAGGCTGGAAGTACAGTTTGCGCGAGGCTTCCTGCTGCAAGCGCGAGGTGATGAACGGGGCGACCGGGCTGCGGCGCACTTCCTTGCGATCGATCTTGCGCACCACGAAAGGCTGACTTTCGCATTGGGCCACGATCTCGCGCGCCTCGGCCTCGGGCAGCTTATATGCCTTGTTATCGATGCGATGGTCTTTGTAGCTGTAAATCCGGGCCTTGAAGGGCGGCGGATTTTTAGCCGCAAGGTTGGCGTCGAGAGTCCAGTATTCCTCAGGACGGAATGCCTCGCGATCCTTCTCGCGCTCGACGATGATGCGCAACGCCACGGACTGGACGCGCCCGGCGCTAATGCCGCGTTTGACCTTTTCCCACAGGAGGGGACTGACCTTGTAGCCGACCAGCCGATCGAGCACCCGGCGCGCCTGCTGCGCATCGAACAGGTCCTGATTGATCTCGCTGGGGTTTTCGATCGCGGCCTTGATCGCCTTTTCCGTGATCTCGTGCAGCAGGACCCGATGCACCTTGGCGTCAACCTTGCCGATCTGATCGGCAACGTGCCACGCGATCGCCTCGCCTTCGCGATCCGGGTCGGTAGCGAGGTAGATGTTCTTCTTGTTCTTGGCGGCTGCCTTGATACCCTCGATGACCTTCACCTTGCCGGCGATCACATGGTACTCGGGCTTGAAGCCGTCCTTAACGTCCACGCCGAGCTTGCTTTTCGGCAGATCGACCACGTGCCCCACCGACGGAGTCACCTGGAAATCTGCTCCGAGGTAGCGTTTTATGGTCTTCGCCTTGGCTGGCGATTCGACGATGATCAGGTTTTTTGCCACTCTTTGAGCCCCTTGTCTCGAACCGTACCGCCGACCTTCGCTCTTAGATCAACGAGAAGAGCTTACCGGGATGCTGATTGATCCGTCCACCAAGCTCAAGTTCCAGCAGCAATCTAAGCACGGTTTGAGCGTTGAGTCCGGTACCTTCGATGATTGAATCAACATGGAGTTTCTCAGAGCCTTTTAGCTGGTTTAAGACTTCATTAATACCATTCGGAGCTGGCTTGCCGGAGTTCGAGTCGACTTTATCACTTGCGGAGATAAGCAATTCGCGCGCCGAGGCCCTCCATTCGGGTGGCGCAAACCCAGCCGGTTCAGCTGCGGGCGCCCGCAATTGGGGCGCGGAAGTCGGCAATTCGAGCGTAGATGGCTGCATATCGGGCCTAAACCGAGTGCCGGTCGCCTCAACGATTTGTGGGGCCAGTTCCTCCAATACGTCCTCGGCGCAGTCCACCAGGCGAGCGCCTTCCTTCAATAGACGATTGCTGCCGCGGGTGCCTCCCGTCAAGGGACTGCCAGGAACGGCAAAGACCTGACGGTCCTGCTCGAGGGCCATCCGGGCGGTGATCAGCGAGCCGCTTTTCTCCGCGGCTTCAACGATGACGACGCCCAGGCACAGGCCCGAAATGAGCCGATTGCGGGTGGGAAAGTTCTCCGCGACCGGCGGGGCTCCGACCGGCAATTCCGAGATGACGGCACCGCCTCCCGCAACGATAGCCTCGGCAAGTTTGCGGTTTTCCGGCGGGTAAATGACGTCGATGCCGCAGCCCATCACGGCGACCGTGCGGCCACTGGCGTCGAGGGCGCCCTGATGGGCTTCGGAATCAACACCACGGGCGAGTCCACTGACCACGGTGAATCCCTTGACGGCCAGTTCGAGGCCGAGCCGATGCGCCATCCGGCGGCCGGCTTCGCTGGCGGTGCGTGCGCCGACGACGGCGATATGCTTAGGATCGGCGCCGTCGAGTGTGCCGCGCAGGAAGAGATAAGGCGGGGGATCGGCGATATGACGCAGATTTAACGGATAATCGGCGTCGGTCCAGCGGACCAGTTGCGCCCCGATGCGGGGCAGTTCGCAGAGCTCCTTCTCGATCGGGTCGAAATCGGCGAAGGTCAGAATAGCGCGTGCAACGGGACGCGGAATGCCGGTCTGAACGAGATCGGCGTCACTGGCGTGGAAGATTCGATCAGGCGTATGGAAGCGTTCGAGCAGCAATCGCGCAATCCGGGGGCCGACGCCGTAAACACGTCTCAAGGCGAGCCAATAAGCGTCTGGAGTGGGTGCCATCTTTCAAGTTGCAGGCTTCGAAGGGGCGCGGAACTCGAGGGGCCGCGAGAATTGAAACGTAGCGACGGCTCGACGCCGCGTCACTAGCTTAATTAGGCATATTTGCACAATAAGTTGCGTGTCACCAAGCATGGCACGCATTGCGTTGCGAAGCATGCTAATCTTGACCAGTAATTCTGGATCAAATACTTAAAACGGAACTGCCTGATCTGCCGAGCGGCAAATCAATCTCTTGCAATTCAAGAAATAGAGGATGATGGACCTGACCAACGAAGCTGTAGCGGGTGGTGGAAATTGGAGAGCAAACCTGAATGGGATGTCTGCGAACGAGAAGCAGATCCTCATCTTCAGCTTCTATCGCGACGCCGAATTGCGCGGAGCACGGCTGCTCTTCAACATCATAGGTCATCTTAAGGACGGCGACTCGCAGTTGAAGATGACCAAGCATCTTTCTGACGAGACGCGGCATGCATGGCTGTGGACGCGGCGGATCTCGGATTTGGGTGGTACCCCGGTGTTCGTGGCGGACGGCTATCAGCGCCGCCTCGGCATGCGTATCGGAGTGCCGCGGGGAATCGTCGAGGTCCTCGGCCTCACGGTAGTGGTCGAGGAGCGCGCGCAGAGCCGTTACATGTCCCATGCGGCGCTGCCCAACGTCGATGAAGCCACGCTCGAAGTACTCAAAGGCGTGACCGAGGACGAGACCTGGCATCTGTCGTGGATTGAAAAGAAGATGCGGGAGGTAGCGCGCGAGGAAGGCAATGAAGGGAAGGCCGATGAGATCCTGAAGCGCTATCGCGCGATCGATCGCGAGGTCTATGCGACGCTCGCAGCCGACGAGGCCTCGCTGCTCCGCGCCTAAGGGGCCGGGGGCTGCTACTCGGAGGAAGCCGGCGTTTGAGGCACTAGTGGAGCGAAGCGAAACGGTCTGACACTAGGCGAGCTTGCGAGCCGAGCTAAGGAGTCTGCGACGTGCTCACTAATAAGACTCTGAGATTCGGCACGGGCGTATTTTGAATCATAAGCGAGCTTAAAGAATCGAGCCTGAAACTAGCGAGTGCTAGGCGGGCGCGGCTTTGCCGACAGCTATGAGAGCCTGATTGAGGGCTTCGCGCATTGAGAGGACGGCAGCGGCCGCCGCTACACCAGGAGCCTCGCCAGAGGCTTTTAGATACGCATACATGAGGCTGCGGCTGGCGTTGACGATGGCACCGAGGCCGTCGGCACGCGCAGTAACGACGGCGTCGTCTGCACTTGCTCCCTGCGCTCCATAGCCGGGCACCAGCACCACAGAATCGGGCATCAGCTCACGCGCGCGACGAGCGTGATCGGGATAGGTCGCACCGACCACAGCGCCGACCGGCGTAAGGCCGTCGGCACCGACGAAATCGCTGCCCCATCCATGAACGCGTTCGGCGACCGCTTCCCAGAGCGGTCGATGCGGCGCGTCGAGGTCCTGAAACTCGCCCGACGACGGATTCGAGGTCTTCACCAGCACGAAAAGTCCCCGGCCGGCGCGGACGCGGGCGACGAAGGGCGCGAGCGCATCGCTGCCAAGGTAGGGATTGATGGTGATCGCGTCGCAGGCGAAGTCACCGTCGCCGAGGAAGGCCTCGGCGTAGGCGGCGGAAGTGGTGCCGATATCGCCGCGCTTGGCGTCGGCAATCGTGACCAGATCGAGCGAGCGGGCGAACGCGAGGACGTCGGCCAGCGCGCGCATCCCGTCGAGACCGCGGGCCTCGAAGAAGGCGAGTTGCGGCTTGATCGCGGCGATGTGCGGGGCGCAGGCCTCGACGATCTCGCAGCAGAAGCGTGCGAGGGTGTAGCCGGGCGGAAGGCCGCGGGCGGTCTTCGAATCTAGCTGAGGATCGACCCCAAGAATGGCGATCGTATGCTTCGATCGCTGGGCGGCGATCAGTCGTTCAATAAATTCCATCGAGAGAGATAATCGCACATTCGAGGGTGACGACTCCAAGCGCCGGCAGCAGATTCAGAACGTTTTGGGCACAGATTTTCCGGGCTTGAGAGGCGCGGCAGATTTCGCCGGGACCTTTTTCGAGGCCGTTTTGGACGCGGCTGGCTTTTGGACGATTGAATTGCGCCGCTCATCGACGGATTCGAGCCTGCCCGCGACGGATTTTGACGAGTGCGGTTTGCCGCCTTTCGCAGAGGACTTGGCGGACGTTGTGGGCTTAATGGACGGCTTGGCCGCCGTATTGGTGGGGGTGGTGGTGCCGGCGGGAGTGAGGATGTTCAGGCTTTGCCACAGGTACCACGAAGCGACCGTGCGATAGGGGCTCCAGCGCTCGCCGAAGACGCGAAGCTCTTTGGGGGGCGGCGGTTCGGGCATCGCATAGAGGCGGGCGACGGCGTTGCGCACTCCGAGGTCGTCAACCGGCAGAACGTCGGGGCGATGCAGGTTGAACATCAGGAACATCTCGGCGGTCCATCGTCCAATGCCGCGCACGCGAGTCAGGTCGGCAATGACTTCATCGTCGGTCATGCGCGAGTGGCGATGGAAGTTCAGCGTGCGATTGCTGACGTGGGTGGCGAGGTCGCGGAGGTACGACATCTTGCCGCGCGAGAGGCCGGCGGAGCGCATCGCGTCGTCGGAGGCGGCGAGCAGGACCTCGGGCGTCGGGAAGCGTCCTCCACCTACGGACTGAACGAAACGATCGAAGATGGTCTGGGCGGCGCGGCCGGCGAGTTGCTGGAAGATGATGGCCTGGACCAGGGCGTGAAAGCGTTCGGGGCGGCGGGAAGGCGCGTAGGGTCCGACGCGATCGATGACGGCGCCGAGGACGGGATCGACGCGCTGCAGGTGCGCGACGGCTTCGAGGGCGTAGGGGGGTGCGACGTTGGGCATAGTGGTTGCCAAACTTTAGCATTAGCCCTAAGGGTGAGGGGACAGCCAGACGGTTTCGTGGCGCGCGGAACGGTCGTCCCTGGAGAAGTTGAAACCTTCGCGGTTGGCGGCCGCGGCGAGGCGTCGATCGAAAGTGAAGAAGTTTCGCGAATCAGGGGGGCCCGCAGCGGTCGTTAGGCGGTAGCGATATCGCTGGCGCTGTCGGCCTGGAGGAAAAAAGTCTCGTTGCCTCGGTTCAGGGTCCGATTTATGATCGTTCAAACCCAAAAAGGACAGCTCGATTGACGCGAGAGCGGCGCAAATTAGCTGCGATAGTAGCGTTGGATGTAGTCGGCTACTCTCGCCTCATGGAGCGCGACGAGGAAGGGACTCTCGCGATCCTGACCGAGCATCGTAGCGAGCGACTTGAACCGACTTTGCAACGTCACGGCGGCCGGCTCGTCAAGCTGATTGGCGACGGCGCGCTGGTTGAGTTCGGAAGCGTCGTCGATGCGCTGAGCGCGGCAATCGAGTTCCAGCGGTCGATGACCAGCGCAAATCTCGACCGACGCGACGACGAACGGATCGTGTTTCGGATCGGTGTTCACGTCGGCGACGTCATCATTGATGGCGATGATTTATACGGCGACGGCATGAACGTCGCGGCTCGTCTCGAAGGACAGGCGCCGCCCGGCGGCATCCTTATTTCCGGCAATGCCAGAGACGCCGTGGTGAACCGAGTATCTGCCGAATTTCGCGATCTCGGGAAGCTCTCGCTCAAAAACATCGAGCGGCCGGTGCAGGCTTTTCAGGTCATGTTCGGCCACGAAGAGCGCCAAGGTGCCGATGCCGAAGGATTAAGCGCAGCTGTTGCGGTGCCGTCATCCGGCGCTGCGTCAGATGTGTCGTCGATAGCGGTTCGACCATTCACTGTTTTGTCTGACGATCGCGAGCTCCAGTATCTCGCCGATGGACTGGCGGAAGACGTAATCGCCTTGCTGGCACGAGTGCCCGGCTTCTTCGTGATTGCCAAGGCATCGTCATTCGAATTTCGAAATCCGGATATACCGATATCGGTGATCGCACGGCAGCTCGGCGTTCGTTACGTACTCGGAGGCAGTGTGCGAGCATTTGGCGGGCAGATTCGGCTCGCAGTCCAACTGGCGGAAACGGCGAGCGGTCGGGTGCTCTGGTCCGGCCAATTTGACACAGAGCGCAACTCTGCGATCGACCTTCAGGATGAAATTGCGCGGGGCATCATCGTCGAATTGCAGCCGGCGCTGACCAGGGCCGAAATTGCTGTGATCCGGCGGAGGCGGCCGGAAAATATCGGGGCCTGGGGCTTCTACCATCAGGCCGGCGGCGCGTTGGCCGCCAATGGCTGGAACGCGCGATCGGTGGAGGAAGCGCGCGGGTTTCTGCGGCAGGCGATCGAGCTGGACGCCAACTTCGCATTGGCGCGTGCGCAGCTTGCTCTTGTGATGGCGCTTGCGCAGAACACCGCGTTGATCGAGCCTTCCGAATCACTCCACGAAGAGGCCATGGCCGCCGCCGAGCTCGCGATCGCTGACGATGGCGGCAGCTCCGAAGTTCTGGGCTACGCCGGCTGCGCCATTTCGGATCTCGGCGATGCCCATCGCGGCGCGGAAATCCTGAAACAGGCCGTCGAACTTGACCCGAGCAACGCCCAAGCGCAGGTCGCTCTTGGCGCGGCACTGGCTCTGTCAGGCGATTTGGATGGCGGCATCGCGCGCATGAGGCACGGGATCAAGCTCAGCCCGCGCGACCGAAGACTGGGGTTCTGGGGATGGGCGCTCGGCGCGTTCCTGATGAGGGCCCAGCGACCCGATGAGGCGGTTGAAGAAGCGAAACTTGCGGCGCGCCGGGATCCGCGGCTGTTCCTGCCACCAGTTCTCGAAACGCTCGCGCACGTCGCGCTGGGGCAGATCGACGCTGCGAAGATATCGCTGATTTCAGCCCGTCGGCTGCGTCCCGAGCTGACACTTCGCGAGATCGAGATTTCGCATGGCCGACGGGCTGCGAACGCTTTGGCTGAGCTCTGGACCGAGGCTCGATCGTAGGCTCGACTGTCACTCGCCAGAGTCCGTTCCGGGTCAACCTGCGAAATACTCAAATGGAGCAGGGTATTCCGGGTTTTCCCCGACAACGGACATTTACCCTTAGATCAGAATTCTCGTTCCAGCGTTCCCGGAGACCAACGCGCCCGCATCAGCGAGCGTCCTGATTTGGTCCGCGGATAATCCGAGGGTTTCCTTGACCACTTGGCCTATGCTGTCCGAGCAACGGTGCGACCGGATCGAGCAGTTCCGTGAATTCTGAGTACTTCAACGGGAATCCCGGCTAAAGGGAGTCTGTGGAGTTGGTAATCCAGGGATTCTTCGCTGCGCTCAGAATAACAGGTGGAACTTGCGCAGAGGTTCTCTAGTGGGGGGAGAGCCAGACGGTTTCGAGGCGCGTGGGACGGATCGGATTGAGCACGTAGCCGTGCACCCACGGCTGGCGGATTTCATAGGTGATGGGATGGTAGAGAAAGACCCAGGGCGCGTCGGCCACGATGATCTGCTGGGCCTCACGATATATGGCATAACGGCGCGCGAGATCGGTGACGGGAGCGGCCTCGGCAAGGAGCGCGTTGACGCGCGGATCGCTGAAGTAGGCGTCGTTGTTGGCGCCCCATTGCTGGCGCGAAAGCAGGACGTCGAGAAAGTTCGCGGGGTCGGGGAAATCGGCTTCCCATCCGGTGAACATGAGCGGGACGGTCTGCGGCTGGCGAATCGCCTCGAGGAAGGGCCCCCACGCGACCGGCTTCAGCCGGAGATGGACGCCGACCAGATCGAGATCCTGCTGAAGCGACTGGCCGAGGATCATCATGGTCTGATCCGCGGGCATCCAGAGGGTCACCTCGAAGCCGTGGGCGAGGCCGGCCTGCTCAAGCAACTGGCGCGCGCGGCCTGGATCGTAGGGATATCCGGCCACATCCGGATCGTAGCCGGGCAGTCCGGGCGGCAGGACGCCGTTGGCGACGACGCCGCGACCATTCATCACAGCGATCAGTTTGGGCTTGTTGACGGCGTAGTTGAAGGCGCGGCGGACACGTTTGTCGGTAAAGGGCGCCATCTGGCAGTTCATGCCGAGGTAGCGCGTCGAGAGCGTGACGATCCTGAGGGTGAGATCGCGCAGGCGCGGGGTCTTCATCACGTAGGGAAAGACGGCGGGCGGAATGGTCGAGACATCGAGATCGCCGCCCTCGAACTTGAACCACTGCAAGTCCTCGCTGACGCCGATGGATTCGACGACGGCGTCGAGGCGCGGCTCGCCTTTGATGAAGTAGCGCGGATTTCTGGCGATGACGATGCGCTGGCCGCCGAGCCATTGCTTGAGAATGAAGGGGCCGCTGCCGACGACATGGCGGCTGAAATCGTCGCCCCATCTTTCGACTACTTCGCGGGGGACGGCGGCCGCAAAGGGCATCGCGAGCTTTTGCAGAAAGATCGGATCGGGGGCGGTGAGATGGAAGACGACGGTCCACGGATCGGGGGTCGCGATACCGGCGACGGATTTGGCGCGATGCGCGATGAAATCCCCGGCGCCGTCGATTGCGCGAAAATATTCCATGCCCTTGGAGCGCGTGGCGGGGTCGAGGACGCGCTCGATCGCGTACTTGAAATCGGCGCTGGTGACGATGCGGCCGTTGCTGAAGCGGGCGTCGCGGCGCAAATGGAAGGTGAAGACTTTCGCGTCGGGAGAGGATTCCCAGGCGGTCGCGAGGTCGGGAACGAGGTCAACACCGGTGTCGCTGTAGCGGACCAGCGTATCGAAGATCATCTGCTCGAAGGTCCATGACTCGGTGTCGTAGCCGGCGGCGGGATCGAGGGTTGGGACATCGGAAATGGCGGCAAGATGGAGGACCATCGCATCCGCGGGAAGGCCGAGGGCGGGCGCCTCGGCGCGGCATCCGGGGAGGACGGCCAGGGTGATGGCGGTCAGCGCAATCGCGAACAGATGGTTGCGGGGCGCCGGGCGACGGCGGCCACCGATCATCAGGCGGTACGGCGGCGTCGAGACGGACGCGACCTGCGGGGGGAAGGCGTTGCGGGAATTCTTCGCGATGGTCGGGAGCGCGTGGCGAGAAGACGGCTGAGAGACGCGCTCCATGGTTGGAAGGGGCCGAGGACGATCTCACTGATCGAGGCCGGGGCGGTGCGCTGGTTGAGTCCGGTGGCGGGAAATTCGTCGCGGCGAGGCGCGTAGTAGGTGCCGAAAAGCACATCGATACAAGGGAAGAACTGCGCGAAGTTCCTATTCTGATGTTCGGGAAGATTCGAATGATGAATCCGATGCACCTGCGGTCCGCAGAACACGGGCGTCAGAAATCCCAGGCTGAGGCGCAGATTTGCATGGGCCAGGAAGAGCCAGGCGCGTAAGAAGATCGGAGCAAGCAGAGCGGCGCGCGCATCCATGCGGACGAGGAAAATCAGGGGCACTCCGATCAAGGTGGTCTGCAGTGGTTTTTCGAGCCAATAGCTGCGGAGACTGGTGGTAGCGTTAAGCTCCGTGTCGGTGTGATGGAGTTCGTGAATCGGCCAGAGGAGGTCAAATCGATGCTGGGAGCGATGATACCAGTAGAAGATGAAATCCTCGGCGAAACCGTAAGTCATTATGAGGCCAATCGAGAAGAGCAGTCCGCGATCCGGGGCGCGGCGCGGGTGCAAGCCGAGGGGCTGCAGGAGGCGCTTGGTCATCCAGATGCCGAGGCCGAGGAACAGTCCCGCGACGAGCAAGTTGGTCAACCGACCTGAGAGTCGCTGTTTCGTGTCGGCAGGAAATTTGAATTCGAAAATTCCGAGGAGGAGATAGAGGCTGAGGATGTAGCCAATTCCGAAATAATCGGCGGTGAAGAGCTGGTACCAAGCATGCGCCTGCGAGGGCATGGGGGACACTATAACGGGGAAAGTTGGGCAAGCCGAGAGTTATGGGGGAGGGGCGGGCGATGGAAGACATAAGGGCCGGCCACAATTATGCATGCGTAGGTATTCATACGCGTCCCGAAGGGAGGGTCTACAGGAGCCTAATATCTCGTCTCAGCCCTCGGCTCCCGCGTGGCATTCCCAAAATTTCAGTTTCAGGGTGTGCAGGATTCGCCGGTCGGGTCGAAATCGTAGACGAAAGTGCCCTCGAACGTTGCCGAGCCGCAGTCCTTGAAACTGTAGCTGCCGACCAAAGCTTCATTGGGCATTTGTCCGACGAAAGAAACTTCGCAATTCTTCTCCTTCGCTTTGAGAAAAAACGACGTGAAGGTCACTTTGCCCGTGATTGGACCCGAAGCTGTTGCGGTGCCAATAGTAATTCCGAGGTTGGTCCCTTTGACGGCTTTCTTCCCCTTCTGTACGAAGAAGATAAAGCCCTCGCCATTGCGGGCACCGTCGTCCTCGGTTTCTCCGCTCCAGCATCCGGCCACGTCGAGCGGCGGCGGTACTTTTACCCGATGTGCTGAAAGGACTGCCGAGGGCGAAACCAGGATCTGCATGCCAGCGTCGTTGTCATCGGCTTGCTGGGCGACCGCGAGCCGGGCAGACGCCGCGATCAATCCAAAGACTGCAACAGTTGCGACCAGTGCTTGCAAAGATTTGCACATTTCACTGACCTCCCTTCGACCCTTGTACTATTAGTGGCTCGAGTTTCAAGGGGAGCAAGATAATGCGGTCTCGCCCAAAATACTAAATACAATTGCACAAGGGACCCTTTGTGAAACGCGACTGGCATAAGCATAAGTATCGCTGAAAGCTATTATATTTGGTCGCGGTCGATGACGGCTGCCCACGAGCCCTCGACATCAAAAATCGGGCGAGGAAATCGGCCACGCGCAGGTTCCTCGCGTTTGGCGGGCGCGCTCTGAGCAGAGGCTGTCGCTGACTCTTCGAAGATGACGGGCGCTCTGAAACCTTGCCATGTGCCGGTAAAGCCGATGGCATTGCCTGAGTCGTCGCTGATCACATTTCCGCTAAACGTTATATTCCGGACGCCTATTGTCGGGCTCTCGTCAACATCAAAGGATATCGCACCAGTCGCATCATCGAACGTGATGTTGCTCAGCGGTTGGGAACTCGATCCGTCCGAAAGCGCCCCGACGCTGGTCGTCCCAACGTCCAGACTCAGCAGAATGAAGCCGGCGCCTGCAAAATCAAAATTGTTGTCCGGATTGCTCATCTTCGTTGCCTCCAATTGCAGCCGGCGGGGTGAACCGGCAAATTTCAGTCCCTCCTAATCGGGATCGTTCTGCGACTTATAGACACGTCTACACGGCCTTTCAATCGCAATACGTGACTGTATTGCAGGTCAGGTTGTAGGAAAGCGGGTTCTCGTCTCCTCCAACAGGGATGCCTTGATTATCTAGACGAAAGTCTTGATTTTTCCAGTCGCCAACCAGTTGCTGCTGGAATGGGTCCAATATGCTAATCGGTGCGGCGGAGGGCATTTTTTCTTCTCCTGGCATTCACGCTTAGACGCGGCTGCGGGTGGGGTTCTTCGCTGCCCATGGTCTGAGCTGTTAGTGGCGGCATCATCATTCGCACCTCCAGTTGTGAGCATATTTAGTGCCGTTAGCTATCTCTTTGATAATTAAAGAGATTATTAATCCCGCTTAGGTTTTATTTGACTGTCTGGCAAGTTTACTTATCAGTCCGGTGCCAAGTTATGGGGGGACCGGCGCCACTCATTAAGCATGACAGGCCGCATTAAAATGCCTTGTTCTTGATGTTGCGGGGATGCCATGACGATTTATCCTGCTCCCCTAGTCCTTAAAACTGAGATCAGTTCCTGGCTTCCCTCTGATTTGAGAGCGGCGTGGAAGACCATGCTGAACGTTCCGCTACCGAACTCCTTTCGAAGTCTTAGGAGGGAGAGGGGCGGCGGCGCAGGAAGCCGTAGCCGAGGAGGTTGAAGCCGAGGACGGCGTAGAAGATGGCGAGGCCGGGGAAGATCGCGAGCCACGGCGCGGTGCGGAAATAGGTGGTCGCTTCCTCGATCATGCGGCCCCAACTCGGCGTCGGCGGCGGCACGCCGAGCGAAAGGAAGGACAGGCCGGCGTCGAGAAGGAGCGTGCCGGAAATGCCGAGCACCGCCATCACGACGATTATCGGCATCACGTTCGGCATCACATGGCGCGCGATCAGGCGCGAGGACGGCGCCCCGAGGGCGCGGGCGGCGATGACGAAGTCGCGCTGGGTCATGGTGAGCGCCTCGGCGCGGACGACGCGGGCGATCTGGGTCCATGAGACCAACCCAATCACCAACAGGATGCTCCAGATGCTGGGCTGGAGGACGGCGACGAAAGCCATCGCGAGGAGCAAGGCCGGCAGGGTCAGCATGATGTCGGTAAAGCGCATCAGGGCGAAGTCGATGGCACCGCCGAAGAAGCCGGAAACGAGGCCGATGGAGACGCCGATGACCATCGTGACCGCCATCGCGGCGACGCCGACGGTGAGCGAAACGCGCGCTCCATAAATGATGCGCGAGAGTACGTCACGGCCGAGCTGGTCGGTGCCGAGCAGGAAGATGCGCGAGGGCGGCGCGGGATCGCCGAAGGTGTTCGCCACCGCGCGGGTGGGATCGTAGGGAGCGAGCCACGGCGCGAAGATCGCGACGATGAGGAGACTGAGGACCATCGCGGCGCCAATCGCTTCCATCGGATTGAGGCGGAGCTTCATCGGTTGGCGAAATTGTCGTCGAGTGGCGGGCACCATCGACTCGAAGGGCCTCCGCTACGAAATGCGGCGCGCTGGGAATCCGCGAATCGACAGAGGCGAATCATCGGGTCAGGCGCGCTGGCTCAGCCGGATCCGCGGATCGAGCCACGCGTAGAGCAGGTCCACGATGAGATTGGCGATGACGACCAGTGCGGCGGAGAACAAAACGGTGCCCATCACCAGCGGGATATCGAGATTGAAGACGGCCTCGAACGCGAGACGGCCGAGGCCGGGCCAATTGAAGACGGTCTCGGTGAGGACGACGCCGGAGAGGAGCCCGGCGAAATCGAGGCCGGCGAGGGTGATAAGGGGGAGCATCGCGTTGGCCATCGCGTGCCTGAGCATCGCGGCGCTCATCGAAAGGCCCTTGCCGCGCGCGGTGCGGACATATTCCTGGTCCATCGCGTCGGCAAGGTTGGTCTGCAAGATTCGCGAGTAGTAGCCGGCACTGCCGAGCGCGAGGGTTATCGCGGGGAGGATCAAACTGCGCCAACTGTCGAAGCCGCCGAGCGGAAACCATCGGAGGTAAAGGCCGCCCACGATCAGCAGGATGGTGCCGAGCCAGAAAACCGGAATCGAGACGAGGCCGAGCGAGATCAACAGGAGGATGTTGTCGGGCGCGCGATTACGGTAGGCGGTGGCGAGCATGCCCATGGGGATGCCGAGGGCGAGCGAGAGGAGCATCGCGGTGGCGGCGAGGATCGCAGTCGCGGGTGCGCGGCTGAGGATCAGGCGGGCGACGTCTTCACGGCGGATGTAGGAACGGCCGAGGTCGCCGTGGAGGGCGCGATCGACGTAACGCCCGTACTGAACGTAGAGCGGCTGGTCGAGGCCGAGTTCGGTGCGAATGCTTGCGAGAGTCGCGGGATCGGCCTTGGCGCCGGCCACGGCCACGGCCGGATCGGCGGGAATCACGAAGGCGATCACGAAGGTGATGAGCGAGGTGCCGAGCAGGACGGCAAAGCCGAAGACGATGCGCCGGATGACATAGGCGAACATCGTGGGCGCGAATCCTTTAGCCGGCGAGAATGCCGCGCGCGGCGAGTATCCGGCGCAGATGGAGTTCGGCGCGCGCGCGATGGCGTGCGGCGTCGCCGGAAGAAGCCGCGTCGTGGCGGGTGAGCGCGTCGCGATCGCCGGCGGTCAATTCGGCGATGATCCCGTTCATCTCGGCCAACCGCACGGCGTCATCGGGATGCGGAGCATTCGCCGCTGGAGTGCTGTCGGCATGCGTCGCGCGCAGAACGTCATAGTGCGCGAGAAAAGCGGCGATGGAGGAGTAAGTACCGAGGCTCATCCGGCGGAAACCGCGCCCATGGGAGCAATCAGCAAGCCGATCACATAGCCGATGGTCGCTGCGCCCAACGCGATCGCGAGGAACCGCAGCCCCGCCAGGGCGGGACGGCGATCACCGCTAAAGCGGCCCTCGAAGACATAGCCGACGGCAAAAAGTGTCACGGCGGTGGTCGCGATACCGGCAATGAGACCGAGGCGCACCGAAGCGATCAGCATGTAGGGCAGCAGCGGCACTACCGCGCCGACGAGGAAGGCGATGCCCATCAGCAGGCCGTCAACCATCGGATTGCCGAAGGTGCCGCCGGTAAGCCCGTAGAGTTTCTCTTCGGCAGTATTGAAGAGCACGTCTTTCGATGAACTCAAGAGCTTGACGACGCGGTAGCCGGCCTCGCGGCTGAGGCCCTCCTTACCGAGCGCCTCGATGAGGCTTTCCTGCACGAGATAAGGGTCCTCCTCCGACTCGCGGCGAACCCGATCGAGCTCGCTGCGGAGCACCGCGGACTCGGCGTGAGTGCCGAGATAAGCGCCGGCACCCATCGAGAGCGCGCCGGCGACGGTCGAGGCGAGGGCGGCGAGTATCACCTGCGACCGAACCGAGACCGCACCGCTCAGGCCAGCGAGCACTCCAGCGGTCGTCAACACACCGTCCTGAACGCCGAAAACGATCTCGCGGATGCTCGAGAGCCGTTCGAAAGTGCGGCGGCGTTCTTGCGGTTTGAGGGCAGGCAAGGCGGTTCAGTACTTCGCGTCGGTAGGTTCGATATCGGTGCCCGGCTGCCAATCCGCGGGACAGAGCTTGCCAGATCGTAGAGCCTGCACGACGCGCAAGGTTTCGCCGACGCTGCGGCCGACGTTAACGGGACTGGCGACGGCGTAGAGGATGATGCGTTTGGCGTCGAGTATGAAGGTTGCCCGCAAGGCGACGTTCTCCTGATCGTCGAAGACGCCGAAGGCGCGAGCGACTTTGCCGCCTTCGTCGGCGAGCAAGGGGAAACCGAGGCCGCCGAGTTCGCGCGCCCAGCGGCGATGAGTCTCTGCGTCATCGACGCTGATTCCCACGATGACGGTGTTTTCGGCTTGGAAGGCGGCTCGCGCCTTGTGGAAGCCGATGACCTCGGTCGGGCAGATGAACGAGAAGTCGCGGGGATAGAAGAACAGCACGACCATCTCGTAACGGATGCTCGCGAGACTCAAGCGGCTCAACTGGTCGTCGAGCGCACTCGGCAAATCGAAGGGCGGCGCGGGATCACCTGGCTTCAACATTTTTTTGACCGGGTCGGCAAGTGACAGTGGTTATCAGGCTCCGACCGGCGACGCTACTGAATCCCGTAGGTGAGGGAAACCGTGGCGGACACATTGACCTCAGCGGGCGAGACCGGGGTGGACATCGCGCCCATCGCAAAGTTCCCCGCGGCCCGGAACATCACGGGCTGCGGATTATCGTTGCTGGTGTTACTCGCGTTGATAATCGGGCCGAGCTTCAGATTGAGCGCAGCGGCGAGAGCCTCAGCCTGCGACCGGGCGTCCTTCGCCGCGAGGGCGATCGCGTCGTTGCGGGCACTGGTGTCGTCGCGCAGGTTGAAATCGAGCGAATTCACGCGGTTCGCGCCAGCCGCAATAGCAGCATCGATCAGGGGTCCCACGAGGTCGAGGGCGCCGGTCTGCACGGTGATCGTATTCTGCGCCGTATAGCCGCGGATGACCGGCTTGCCGTCGGGATGCGATTGATCGGCATATTCGGGATTGAGCGAGTAACCGCCGGTCCAGGTCTTGCCCTTGTCGCCGAGCTTCGCCTTGAGGGCGTCAGTGACCTTCTGCGCGAGTGCGCCGTTGCGCGCCGCCGCCTCCTCCGCGGTGGCGGCATGGGTCTCGATGGCGAGGCTCAGAACCGCGAGATCGGGCACCGCCTGCACCTGACCGTCACCGGACACCTGGATAGTGCGCTGAGCGGGACTCGCGCCGACATCGGCTGCGGCAGCGATTGGTGTCGCGATCGCCAACGCGAAAATCGCGATCGCGACGAATGTTGTCTTCATCCCCAAGCCTCCCGCGCAAGTCTCCGGCGCAAGTCCTGTTATACGCCCAGTCATGATTATAGAAGGATCAATCGCGAGCTTCTAAGCGATTGAACCGGGCAGATCGGAGCTCGTCAAGGGCAGGCACGGCCCGATGCGTCCTGACGCGGACCTGTATATGATTTGGCATCCGACCGTAAATCTCATTTGGATAAAGCCCGCGCATGGCCGAAAAGCAGGACGAGAAAAAAGTCACTCCACGGAGCCAGGACTTCGCCGCCTGGTACAACGATCTGATCCTTCGCGCCGAACTGGCAGACTACTCGCCAGTGCGCGGATGTATCGTGTTTAGGCCCGACGGCTTCGCTATCTGGGAAGCACTGCGCGACGAGCTGGACAAGCGGATCAAGAAGACCGGGGCGCGCAACGCGTACTTCCCGCTCTTCATTCCGCAGAGTTTTCTGCAGAAAGAGGCGCAGCACGTCGAGGGCTTCGCGCCCGAAGTGGCAGTGGTCACTCATGCCGGCGGCAAGGAACTCGAAGAGCCGCTGATCGTGCGGCCGACCTCCGAGACGATCATCAACCATATGTTCGCGCAGTGGATTCGATCGCATCGGGACCTGCCGATGATGGTCAACCAATGGTGCAACGTCGTGCGCTGGGAGATGCGCACGCGAATCTTCCTGCGCACCAGCGAGTTCCTGTGGCAGGAAGGCCATACAGCGCATGCGACGCGCGCGGAGGCCGAGGCCGAGACGCTGACGATGCTCGAGGTCTATCGGAAGTTCTGCGAGGAGATCCTCGCGATACCGATCAATGCGGGACGGAAAAGCGCGGCGGAGCGTTTTCCCGGCGCCGAAGAGACCTACACTATCGAGGGTATGATGGGCGACGGACGGGCGCTGCAATGCGGCACGTCGCATTTCCTGGGACAGAATTTCGCACACGCCTTCGAGATCCGCTTTCTCGACGAGAAGAACGAGATGGTGCATCCGTGGCAGACGAGCTGGGGCGTTTCGACGCGGCTCCTCGGCGCGCTGATCATGACGCACGGCGACGACCAGGGCCTGCGCATCCCACCGGCGATCGCCTCAACGCAGGTGGTGGTCGTGCCGATCTGGCGCAAGGCCGACGAGGGCGAAAATGTGCTGACGGCGGCGCGATCGATTCTGCTGGCACTCGAAAACGCGGGTATCCGGGCCAAGCTCGACGAGCGCGAAGGCGTCACGCCGGGCTTCAAGTTCAACGACTGGGAGATGCGCGGCGTGCCGGTGCGTATCGAGATCGGTCCGCGCGACGTGGCGTCAGGCGAAGTGGTCCTCGCGCGGCGGGACATTCCGGGACCGACAGGGAAATCGAAGGCGCCGATCGGTGAGGTTGCGGTACGCGCGGCGAAGCTCCTCGGCGATATCCAGCACAACATGCTGGCGCAGGCGCGGGCCGCGACTGAAGCTAATACGCATCTGGTGGAGAGCTACGACAAGCTGCTCGATCAGATGAAGGGCGAAGGCGGCGGTGGTTTCGCGGACGTTTACTGGTGCGGAAATCCGGTGTGCGAGACGAAGATTCGCGAGGAGACGCGCGCGACGTGCCGGGCGATACCGCTCAACCAGGCGCATCCGCCGGGCAAGTGCGTGGTTTGTGGGGAGGTCGCGTCGGAGCGGGCGTTGTTCGCGAAGGCGTACTGAGGAAGAGGGGAGATGGGGAGAGTTGTCGAGGAACGAGGAACTTAAAGTTCCTCGGAGACTGAAACCTCATAGAGGTTTCAGACTTCCCATTTGGGGGAAGGTTTGCGAGGTGGTTGCGGGTTTACGAGACTTCTGGCACTGGGCAAACGGCAAATCAACCGCTTTTTTCTACGCCTGAACTCATGGTTTTCATCTCCTTTACCAAGTCTAATGCTACTCGCTGTCCCTTCGGGGAATCAAGCTAGGAGGGGACGGCCTGATACGGTGCGCCCTCATTAACTAGCCTTAAGATAACACACAAATGCGACTGACGCCGAGCGTAGGGCAGATTTGGAAGTCGCGGTGTCCTAAACGGGTGGCTGCAATACAAAGCTAAACGCGGTCTCACCCGGGGACGCCCCCTGGACGTCGGTGGGCGCGAA
>Ga0302325_10002895_pt1 | contig 41081 bp, 32 predicted proteins | sample Palsa_T0_2_FD_201948 | JGI IMG/M metagenome (GOLD analysis project Ga0302325, IMG submission 201948) | Peat permafrost microbial communities from Stordalen Mire near Abisko, Sweden - Palsa_T0_2 | ecosystem: Environmental > Terrestrial > Soil > Palsa > Peat permafrost | place: Sweden: Abisko...
TCGGCCAAGTCGAAGCCTCCCGCCCCGGGCGCGTCGAAGGCGCGCACCACCAAGTGCGCACTCCGACGGGGCCACACCAAGTGGACGTCCGCGTCCTCGTCCGCGTGAAGGGCGGCGGTAGCCTGAACCCAGTGCCCTGGCTCGAGCCGTAGCTGGTAGGGCAGTCGGTGGCCCGTCAGCCGTTCCAGCGGTGGGCCCTCCACCCAGCCCAGCGCGCGGTGGATGGGGAGCGCAAGGACGTCGTCGCCGGTGACGGCGGCGTAGAACCCGCAGACTTCAACGACCAGCACGCCTGCCAGTAGCGTCGCGGCCAGCGCCGTCCGGAAGGCAGCGGGCGTCCCGACTGCGAGGAGCAACAGGCCGGACGTCCCTGCCAAGGCGAGCCCGGCGCCCACCGGCTCATGCCGCAGCAGCGCGATGGCACCGAAAATGAGCAGCCCAAGCAGACTGCGGAGCGCCAGTGCCAGCGGCGCCCGGCGCCAGAGGGCGGCGAGCGCGGCGGCCAGCACGACGTCAACGGCTGCGAAGACTGCCACCAGGAGACGCTCGTCGGCAGACCGGCGGGTGGTGGCGAGAAGCGCCACGGTGCATGCGGCCTGGGCCAGCAGAAACAGCGCCGCGACCCTTGGAGCGACGGATTTTGCGTTCAGCGGCGACTCCTCCAGGGCGTCAGGCCGCGGTGCGGTAGCGGAACATCCGCTGTCGATGGCTCGTGCCGTCGAGCGCCGCGAAGAGGTGGCCACGGAACACCATGACGCCGTGGAGCAGGCCCCCCAGGAGCACGCTCCCCAGCACCACGCCAAAGAAGCCGAACGCTGAGGCCAGCACCCACGACGCGTCCCTCTGGAAGAGCCACAGCGCTCCGAGCAGCAGCACGTTGGGAACGCCCCACTCCAGCCAGTTGGCCTGGAGGAACTGGACAGAGCGCTGGATGGTAGCCAGCCCACCGTAGGTGTGGTTTCGGTAAATGACTTCGGGGGCCGCGTTGAGCAACACCACGGCGCCCCAGTAGAGCGCCGTGTCGGCGCCGCGGGCCTGCGGCGAGCCGCTCAAAACGGCGTGGAGCAGAATCGAGGCAATCCAGTAGATGAAGAGGACGTTGGCCACCGACCAGAAGTACGCGCCGATGCTCTTGCCGAACTCGGCCAGTTGCACCTTGGCGTTCCCCACCAGCTCTCCGAGAAAGTACAGGTAGCAGCTTCCCAGGGCCGCGACGACGGCACCGAGGACCAGGCCGGCAGCCATTCCAAGAGGCGCGGCGAGAATGCCGGCCAGGGCCAGCGCCAGAAAGAGGCCCATCGGCAAGAGCAGCGTCCAGGGGCTCTTGCCGATGCTGCCCAGTGCGCGGCGCGCGCAGTCCAAGTAGAGACGAGCGTAGATGGCGACCACATTCATCGGCCCGAGGTTCTACCAGACGTCAGGCCCTCGGCATTCACCGGCCGCAGATGCGGCCGAGGTGGGTGCCGGTTCGCTCGGCGAGCGCCGAGCTCCGCTCCAAGAGTCGGTCGAGCTCCCGGTGGGCGCCCTCGAGCCGTCCGAGCGCTGCCCGGCCGCTGTGCTGGGCCCTGGCCGAGAGCCGCTGCAAGAGGGCCACCACGCGCAGCAGGTGTTGGTGGGCGAGTAACAGGTCGCGACCGGCGCGCGCACCCTCCCGGCTGAAGAGCGCTCCGGACGCATGCAGGCGGCCGAAGGTTCGCCGGTTGGCGGCCAGCACAGCGCCGATGGATTCCTGGTAGGCGGTGAGGCGGCTCTGGGCACGGATGACCGCGAGGTGGACCACCACCCGCGTCTTGCCACCCGTGCTTCGCGCTCGCGTCTTCAAGGGCAGTGACCGAACGTGCACTAGGGTAGTCGAGCGGGATCGAAAGGCGCAAACCAGGCAGGGACCGCATGCTAGCGTCCGCCGCCCAATGTTCCGCCGGCTGCTCATCGCCAACCGGGGGGAAATCGCCCGGCGCATCAACCGCGTGGCACAGGAGATGGGGCTGGAAACCATCGCCGTGTACTCCGACGCCGATGCCGCGTCGCCGCACGTGCGGGAAGCCACCCGTGCGGTGCGCCTCGGCCCGGCACCGCCCCGGGAAAGTTACCTCAACACCGAAGCGTTGCTGGCCGCGGCGCGGGAGACGGGTGCGGAGGCGGTCCATCCCGGCTACGGCTTCGTCTCGGAGAGCGCCGACTTCTGTCGGGCCTGCACCGAGGCGGGGCTGGTCTTCGTCGGTCCGCCACCCGAGGCGATGGCGCGGATGAAGGACAAGGCCCGGGCGCGGGTGCTGGCCGGTGAGGCAGGCGTGCCGCTGGTGCCGGGAAGCGCGGGAGTGGTGGCCGACGTTGCGTCTGCCGCGGCCGAGGCAGAGCGCATTGGCTACCCGGTGTTGGTGAAGGCGGCCGGCGGGGGGGGCGGCATCGGGATGGCAGTCGCCCAGACTGCGGCCGAGCTGGAGAAGGCCTTCCGGCAGTCCGCGGACCGAGCCAAGGCCGCCTTCGGCCGGGAGGGCGTCTACCTCGAGTCGTACTTTCCCTTGCCCCGGCACGTCGAGGTGCAGGTGCTGGGGGATGGTCAGGGGCACCTCATCCACGTGCTGGAGCGCGAATGCAGCATTCAGAGGCGACACCAGAAAGTGGTGGAGGAGGCCGGAAGCCCGCTCTTCCTCGGGGGCCAGCGGACGGGGCTGCTGGCGGCGATGAAGGAGGCAGCCCTCGCCGCAGCCCGGGCCTTCGGTTACGCCAACGCCGGCACCGTGGAATTTCTGGTGAGCGACGGCGCCTTCTACTTCATCGAGATGAACGCGCGGCTCCAGGTGGAACATCCGGTGACGGAGGCGACCACCGGGCTGGACCTCATTCGCTGGCAGCTCCGCATCGCCGCCGGCGAGACGCTCAGCGTGAAGCAGGACGAGGTGCGACGGGTGGGGCACGCGCTCGAGTTCCGCATCTACGCCGAGGACCCGGTGCGCTTCCTCCCCAGTCCCGGGCGGCTCGCCGTCTTCCGGCCCCCGGAGGCGGAGGGTGTCCGAGTGGACGCGGGGTATGCCGAGGGCGACGTCGTGACCCCCCACTACGACCCGATGATTGCCAAGCTGATTGTTTACGGCCGTGACCGCGCCGAGGCAATCCACCGGGCGGACCGTGCGCTCGCGGACTTCCGCGTGGAGGGCATCAAGACCAACATCCCCTTGCATCTGCGCATCGTGCGGGACCGGGCCTTTCAGGAAGGGGTACTGGACACGCACTTTCTCGAGACACACGCGAAGGGCTGAAGCCGAGGGGCAAGGGAAGGGGGACTCGCAATGTCGGACGTGGCGGCGCACATCACGGGGACGGTGTGGAAGGTCGAGGTGTCGGTCGGTCAAAAGGTCGCCGCCGGCGAGGTGCTGGTCATCCTCGAGTCGATGAAGATGGAGATGCCCATCGAGGCTCCGGATGCCGGGACGGTGAAGGAGGTCCGCTGTCAGCCGGCGCAGGCGGTGAACGAGGGCGACGTGCTGGTGGTGCTCGAGCCGTGACATCGAGCCCGGAGGGCGCGGTCCGGGTCGAGGACCTCCCGAGTGGCGTCCGCGTGGTGACGCTGCTGCGCCCGGAAAGGCGCAACGCGCTCACCCCCACCATGCTTGCTGCCTTGGAAAGTGCCTTCGTCACGGCGCCGGAGGTGAGGGCGCTGGTGCTGGAAGGGGAGGGCGCTGCCTTCTGCGCTGGCTATGACCTCGACTGCCTAGAGGCGGACGCGGCGGTGGGGCGTGTGCCGGATGCGCGCATCCAGGCAGTGTTGCGGCTTCTTGAGGATGCGCCCTTCCCCTCGGTGGCGGCAGTGCATGGAGCCGCCTTCGGCGCAGGGTGCGAGCTGGCCTGCGCCTGTGACTTTCGACTGGGCAGCCCGGACGCGGTGCTCTGTCTGCCACCGCTCAAGCTCGGAATTGTCTATTCCCCCGACGGGGTGTGGCGGGTGGCGCGGCTGGTGGGATTGCAGCGGGCCCGGGAGATGTTGCTCACCAGCAGAGCTGTAGGCTCGGAGCAGGCCCGCGCCTGGGGCCTGCTTGACCGCCTCGAGCCCGACGCCGTGGCGGCGTCCCGTTCCCTGGCCGAGGAACTCGCCGAAGCGGCACCGTTGGCCATGGCCGGGACCCGTCTCTTGCTGCGACGCCTCGGGCGGCCGCCGCTCGCCGAGGGCGACCGCCTCGAACTCGACAGCGTGCGGGCTCGGGCCTTCGCCTCGAAGGATGCGGCGGAAGGGCGCGCAGCTGCGCGCGAACGGCGACCGGCACGCTTCTCCGGCCGTTAGCCGTTACGCCCCGCCGAAAAGCTCCGCCATCCGCAACCTCAGGGCAGAGGCGATTTTGTACAGCGAGCTGATGGAGGCCGAGGACTCGGCGCGCTCGATTTGGCTGAGCAGGGAGACCGAGAGCCCGGTACGGCGTGCGAGCTGCTTCAGGGTGAGCTCCTGGCCCTTGCGCGCCTCGCGGATGGTGCGCCCGATGGCCCGGTGCAGCTCGGCCTCTGGGTCCTTGCTCAGGCCCTTCTTGGCCAGGGCCGCCTCCACCGCGGCCAGAAGCTCCTCTGGCTCCACCGGCTTCTTCACATAGTCCGAGGCTTGTGCCTTAAGCGAGGCCACCGCGGTGTCCACCGCTGGATGGGCCGTGGCGACGATGACGGCGATGTCCGAGTCGAAGGAGCGAATTTTTTCCAGGACCTCCGTCCCGGACATCTGCGGCATCATCATGTCGAGGATGACCAGGTGGAAGTCCTCGGCGCGGATGCGGTCAAGGACTTGCGTTGGGTCAGTCAGCGCCACCACTTCGTAGCCGGCCTTGCTCAGGAGCAGCTGGAGGTAGTCTCCGGTCTCCTTCTCGTCATCGACGACCAGGATGCGGATTTGCATCGCGTCTCCTAGCGCGGGGGGGCCTGCCCCGTAGCTTTCTTCTGGTTTTCCGAATCCTCAAGGACCTTCTTCACCCGGGGGACCTCTGGGTCGTCGGCCGGGGTCAAGGCGAGAAAGCGTCGGTAGTGCTGCTCGGCATCATCCATCTGCCCCAGCTTGTCATAGCTGGCGGCCAGCATGAGGTGGCATCGCGCGAAATCCGCCTCCTTCTCCAGGCACTGGGTGAAGGCGCTGGCCGCCTCGGGCAGACGGCCCGCGTCGTAGAAGCGGCGTCCTTCCAGGTACCAGCCCTGCGCCTCGCTCACCTGGGCGGCCCGGGGGGCTGCTTTTCTGGCCGCCTTGGGCTTCACGGCCTCCATCGCGCGGGCCCTGAGCACCTCGGCCTCCAGTGCCCAGGCGTGCGTACCATGGGCGGCCTTGAGCTGCCGCAGCGCGGCACCGGGCCGACCCGCGTCCATTTCGCGCTGCGCAGCGGCGACCGCCCGCCCGGCGGCGGCCTCGGCGCGGGCCGTCTTCCGGAGCGTCGAGACCTCGGCTGCCCGGCGCGGGTCTTTCACCGCGTTGAGGAGCTGGAGGGCCCGCGGGTATTCGCGGGCCTGCAACGCGGCCCGTGCCAGGCTGAGTGGGTCGGTCGGCGTAGGCGGCGTAGGCGGAGGAGGCGGAGGCAGGGGGACGGGGGCCACGGACTCTGTCGGAGCGGGGGCGAGGGTGGTGGGGGCGACTTCCAGCACCGGCTCGTCGCGCTGCGCCGTGGCTTGTGGAAAGAGGGACGAACCCCATGTCCCGCGACCGAGCTGGCGGAGGCCGAAAAATGCGATCAGGGCGAGGCCCACGAGTGCCGCGGCGAGAACCGGGAGACGCGACCTCGAGCGCGGGAGCTGTGGCGTCGGAGCGCCCGGGCCGACGAAGCGAAGCCGGAGGGGACCGAGTTCGAGGACGTCGCCGTCCCGCAAGGGACTGTCGGCACAGGCCACGCCATTCACCCGGACGCCGGACCGTGCCAGCTCCTGGACGCGCCAGTCATTTCCCCCCGTCTGGACGAGCCTGGCATGGAAGTCGGCGAGGGATGGCTGAGGGATGGAAAGTTCGGCCTGGGCGTCCTTGCCGACGCGGACCTCCGAGCGGCCGAGCGTCCACAGCGTCCCCTTGAGGCGCCCGGTGAGGGCCAAGAGACGCGGCTGGGCCTCGGCCACCAGCGTCGCCACGGCGTGCGGAGCGGTGTCATGGAGGTCCACCACTGGCGACTCGATGGTGTCTGCCTCCACCACCTGAATGCGATGGATGTCGGTGTCGTGCTGCAGGACGAGCCCATAGTCGCCAATCCGGAGCTGGTCCCCGTCCTGAAGGGCCTTGGGGGCCGTCAACCTGTGTCCGTTGAGGAGGACACCGTTGGCCGACTGGAGGTCCTCCACCAGGAGCGCCCCTCCCTCGACGAAAATCCGGGCATGCTTCCGGGAGACGTTGCGCTGTGGCAGCTCGACGGTATTCCCGGGCGCCCGCCCGAGGGTGATCTCATCCGACCCGTCGACGGGAATCTCCTGGCGGTTCCCCTCGTCGTCTTCGATGACCAGCTTCATCCTGGAGGATCGGGGCGGGCTGCGCCGGCTGGTCGGGGTATACCAGAGGCTTGGCCAAGTCCCCCAACGCAAAGGAGCGCCAAGCCATGGAACTGTCCAATCGCCTCTCGGTGGTGCTGTCCGAACACAGCCTCCTGAGCCATCCCTACTACCGGGCATGGACACAAGGCGCCCTCTCGCAGAGGACGCTGGGGCATTACGCAGTGCAGTACTTCGCTCAGGTGGATGCCTTCCCGCGCTTTGTGTCCACGGTGCACAGTCGGTGCCCGGACATTGAAGTCCGCAAGGTGTTACTCCAAAACTTGGTGGACGAGGAGTTGCATGGGCCGGACCATCCCGAGCTCTGGTTGCGCTTCGCCGAGGCTCTGGGCGCGAGTCGGGACGAGGTCCGTGCCGCCCAGCCCCTCCCGGAGACGCGCGCCGCGGTGGAGACGCTCTTTGCGCTCGCCTCGGGCGACTGGCGCGATGGGCTCTGTGCCCTCTTCGCCTACGAGGCCCAGGTGCCGGAGATTGCCCGGACGAAGATGGACGGGCTCCGACGCTTCTACGGCATCACCGACGAGCGGGCGCTCAGCTTCTTCCAGGCCCACCTCACCTATGACGTGGAGCACGCGCGCTCGGTGGCTGCCCTCATCGACGCCCACGTCGAGCCGGTCCGAGCCGAGCGTGCCACCCGTGCCGCGGCGGTGGCGCTGTGGGGCTTCCTCGACGGGGTGAGCCGGCAGGCGGGCATCCCCCTCTCCGCTTGAGAGACTGTCCGGTGCGGGGTCCATGGTAGAAGCCGGCCCGTGACGAAGGCTTCCGCAGAGGCGAGCGAGAAGCGCCAGGGCGTCCTGGAGGCGCTCTTGGGCGCATGGTTGTGGAACCACCGCTGGGCGCAGTGGCTCCGGGCTCGCCCCGAGTCTCTTCGCATCGCGGGCGGTGCGACGCTCATCGCCGCGCTGGTGTTCGTCCCTTACGTCGGTGCCGTGGGCCTGTGGGACCCCTGGGAGACCCACTACGGCGAGGTGGCCCGGGAGATGATTGCCCGTGCCGACTACGTCTATCCGTTTCAAGACAGCGGGGATGTCGCCTCGAGCGGGTGGTTCTTCAGCAAACCTCCGCTCACCATGTGGATGGAAGTGCCCGGGATGCTGCTGGTGGGCATCAATCGCGGGGACGGGAGGCTGCCGCTCTACACCGAATGGGTGATGCGCCTTCCCTTCGCTCTGACGTCCGCAGCGGCCCTGGGCCTCCTGGCCTGGGCGCTGGCGCGCACGGTGAACCGACGGGTGGGGCTGACCGCGGCCTTCGTCCTGGCCACCATGCCGCTCTACTTCCTCATCAGTCGGCAGGCGGTGACGGATACGCCCTTCGTCGCCGCGCTCGTCGCTGCCATGGGCTGTGCGCTGATTGGTCTCTTCGACACCCGCACCCAGCACCGCGCCGGTTGGTGGTACGCCTTCTACGTCCTGCTCGGGCTCTCCACCCTGTCCAAGGGCCTCCTCGGCGTCGCGTTGCCGGCGGTCATCCTCGTCCTCTATGCCGGCTTCTTCGTCTTCCCTTGGACCCAGGAGAGCCTGAAAGCCCACGGTCGCTGGCTCTTGCAATGGCCCGGCGCGCGCCTCCGGCAGCTCGTCCGACGCACCCCTGCGGCCAACGCAGGCGAGGCGCCGACCCCTGTCCTCTTCGCCGAGATGGCCAGGATGCGTCTCCTCCCTGGCATCGCCATCTTTCTCGCAGTTTGTGGGCCCTGGTACCTGACGCTCTCGCTCTTCCCCGCGGTCGACTCGGAGAACAAGACCTTCTTCTACCGCTTCTTCATCCATGACCACTTCAACCGGTTGGTGGAGGGCGTCCACACCACCACCCCCGGCGGGACGTTCATCTACTTCATCGAGCAGGGCGGTTTCGCCATCTTCCCCTGGGTAGCGCTGGTGCCGGGGGCCCTGGCCGCCGTGGCGCGCATCCGCCTCGGAGCACAGGACGCTCGGACACGGGTGGCCTTCATCGCCCTGGCCTGGACGGTCCTTGCCTTCTTCGTCGTGGACATCTCGGCAACGAAGTTTCACCACTATGTCTTGCCGGTGCTTCCCGGGTTGGCCATCCTGGTGGCGCTCTTCGTCGACGAGTTGTGGGAGGACGGCATCGCTGCCCACGGCGTCAGTCTGCTCCTCGGGTTGGTCTTCTTCATCCTGGTGGGCAAGGACTTGGCCGGCACCCCGAAAAATTTCACAGACCTCTTCGTCTACAACTACGACCGTCCCTACCCCTTCGAGCTCGACACGCGGGCCATCCGTTTCGGCGAGCACCTGTTGACGTCGGGCGACGTGGTGGCGGCCGCTCTGCTGGCGGCCTCGGTGTACCTCTTCCTCGACGGTTCGAGCGAGCGCGAAGGCAACTGGAGCACGCGTGTCTCCGCAGCGGTGCTCGGCGCCACCGGCGTGGCCGCCCTTGTCGCGGGCAAGCTTGCTGGGACGTCTCCCCTCGAGGTGTGGGCCATTGGCATCGCCGTCGCTGCCGGCGCGACCCTGGCCATCGCCGTCCGGGAGAAGGGACCGGACCGTCGCTCGGCCCTGTGGATGGCGTGCGGCCTCGCAGCGACCGCCGCGGTGGTGCTCTTCGCCGGGGTGCGCCTGGGCGTTGGCGACCCGCTGATTCTTCTCATCCGTCAGCCGCTGAACGTGAAGACCGGCATGGGATGGACCTTCGCCCTGGGAGGTGGCGCGCTGGTGGTGGCCGCGGTGCGCCGGGCGCGGACCGAGCTGTTCATGGCCTTTGCCGCCCTGTCGCTCGGCTTCGCGCTCTGGTTCAGCTGGAGCCGCTGGGTGGACCTCTCCCACCACTGGACGCAGCGCGACCTGTTCTGGCGCTACTACGACCAGCGACGTCCCTACGAGCCCATTGCCGCCTACATGATGGATTGGAAGGGCGAGACCTTCTACAGCCGGGACACGGTGCGCCAGGACAAGGACAGCGCGCCGCGGTTGACGCTGTATGGGCAGCTCCCCGGCCGGAAATGGGCACTCGTGGAACAAGCGCGGCTCAGCCTGCTTCGCCAAGCGATGGGTGCGGACAAAGTCGTCACGCCCGTCGACCGCAACCTCAACGTCAAATTCGTGCTCGTGACCATCGAGTGACGGCGCGCATCGAGGTCCATGGCCTCGGCAGGCAGTTCGGTGGTCGCGCCGCGGTGGAAGGTCTGTCCTTCGCTGTTGAGTCGGGCGAGGTGTTTGGCTTGCTCGGACCAAACGGCGCCGGGAAAACCACCACCGTGCGGATGCTCACCGGGCTGCTGCGGCCCACGAGCGGCACCGCCCGGGTGTGCGACCATGGCCTCGGCGACGGCGAGGCCTTGCGGCGCAGCGTTGGGTTGCTCACCGAGCAACCGGGGCTCTACGACAGGCTCACCGGGCGGGAGAACCTGCGCTTCTTCATCCGGCTCAACGAGCTCGATGAGCGAGAGGCCTGGCCGCGCGCCGAGAGCTACCTGCGCCGCTTCGGGCTGGCCGGTCGCGAGGACGAGCCAGCCGGGAGCTACAGCAAGGGCATGCGCCAGAAGCTGGCCATCGTCCGGGCGCTGGTGCACGACCCGGAGGTGCTCTTCCTCGACGAGCCGACGAGCGGGCTGGACCCCGAAGCGGCCCGGACGGTGCGCGACGCCGTGGCCGAGTTGGCCGCCGATGGTCGAACCATCATTCTCTGCTCTCACAACCTGGCCGAGGTGGAGCGACTCTGTGGCCGGGTGGCGGTGGTGCGCACCCGGCTTCTGGCGGAGGGGCCCATCAGCGTCCTCCGCCGGCGCGGCACCGTCCTCGAAGTCCGGGTCGAGGGGGAGGGCACTCTGGCCGGTGCCGCCCTTGCGCCCCTGGGCGTGGCCTGGACGGCGCACGGCCCGCTGCTTCGCATTACGCTGCAGGAGGAGCATCAGGGTCCAGACGTCGTGGCGGCGCTGGTGCGCTCAGGCGTCCGGGTGCGCAGCGTCACGCCCTCGGCGCGCTCCCTGGAGGACTTCTACCTCGAGCTGATGCGGGACGCGGATGCCGAGGAGGCGGCGTGAGGTTTCACTGGCGTCGCGCCCGAGCGGTGGCCTGGAAGGACGGGCTCGACCTCAGAAAGAACCCGGGGCTGGTGTGGAGCATGTTCGCCTTACCCGGGGTGCTGGTGCTGGTGCCGACGTTGATGGTGTGGGCGTGGGTCCGCGCGCCGGACGAGGCCACCTTCCGTGCCATGGCGCTCTACTACGACCCGAACTTTCCCCGGGGTGCCAGTGCCACCCGTTTCCTCGTGGACAAGGTGCTCACCGACTGGTTTGGCCTCTTCCTCTTGATGCCGCTCTTCACCCCCATCCTCATCGCCTCGCAGAGTGTGGCCGGGGAGAAGGAGCGCCGGACGCTCGAGCCACTGCTTGCCTCGCCGGTGACGTCGGCCGAACTGGTGACGGGCAAGAGCCTGGCGGCGGTGCTCCCGGCGGTGGCCATCTCCTGGGTGGCCTTCGTCGCCTTCTGCATCGCCGTGGACGCAGTGGCCTGGCCGCTCGTGCACGGGCCAGTACTTCCCAATGGCCTGTGGCTTTTCGGCGTGGGGGTGGTGGCGCCGCTGTATGCGTTTCTCGGCAACGGCATCGCCGTGCTCGTCTCGGCTCGGGTGGGGGAGGCGCGGCTCGCACAGCAGCTCTCGGCGCTGGTCATCCTGCCGTTGATGGGGTTGGTGGCCGGGCAGCTCGCCGGATGGCTGCGCGCCGGGACGAGCTACTATGCCTTGCAGGGGGCGGTGGTGCTCTTGCTCGACGTGGGCCTGGTGGTGGCCAGCATCCGCTTCTTCGACCGGGACCGGCTGGTGAGCCGCTGGAGCTGACGCCCTTGGCTCCGCCTCGGCTTTGGCAGGTCGTACTTTCGTGTGCCATCCTGCCGCCCCAGGGCTGCAGCAGCCACTCACACCAAGCTGCCGCCTCACTCTTGGAGGCAGTCCGATGGGTCTCTTCGACTCTCTGAAGCAGGAATCCCAGCGCAACTTCATCGCCCGTTCCGACGAGGCGAAGAACGACATTCTCTACGCCTACCCGGAGCACAACATCCGGATGCTCACCCAGCTCACGGTGGGCGCCGACGAGGTGGCGCTTTTCGTCAAGGACGGCACGGTGCAGGGAAAGCTGGGGCCCGGAAAGCACCAGCTCGACACCAGCAACATCCCCTTCCTCTCCCGCTTCCTGGAGAAGCTCACCGGTGGAAACCTCTTCATCGCCGAGCTGTACTTCGTCAGCACCCGTGAGTTTCCGGGCGTGAAGTTTGGCGGACCGATTGGCGACGTGCGCGACCCGGAAACCGGGCTCGGGATTGGCACGATGGTGTACGGGGACTTCTCGGTGCGGGTGACGGACCCGGAAAAGCTGGTGGTGGGCCTGGTGGGCCTGCGGCAGACGAGCAACGAGGACTTTCTGGCCTGGTTCAAGAGCCAGGTGCTCAAAGTCATTCGCGACCGGGTGGGCGAGCTGCTGGTGAAGAAGCGGTGGCCCCTGCTCGACGTGACGTCGGGCGCCTACACCGAGGAGATTGAGCAGGAGGTGCTGGCCGGCGTGAAGCCCCACGTCGACAGCTACGGCCTCACCGTGGTGCGGATGGGCAACTTCACCATCGGCATCAAGCCCGAGGACGAGGCCACCCTTAAGCGCCTCACCAAGGACCAGGCCTACACGAAAATGGCTGGCGGTTTTCAACAGTACGCCGCCGGGCAGGCCATGCTCGGGGCGGCCGAGGGAATGGCCAAGGGGGGCGATGCCGGGGGCGGCGGAATGCTTCAAGGCGCAGGCCTGGGCGTCGGCCTGGGCATGGCGCAGATGCTCCAGCAGTCCCAGGGCGGCCCCCGCGCGGCGACCGGGCCCGTGGGCACCCCCTGCCCCAAGTGCGGGACGCCTGGCTCGGGCAAGTTTTGCAGCAGCTGCGGGGCGCCGCTGGCGGTGGCCCTCACCTGCACCAAGTGCGGCGGCCAGCTGGCGCCGGGTACAAAGTTCTGCGGAACCTGCGGACAGTCGACGGGGGGTTGATGGCCGACGTCCGGCCCCGTCTGTTGACGCAGCATCTCCGGCACCCCCGGGGCGCCCGGTGGCTGCGGCCAGAAGGGGACTACCGCAGGTCGCAACGCATTCCGCAGCGCCGGGCGCCCGCCCCGACGAGGCAGCCGCCCGTACACTCGAAGTCGCTCGTGCATGCTGCACCAGGGCCGAGCGGCGCGAAACATGTGCCATTGAGGCAGCGCAGCCCATCTGCGCAGTCTCCACCCGAGCATCGCTGGCCTACCTCGGCCAGGCCGTCGGCACATCGGCCCTCCGCGCAGTGGTGGCCGGGCCGGCACTGTTGACTGCTCGCGCATGCGGCTCCTGGGGTTGCCGCTTCTTCGCACCGGTGGCGACGGCACAGGCCCTGGCATTGCGGGTGGAGGACATCCGCATCCTGCCGGGTGTAGCTCGCGAGCGTGTCCGCCGCGGTGCTGCAGCTGGCGCCCCTTGTGCCGGGGCCTGCGCACCGGCCTGCGTCGGTGGGGCCGGCTCCGGCACAGAGTAAATCAGAAGCGCACTCGAGCGAAGACCGGCACGTCTCGCCGGCCGCGCGCCGACCGGTGAAGAGGCCCTGGCACTCCTTCGGAAAGGGTGGCCCGAAAGGGCCCACCCAGCCGCATCCGGCATAGGCGCGCGCCAGGGCCAGGGTGCAGGCCTCGACGCGCGTCGCCTCGAGGACGAGGGCATCGCTTCGCAGGGCGGCCGAGAGAACGCCGGTGCACGCGTCGGCGAGAACGACGCCCGGACGCCCGGCGCAGCACGTCGCGCGGCGCTCCTCGGGGAGTGCATAGAGAGCCTGACAGAGCCGCGCGGCGCGTGGGTCCACGGCTCCCGTCGTCTCATAAACCGGGCGGACACCCTCCCCGGGGCTGCGCGCAGGGGCTGCTGGTGCCTCCGGGCCGCCCTTGGCCTGGCGCGCGCAGCCGCCGCAACCAGCCAGAGATGCAGTAACGAGAGCCGCCAGCGCGCCTCGGTGAGCGGCTCGCAGAAGCAGAGCGAGCCCCCCAGGCGCCGTCACTTGCGCTCGAAGTCCGCTCGGGCCACTTTCCTGTCCGGGGTCTGGGCGGACAAGAGTGCACGCGCCTCCGGGGTGCCGACGGGGTCGAACCCGGAGTTGAGCGCCAGGGCCTGCTTCAGCAGTGCAAGTCCGACCGCCTGGTCGCCGGCCGCGAGGCGGATGGCTCCTGCGTGGTAGAGCAGCCGCGCATCGGGGGTGCCGAGGGCCATCGCCTTGTCGCTGGCCGCTCGCGCCTCGTGCAGCCGCCCCTTGCGGTACAGGGCCCAGGCCAGGGTGTCTTCCGTGTAGACGTCGTCCCGGGTGGAGAGCTCGCGCTCGGCCAGCGCCAGCGCCTCGTCGGAGTTCTGAGCATGGGTGGAGAGGTAGAACGAGAGCGTCCGCCCGTCGGCACTGCGGCCCTCGCGGAAGACCTCCCGCTCGGCGGCCTCGGCGCCTGGAGCATCTCCGGAGAGCCGGCGCGCGTCCGCCAGCAGTCCAGCGGTCTCGGCCAACGGCCGCTTGGCGAATGCTTCCTGAAGCAGGAGAGACGCCGCGGCTGGCCGACCCTCGGCCAGTGCCACCCGTGCCGTCCCCACCAACGCCGGCGGAAAGCCAGGCATCACCTCGAGCGCGCGGTGGAAGCCGGCCTCGGCGCCCTCCACATCTCCCTCGTTCCAGAAAATGGTGGCCGCCTGGACAAGCACCCAGGCGAGTGGCTCCGGGTCGCGCCGGTCGCCGCCAGCGTCGATGGCCAGCCGCGCGCTCTCCTTGGCGCCCCGCACGTCGCCCCGGAGCCAGAGCAGGTAGGAGGCGCGGGCGTAGGAGGCGAGGTTGGGCTTCAAGTCCATCATTCGCTGTGCCGCTGCAGCGGCGTCCGGGTAGCGGCCGAGGTCGGCGAGCGCATCGGAGAGATTGCCCCATGCCGGCGCATCATCCGGCGCCAGGTCCACCACCGACTGGGCCAATGCCCGTGCCTCCTCGAAACGGTGGTCGTTGAGCAACACGAGGCCACGCAAGTCCAGAGCGCCCCGGTCTTTGGGTGAAAGGCGCAGCGCCACTTCCGCGCAGCCGTTCGCGGAGAGGTAGTGCAGCGCGTCGCCGTCGCTCCGCGCCTTGCGGACCCACGCTTGGCCGAGGCCCACCCACGCCTCCGCCTTCGTCGGGGTATGCAGGACGCGCGCCTGCAGCTCGCGAATGCTTTCGTCAAGGACTTCCCGCCCCGTTGGCTCGAGCAGCGCGAGGAAGCGGGCGCGGTCGGCCACCGAGTCGCCTGGAGGCCGAGCGTCGGGGGCGCGCTTGCAGGAGGCGAGCGCTGCAGCGGCGGCAAGCCCGAGAGCGAGCAGCTGGAAGGAGCGTTTCCTCCGCCACGCAGCAACGAAGGCGAGGTGAGGCCCAGGCGCTGCCGTTCGGCTCGCCTGGGCCCTGGCCCTGGCCCTCACGGGGCCGGCTTGCCGTGGCCCTGGCTGAAGCCCTCCCAGGGAAGGGCCAGGAAGGGCAAGTCCGCCAGGAAGGGCTTGTCGTTGTGGTTCACCCCGTCCGATACCGGGAGCATCCCTTTGGTGAGCAACACCGAGAGGAGGACATCGGTGACGTCGGCCTGCTCCTCGTCCTGGTGGGATGGCCCGCGGTCGTTCGGAATCGGGCGCCCATTGGGGAAGGCCGAAGGAATGCCCAGGTCGACGCGGAGCACGTCGCCCGTGGCCGACAGCGGGACGTTGTGCGCTCCGGGGGTGGGGAAATTCGTGAGATTGATGGTGTCGAGGATGTCGACGCGGTTGGAGGCGAACAGCGTGTAGTCGGCGTGAAGGGCGTCGTAGATGCCCACTGCCTGCGCGTCCTTGACGATGACCGGGTCCAGGAAATAGGCGGCGAAATTCTCCACGTCCGTCGCCGGCGTGGTGCGGTTGTACTTGTCTTTGTCCTGCACGCCGATGACTGCCTCGTTGATGAGCGGAAGCCCGAGGCGAGACACCTGGACCCAGGGACCGATGTGCTTCGCACTGCCGTCGGCATCCAGAATGGTCACCTTGCGCCGACTGGCCGAGGCCCACACGCCGATGGTGTTCTCGTCGCTGGGGCCGCTCGGCACCCGGCCATTGGCCGTCAACCGGCGGATTGGGATTTCCAAGGCGATGCTGTGGGTGTTGAAGCCTGACACGCCGTCCTGCGCCTGGCCGGCGGGGCGAAGGTTGGCGAGGTCGAAGATGCCGCCCAGGTCCACGTAGAAGCCATCGTCACGCGGTCCAGCCCAGACCCGCCCCTCGTTCCCCATGTCGTGGATGAAGGTGGCAGCGAAGGCGTCGTCGTAGGTTGCCGAGCTGGCGAGACCGATTGCGTTCAGCACGGCCTGGCTACGGGGACCGTAGTTGATGGGTGCCACTGGCACGTTGCTGGCGATGACATGCACCCTTCGCGCGTCCACGTCACCATCGGTGTCGGCGTCGGGCCCGTCGATGCGAGTGACGGTATAGGTCTGCACCGCTCCGCTGATTTGGGTGAAGAACTCCTTGCCGCCGCCAATCTTGACCTTGTTCACCGTCACCAGGCCGCCGTTGGGGTCATCCGGCGCAAAGCGAGGGGGCGGGGTGGTGTGAAAGCGAAACTGGTAGGTGATGACGGACGCCAGGGAGGCGGTGCCGCGGGTGATGTGCAACTCGTAGAGCACATCGTCGGAGAATTTGTGAAAGTTCGGTCCACCGGCCGGTTCCTCGAGGGGGATGTAGTTGAAGACCACCTCGAGCTTGTCGTGCGTGATGGTGTCCACCCACGCATAGACGTCGGTGTTGTCCGCAGAGGGGTCGCTGGCGATGGCCGGCGCCTCGCGGTGGCTCGAGGCGTGGGCAGAAAAGGGCACCGCCCCCACGAGAACGAGAACGGCGAAGGGTAGGGGGTTAAAGCGCTTCGTCACCATGGCGTCTCCTTCGGGTTGGACGGCTGGAATTCCGCGCCGGGCCACGGGGGAAGCAAGAGCCTGTGGTTTCACCAATTCCCCCCTTTTCCCCCAAACGCGGAGCCCGACCGGCGACGCTCGAGTGCCGCGCGCTCCAAGTACGGGACTGTCGAGCCGGCGGATTCATCGGGGCTGGCGTAGACGCGGCAGCGCGTCGTCCACCACTCCGCGGCGGCAGGCGACGCTAGAGCCGTCAAAGGAGGACTTTCAGCCCGGCAGCAAGTCGGTGCCGAAACTCAGGAGTGCCTCACCACAGTCCCGGGCCAGCCCCCGGGGCGTTCGCGTTAGGGCCGCCCCGCCCCGCGCGGACTGGACGAGAGTCCAGCGTCGTTGGCGACGTGGGGGCCACCGCCGTCATCCTGGTCTGGGAAGGGCCGTTGGCCCGCTGCATCCACAGGAGCGGCAGCTGGCGTGCCAGCGTCCACCGGGCTTGGAAGAGGAGGGGGAGCCCGAGGCGGTGTCCAGCCGACTGCGGTGGGAAGCTTCGCCAGGAAGGCCTCCACGTCCAGATGGTCCTCGCCCAGGGCGCGCACCAGCCCGCTCGCGGGGACGGAGTTTCCAGGCCCGAGCAGTCCACGCATCCAGTCTCCCGCGGCCCTCTTCTCCCACCACGCCGGCCCGAAGCGGCCGCGCAGCTGCTGCTCCAGCTGTGCCTCGAGGATGAAGGCCTGGAGATGGTCCGCCGCGGCGAGAAACTCCTCGCGCTCCAGCTCGGCGCGCGCCTCGTCAGCCTTGGTCATGGAGAAGCCGTACGTCCGCGCCATGACCTCTCGGTAGAGCGCAGGGACGTCCGCGCCCGGGGTCCGGGCCCGCGCGTTGAAGAGCACCTTTGCCGCGGCGCGCCGCAGAAGAAAGAGCCGCTGCGCAGAAACCGACGTACGCCAGGCTGCCTGTGCGCCGCTGGGGAGGCCCCCGACGCGCTCGAGCCACACCGGGTCCACCGCGAGGTCCTCCATCAAAAAGGACCAGGCCTCCCCCACCGTCCCGTTTCCGAGCTGGGCCAGCGCCCAGCGCCGCTCCTGGCTCAGGCCATCGGAGAGGACTTGCCCCATGTGAAACAACGTTTCCCGCTCGTCCCGGCCGCCGCCCACCGGGAGCAGGGAGACGCGCACGTCGCTCGGGATGACGACGCCCAGCACCAGGCCGCGGGGGTTTTTCCCGGGCGTCTCCTTCAAGTCGACGGTGACGTTCTTCATGGTCGAGAGGTCGATGCCTAGCCCCTGGAGGGTGCGAGCTGCCCGGCCATAGATGTCCGCCTTGGGAAACGCCGCGTCCTCGGCCGGCAGCCGGAAGAGCCTGGGGATGTCGGCGCGGCTCACCCGCTCCAAAGGAAGCTGGAGCTCGGTAACGGCCAGGCGCCCCACGGTGGCGGAGAAGGCGCTCTGCGTCCGTGTCAGCACTTCGTCGGCCAGCGCCACCAGCGGGTCGAGCTCGGTCTCCCGGAGCTCGACGATGAGAGCCGACGAGGAGATGCCCAGCTCGCCGAGCAAGGCCTCGGTACGCGCGCGGCGCCGGGCAAGTGTTTCGGCCAGCCGCACCACCACTGGCGTGGCACCCTCGTACAGCGTCTTGCGCAGAAGCGCGCTTCGCTCCGAGGCGAGCAGGGATTCGAGGTTCCGGTAGGGGTGTTCCTGCCCCGGCTGGCCGAAGGTCGCCGTCTGCACGAGCTTCGCCTCCTCCTCAGAGATGGCGGAAGTCTCTTGGGCCAGCCATTCGGTGACGAGGTAAGCGTGGAGGTGGCTGAGGGCCCGCTGCTCGGGTGCGTCGGGCGTCATCTGGCGCAGCCGTTCCACGGAGGCAATCGCCGCTGGCGTCATCCAGGCCTCGGTGCCGGCGTACGTTTTCGCCAGGTCCGCGGGCGTGCCTTCGGTCCAGCTCTTCCACACCAATTCGTCCTGCGCGCGCAGGAGCGCCTCGGCCTTGGCCGATACCGCCTTCACCTCCTGGCTGAGCGCGGTCCGTGCGGCCTCGGCCGGGCTCGGCGCGGCTGCCGGAAGCACCGGCCCGGGCACCGTGGAGCAACTGGCGAGGAGGAGGAGGGCGCTGAAGAAGGGTGTGCTTGGACGCATGGGGGCCGCGCAATGTAGCGTCGCTCGCTGTCCATGCCCATTCCCCGTCGATGGGCCGCGGCGCGCGCGCGCCAGAGCTTCTACACCTCGCTTCGGGACTCGCTCGGGGCCCTGGGCTACCTGGAGGTGGAGACGCCGTGCCTGGTCGCGGCACCGGGGATGGAACCGCACATCACCGCCTTCGAAGTTGGCTTCGTTCCGGAGACGGATGTCGGCCGAGCGCGGACGCTCTATCTGCACACCAGTCCCGAGTACGCGATGAAGCGCCTCTTGGCGGAGGGCTCGGGTCCGTTGTTTCAAATTTGCAAAGTCTTCCGGAATGGCGAGGTGAGCCGCACCCACAATCCAGAATTCAGTCTGCTCGAGCTCTACCGGCCGGCGGCGGACATGGAGGCGGTGATGGCCGACCTCGAGTCGGCCCTGGCCACCGCCGACGGGGCGCTTGGCTCGAGCGGCTTCTTTGCTCGCACGCCCTACCAGCGCATGACGGTGCGCGAGGCCGTGCGTCGGGCGCTGGACATCGACCTGGCGCTCTGTCCGGACGCCCAGAGTCTCGGTGCGGCCGCGCGGAGAGTCGACATCCCAGTGCCGGAAGGGGAAAGCTTCGAGGACGTCTTCTTCCGTCTCTTCCTGGAGCGCGTCGAGCCGGGCCTGGGCAGCGAGCGGCCCACCTACCTCACCGAGTACCCGGCGCCCATGGCATCGCTTGCTCGGCTCAAGCCAAGCGACCCCTCGGTGGCCGAGCGTTTCGAGCTCTACGCGCACGGGCTAGAGTTGGCCAACGGTTTCTCCGAGCTCACCGACGGGGCGGAGCAGCGGCGGCGGCTCCTCGAGGAGCAAGCGCAGCGGCGGGCGTCGGGCCGGCCCGTGTACCCGCTGGACGAGCCCTTTCTCGACGCGGTGGGACGGATGCCGCCCTCCGGGGGCGTCGCCGTGGGGCTCGACCGGTTGCTCATGCTCTACACGGGCGCGGAGCGCATCGAGGACGTGCTGCTCTTTCCGGCCCACGCCTTCGTATGAAGGACCTCTTGCACACCGCGGCAGTCATGGCGGCCGCGGCCAGCACTGCCCTCATCGCCCCGCTGGTGGTGGCCGTGGCCTTCCACGACGAGTGTGCGCCCGACCCGCTGCTCCGGCTGTGGTGCAACAACCTGCTGCGTGGGGCCGGGGTGCGCTCCGAGGTTCAGGGCCTCGAGCGCCTCCCCGCCGGCAACGCGGTGTACGTCTGCAACCACCAATCCAACTTCGACCCGGTGCTCATCTTCGCCAGTCTAGGAAAGCACCTGCGCTTCGTGGCCAAGCGCGAGCTCTTCGAGATTCCCTTCTTCGGTGCGGCCCTGCGGGCGACGGGGATGATTCCGGTGGACCGAGGCGGGAGCGAGCGCGACAAGGAGGCCCTGGGGCACGCGGTCGAAGCCGTGCGGTCTAGAGTGAGCATCCTCTTCTTCGCCGAGGGGACGCGGGACCCGGAAGGCCTGCTGCGTCCCTTCAAGAAGGGAGCGGCAGTCCTGGCCATCCAGGCGCAGGTCCCGCTCGTTCCTCTGGCCGTGGCGGGGACCAAGGACGTCATGCACAAGAAGAGTCTGCTGATCCACGGCAGCCGCCCGACGGTGCTGGTGGTGGGCGAGCCCATTGCCACCACAGGAATGACGCTCGAGCGACGAGATGCGCTCAACGACCAGGCGCACGCTGCGGTGGCGGGCATGCTCGTGTCGGCAAATGCGCGCGTCGAGGAGATGCTGACACATGCCTGACCGGGACGACGCGGCGCTGGAGCAGCTTCTCAGCCTCCTCTTCAAGGCGCACCCCTGGCACGGCGTCTCGCCCGGACCCGACGTGCCCGACAAAGTGGCGGCGTACATCGAGATTGTTCCCACCGACACCGTCAAGTACGAGCTGGACAAGCACAGCGGCGAGCTGAAGCTCGACCGGCCGCAGCGCTACTCGAGTCTCTGCCCTTCGCTGTACGGTTTCATCCCGCAGACCTTTTGCGGCGAGCAGGTGGGGGCGCGCTGCGCCGAGAGGACCGGGCTCTTCGGCATCGAGGGCGATGGCGACCCGATGGATATCTGCGTGCTCAGCGAGCGCGCCTTCACCCACGCCTCGTTCCTGCTCAAGGCCCATCCCATCGGTGGGCTGCGGATGGTGGATGGAAACCAGGCCGACGACAAGATTGTCGCCGTGCTCGAAGGAGACCTGGCCTACGGGGCCATGCGCGAGCTGAACGACGTGCCCCGGCCGCTCATCGAGCGGCTGCGCCACTACTTCCTCACCTACAAGCAGATTCCGGGCGACGCCGCGCGCAAGGTGTCCATCGCCGAGATTTATGACCGGGCGGAGGCCTGCGAAGTCATCCGCCGGAGCCAGGCCGACTACCACAACCACTTCGGAGAGCCCCGGGCACGCATCGCGCAGCTCCGGGCGCTGCTCAAGTGATGACGCGCTGACGGCGCGGCAACGCCTTCTAGGCGGCCGGCGCAGTCCTGGCCCAGGCCGCCACCGTCTCGATGAGCGCGGCAGTGGCCAGCGTCTTCGCCTCCGGGTGGCGCTCGTCCCAGTCTGGTGCCCCGGCGAGCTGCACTTCGTCGAAGGGAGACTCGCCCTTCGTCCACACCCCTTGGACGCTTCCGGCAAACACCACCACCCGTTTCCCAGCCCGCCGGGCATGCTCGGCCAGGGCCACCGGGCCCTTGCCCTGGCGCGACTGTGCGTCCAGCCGCCCCTCTCCAGTGAGCACCACGTCGCAGCCGGCGAGTCGCTCGTCGAGGTGCACCATCTGGGCGACGTGCTCGAAGCCCCTCACCAGACGCGCTCCAAACACCACCCGGAGCCCGAAGCCGAGGCCACCGGCCGCGCCCATGCCGGGTTCGCGGGAGACGTCCACACCGAGCTGGCGGCGGACCACCTCGGCGAAATGCGCCAGCGCGGAGTCGAGGATGGCCACGTCGCCGAGCGTCGCTCCCTTCTGCGGGCCGTAGACGGCCGAGGCGCCCTGGGGGCCGGTGAGGGGGTTGGTGACGTCGGTGACGCAGGTGAGTTCCACCTCGCGCATCTGCCGGAGCGCACCGTCCAAGTCCATGCGCACGAGCTCCCGCAGCGCGGCTCCCCCTTGGGGGAGCTCGCGGCCCTGCACGTCGCGGAGCCGCACCCCGAGCGCTTGCAGGAGGCCGGCCCCACCGTCGTTGGTGGCGCTGCCGCCGAGGCCCACCATCAGCGTCCGGACGCCGCCGAGGACGGCGGCGCGGATGAGCTCGCCGGTCCCGAAGCTGCTCGCGCGGCGCGCGTTGCGCTCGCCAGGGGCGAGCCGTACCAGCCCCGAGGCCTGGGCCATCTCGACGACACCTGCCGTGCCGGCGGCCCACGTTCCAAAGGTGGCCTCCACAAGGCGTCCGAGCGGGTCATGCACTGGCACCGTGTGCCAGGCGCCGTGAAGGGCGGAGACCAGCGCCTCGGCAGTGCCCGGTCCGCCGTCGGCCAGTGGCAGCAGGTCCACGTTCGCACCTGCGCCAGCGCGCTCGAGGCCCTGGCGCATGGCCGCAGCGGCCTCGGCGGCAGTAAGGCTTCCTTTGAATTCCAAGGGTGCGACCAGGTAGCGCGTCACCCGGAGTCTCCGGAGGAGGGCTCCCTCCCCTCCCTGGCCCACGAGAGCAAAGGACGGGGGGCGGTGCAGTCCGGGTCCAGCGTCTGTGCCACGCGCTCCAGTCGCGAAGAGAGGACGGCGACGGCTTCGATGGGCTCCCGCGCTGGACCCCGGATGCGGTGGCAGAAAAAAGTCCGGCAGCCGAAGGGACGCGACGCGTAGACGCTGCAGCGCTTGCCGTCGGCGTCGAGAAAGGGACAGCCACCGTCGGAGCGCGGCGGGGGAACCTGGCCTCCTCTGGCAGAAAGCAAAAGTTCCCACTCCACCGGCCAAAGCCACGGTTCGCGCTTGGTGGTGGCCAGCTGACAGCACTCGGCAGTCCCCGGACAGGAGTAGGGACGGTAGGCCGCATCCGCGAGCCGGTAGACGGCACCGAGCTCTTGCAGCGCAGCGCGATGAGCGCGGACCCGCTGGCTCTCCTCAGGGTTGAAGTCGCGAGCCTGTGCCATTGCCCTTCGTCCCGTCTGCTTCAACCGTGGCACTGGACGGTGCCGCGGCGCAACCTGAAGACAAGGCCTGAAGACAAGGCTGAAGACAAGTCGGCCGCCATGAGGCGTTTCACCGCGCGCGGCCTCGGGCGGGAGCCGCTCAATCCAGCACCCGCAGGACGTAGAACTTGAGGTAGCGAGTTTCCCGCAGGTGCACGAGCACCGGGTGGTCGCGCGGAGCGCCGCGGCGCTCGACAATCTGCACTCGCCGCTTGGCGTCGGCGGATGCGGAGGCAAGCATCGCCTCGAACCGCTCCTCATCCACGTGGTAGGTGCAGCTCCCGGTCATCAGCACGCCTCCGGGCGTGAGCAGCTGGAGCGCGCGGAGATTAATCTCCTTGTAGCCGCGCAGCGCTGCCTCCACCGCGTCCTTGTTCTTGGCGAAGGAGGGCGGGTCGAGAACGATGGTGTCGAAGCGGCGGCCCTCGTCCACCGCGTCGCGCAGGAAGTCGAAGGCGTTGGCCTCCACTGCCTCGACATTGGTGAGACCATTGCGGCTCGCATTCTCCCGCAGCGTGGCGCAGGCCGGCCCTGAAATCTCCACTGCGGTGACGTGTGTCGCCCCGCGTGCCAGCTGCAGCGCGAAACCGCCATGGTAGGCGAAGCAGTCGAGCGCATTCCCCGCGCCATAGGTGGCAGCGAGGAGGTGGTTCTCGCGCTGGTCGAGGAAGGCCCCCGTCTTCTGGCCGGCCCGGACGTCGGCCAGCAGCGTGATGCTCCCTTCCGTATAGGGGACTGTCTCGGGGACCTCGCCCCGGAGGACTTCGCGACGCGAGGCAAGGCCTTCCAGCGCCCGCACGCCGACGTCGCTCCTGTCCATCAACCCGCGCGCGCCGAAGTGCTCGAGGAGGACGTCCGCCAAGAGCTCGCGGCGGTCATCGGTGGCCTTCACCAGGAATTGCGCCGAGAGCACGTCACCGAAACGGTCCACCACCAGGCCGGGGAGGAGGTCAGCGTCGGCATGGACTGCGCGGTAGGTGGTTTGGCCCGTGTCGATGCGCCGGCGAAGCGCATCCGCCTGGGCAATGCGCCGGGCGAAGAAGGCCTTGTCCACCGGCTCGTCCTCGAGCGTCAGGCAGCGCAGCGCTATTTTCGAGGCCTTCGAATAGAAGGCCTTCCCCAGAAACCAGCCGCGAGCGTCCAGGACGCGGACCACTTCGCCGCCGAGCAGCGTGGGCTCTCCGGCCAAGTCTCCGCGGTAAATCCAAGGATGGCCCTCCTGCCAGCGCTCGGTTCCGCGTCGGTTGATGACCACGTTGGGGAGCCCATCCGCTCCCACCTGGGGGAGGGCCCGGTGCGACTCCCTCGCGCCAGGGCTGCGTCTGTCCACCGTGTGCGAAGTGGGCCTCTGCGCAACTCGGCCCCCGACGCTGTCTGCCTGGGCCGGAGTCTCCATCGGTGCTTCGCGGTGGGCTTTGAAGCGGGAGTCCCGGGGGTCCGTGCTTCGGGGCGCAGTGCGCGCCTGGTCGCGCGGGGTGGACTTCACCGTGCGGGAGTCACGTGGGTCGGCGCGACGAGCGTTGCTGGCGCGCGGGGGCGGGTTTCGGGGAGCCATTGCTCTCCCTTACACCACTCTTGATGTGCTGGACTTGCCAGGCCCGGAGGACGTCCTTGCGCTGGATGTCCTCGGGGAGAATGCCGGGCGTCAATTCAAGGAAGGTGCCGAGCCCAGCTGTGGCCTCATCCAGTTGGAACCGGCGGTAATTGGTGGAGAAGTACAGCGTCCCACCCGGTGCGAGCAGGGAGAGTGCGGAGCGGAGAATCCGCAGGTGGTCTCGTTGGACGTCAAACGACCCCCGCATGCCTTTGCTGGTCGAGAAGGGCGGCGGGTCGAGCACCACCAGTTCCCAGCGTTCCTTGCCGGTCGCCGCCTCGGCCAGCCAGCTCAGCGCATCGGCGCGCACCAGCGCGTGTCCCCGGCCCTCGAGCGAATTCAAGGCCAGGTTGCGCGCCGTCCAGTCGAGGGAGGTGTTGGAGAGGTCGACGCTGGTGGTGCTCCGCGCGCCTCCGGCGGCAGCGTAGATGGTGAATGCGCCGCTGTAGGAGAAGAGGTTGAGGAAACGGCGTCCGTGGGCCTCCCCGCGCACCCGGGCCCGCGTCAGTCGGTGGTCCAGGAAGAGGCCGGTGTCCAGCCGGTCGGCGAGGTTGACCCAGAAGCGTAAGCCTTGCTCCTCGACGACGAAGTCCTCGCCCGAGGTGCCGAGCCGGGGGTACTGCGCCCGGCCCCAGGCTTTGGGGAGGTGGGTCTTGGTGAAGACGTGCTCCGGGGCGACCTCCAGCGTCTCCACCACGTCCTGGAGAATTCCCTCCCGGAGCGCCTCGCCGCCTTCACCGCGAGCCGCGCGGCGGGGGTACTCGAGGAGGTGGACGCGGCTCCCGTAGCGCTCGACGACGTAGGGGAAGTCGGGCACGTCCCGGTCGTACACCCGGTAGGCCGTGAGACGCTGGCGCTGCGCCCAGCGGCGGAAGTGCCGTGCATTCTTGGCGAGGCGGTTCCGGAAGGCAGTTGGCACGGGGGCTGAAATTCCTCGCATGGTCCGGGCAGGCGCGCCAGGGCTCCCGAGTCCCCCCGGGGAAAGAAAGGAAGGGCGAGGACGCATCCATTCGTTGACAGGCCCTGGCAATTCCCCAAGCCTCTGGCGCCATGGACAACCGGGAAGCCGCATCGGCCGTCGTGTACCGACCGTACGTTCCTGCCGACGTCACCATGACCGAGCTGACGTTCCGGGGCCTGGTGGTGGGCTCCCTGCTCGGCATCATCTTCGCAGCCTCGAGCGTCTATCTGGGCCTCAAGGTGGGACTCACCGTCTCGGCCAGCATCCCGATTGCAGTGCTGTCCATCACCATCTTCCGCGCCTTCGGCAAGGCCACCATTCTCGAGAACAACATCGTCCAGACCACTGGCTCGGCCGGCGAGTCATTGGCGGCCGGCGTGGCCTTCACCCTCCCGTCCCTGCTGTTGATGGGGTTCGAGATGAATGCGCTCCGGGCGACGCTGGTGGCGCTCCTCGGCGGCGCATTGGGGGTGTTGATGATGATTCCCCTGCGCGAGGGACTCATCGTCAAAGAGCACGGAAAGCTCACCTACCCGGAAGGCACGGCCTGCGCCGAGGTGCTCATCGTCGGTGAGAAAGGCGGGATGAGTGCCCGTACCGTCTTCGGCGGCCTCGGTGCCGGGGCCCTCTTCTACACCTTGGGGAAGATTTTCAAGTTCTGGGGCGAGTACCCCTCCTGGAACTTCAACAGGTGGTTCAAGGGCGGCTCGCTGTCCTTCGAGTCGAACCCGGCGCTGGTGGGTGTCGGCTACATCATCGGCACCCGCACGTCGAACATCATGATGGCCGGGGGCGTGTTGTCCTTCTTGGTCCTCATCCCCCTCATCACTCTCTTCGGACCGGGTGTGACGTCGGCACTTTACGGCGCGGCTGTCCCGGTGAGCGCAATGAGCACCGGGCAGATTCGCAATGCCTTCGTGCTGTACATCGGAGCAGGCGCGGTCGCCGCAGGCGGTGTGCTCACGCTCATCCGGACACTGCCCACCATCGTGTCCGCCTTCAAGCGCGGCCTGGGCAACGTCAATTTCTCGGGTGACAAGGTCGCGGCCAAGGTGCCACGGACCGAGAGGGACCTCTCGATGCGGGTGGTCCTGGGAGGGACGCTCGCGCTGGTGGTGGCCATCGCCATCGCCCCCTCGCTGGGCATCAACGCCGTGTCCGCGGTCCTCATCATCCTCTTCGGCTTCTTCTTCACCACCGTTTCCAGCCGCATCACCGGTGAAATCGGCAGCTCGTCCAACCCCATCTCGGGGATGACGGTGGCCACGCTGCTCATCACCTGTCTGCTCTTCCTGGCCGTGGGCTGGACGGGCGTCCCCTACAAGGAGATGGCCCTCTGCACCGCGGCCCTGGTGTGCGTCGCGGCCAGCAACGGCGGCACCACCTCGCAGGACTTGAAGACGGGCTTCCTGGTCGGCGCCACGCCTCGCAACCAGCAAATTGCCATCATGGTCGGCGTGCTCACCAGCGCACTTGTCATCGGCTTCACACTGGTGGCCCTCAACAGGGCGGCCACCACCTATGTGCCGAGGGACTACCCGACCTTCGCGGCCACCGAGGCCACGGCCAAGTCGGTGGGCGGGGATTTGCTCGCCTTCTCGCCGGAACCGTTTGCTTTCCGTGGGACGGACTACCGGGTGCTGTACGTGCGTAACGAAGTCGGGGGAGTCCCCCGCGGGAAGTACCTGGTCGGCGTCGACAATCGAATTGCCTTCCTGGCCGACCCAGGCGTCTCCGGCGTGGAGCCGGTCCAGCGCCGCGCGGACGGCTCGGTGGAGAAGGTGGTGTCCAAGTTCGATGCCCCCAAAGCGCGGCTCTTCCAGTTGATTATTGACGGTGTGCTGGAACGCAACCTTCCCTGGAGCCTGGTCCTCATCGGCGTCTTCCTCGCCCTGCTGCTCGACTTGTGCGGCGTCTCAGTGCTTCCCTTCGCGGTGGGGGCCTACCTGCCGCTCTCCACCTCGTCCGCCATCTGGCTAGGCGGAATCGCCCGCTGGCTCGCGGACAAGCGCTCCAAGGTGTCGGCCGGAGAGTCGGAGTCTTCACCGGGAGTGCTTTTCTCCTCGGGACTCATCGCCGGAGGCGCACTCGTCGGGCTCGTCTCTGCTGCGCTCGAGGGGCTGGAGACGACCATCGCCGGACCGGACGGGCTCCCCCGCCAGGAGACGCTCCTGAAGCACTGGGGGCTCGAGCTGTCGTACAAGGTGTTTGGCCAGGTGCGCGGAGAAGCCATCGAAGCATCCGCCGGCTGGTCGATTCTTCCGTTGCTGGGGCTGACGGCCCTCTTGTACTGGGTGGCGTCACGGCGCCCGAAGGCCGTCTAGGCTCCCCACGGGGGCCGTTCAGCGCGCGCGCCGGTGGATGTGGACCGGGCTCGAGCCAAGGAGCACCTGCGCCCTGAGGGCGCTCGCTTCCTCCTCCCAGTGAATGAGGACCGCCAGCAGAGCAGCCGCCGAGCGTTCGCGCTCCGCTTGCAGACGGCGGAGCAAGTCGGCGGCGGCCGGGAGAAACGCCCGGGACGCATGCTGGTCGACCAGCCCAATCTGGATGTCCAGGTCGTGTAGCTCGCCGAGCGTCGTCTGGAGCGGAACGAGCTCGGTGCGAATCTCCCCAGTCTCGGACGGCATCGCCGGCTCGATAAATTCCAGCGCATAGCGAAACCGCTTCACGGCGACGCGCAGCTGGTGCATGGGCGCTGGCCCGGGGTCGGCCAGCGCCGCGCCAACCCACTCCTCCAGCGCCTCCAGCTGATGCACCAGCCGCTTGCGCAAGCGGTGTCCGCCGAGGCGGCCCCTGGGGCGAAGGCCTTCCAGGCCCGAGAGAGCGCGCGTGCCGCGCTTGGCCCAGCGCTGCAGCGCAGCCCGGGCTGCATCCACGCTGGATGGACGCGTTGCGCCAAGGGCATTCCGGACCTGCGCCACGACGGCGGCCTCCTCCGCCGGCAATTTGCGGCGAAGCCGCGAGAGGCCCGCTAGCTGCACTTGCAAGTCGCGCAGCGGGCCGAGTGCCGCCTGGAAGCTCGCAAACTCTGCATCAGCACGCCGCAGCGCCTTGCCCTTCCCGAAGAGGCGCGCCGCTCCCCGGAGACGGCGCAGTGCCACCCGGACGTCGTGTACCCGCTCGGGCGTGAGCCGCTCGGCCGCTGCTGTGCAGTGGCGCTGGACGTCGGCCAGACGCGCGGCCAAGAAGGCGGGCGCTGCGTCGACGAGGCGGGTGGAGGCCCGGAGGCCTCGCACGGGGCGGGGAGCGGCCATGCCGTTGGGTGAGATTTGCCCCGGAGTGGGGGCGCGCCGCAAGTTTCCCCACGGTGACGAAGCGGTGACAGCCCCTGCGGAGGGCGCCCTCCGGAAGTCGAGGCTGGAAAACCGGCGGACCGAGGGCCGCCTTTCTCGGACGTCTCAGCCGCGGGACAAGACTTGAAATTCCTCGTCCGTCAAGTTGAGGGCCGAGGCGGCCACGTTCTCTTCGAGGTGCGCGACGGACGAGGTGCCGGGAATGGGCAACACCACCTTCGAGCGACGCAAGAGCCAGGCCAGCGCCACCTGCCCCGGCGTGGCCTTGTGCCGCTTGGCGATGGTGTCCAGCGCACCTCCCGGACGGTTCAGCTCACCGGCGGCCAACGGGTACCAGGGAAGAAAGCCGACGCCCAGCCGCGTGCACGCCTCCAGCACCGCCTCGGCGCTGCGGTCGCTGAGGCTGTAGCGGTTTTGCACGGAGACGATGGGAACCACCTTCTGCGCCTGCTCGAGCTGCTGGACGCTGACGTTCGACAGGCCAATGTGGCGCACCTTGCCCTGCTCCTGGAGGCGGACCAGCGCCCCCAGCGACTCGAGAAACGGGACGGCGGGGTCCACGGCATGCAGCTGGTAGAGGTCGATGCGCTGCACGCGCAGGCGTTTCAGACTCCCTTCGCACGCGGCGGTCAGGTGCGCCGGCTTGCCGTTGCGTTCCCAGACGCCCGGGCCGGACCGCGTCAGGCCCCCCTTGGTGGCGATGACCACGCCCTTCGGGTAGGGGTAGAGGGCCTCCCCGATGAGCCGTTCGCTCACCTCGGGCCCGTACGAGTCCGCGGTGTCAATGAGGTTGACGCCCAGCTCGACGGCGCGGCGCAGCACAGACTTCGCTTTCTCGCGGTCCTTGGGCTCTCCCCAGATGCCTTCTCCGGTGATGCGCATGGCGCCGAAGCCCATCCGAGTGACACTGAGGTCTCCTCCCAAGAGAAACGTTCCACTGGCGGCGGCGGGAAGAGGCGTCATGGGTGAGACTCCGGCGAAGCGTTGGGACAGCCCGTCTTCTAGCGGCTCGGGCCTCAGGGTGCACCACCACGTCGAGCCCGGCGGCCGGGGAATGGTCCTGCCTGCGCCGGGGGGAGGCTGACAGGGAGGGGCCTTTCTGGTGTGTTGCCCAAGCCATGCGCTTCGACACCCTCGCCATCCACGCCGGCCAGCAGCCGGACCCCACCACCGGCGCCATCATGACGCCGGTCTTCCTCTCCTCCACCTACGTGCAGGCCGGCCCCGGCGAGCACAAGGGGTACGAATACAGCCGCACACGGAACCCGACGCGCACCGCGCTCGAGGCGTGCCTAGCCGCCCTGGAAGGGGCCACCCATGGCTTCGCGTTCGCCTCCGGGTGCGCCGCCACAGACTGCCTCATGCACCTCTTGGACGCGGGGGACCACGTCGTCTGCAGTGACGACGTTTACGGTGGGACGTTCCGGCTCTTCGACAAGGTCTTCAAACGTCTCGGGCTGGCCTTCAGCTTCGTCGACTTGTCCCGGCCCGGGGCCCTGCAGGCGGCTCTGCAGCCGAAGACGAAGCTGGTGTGGGTGGAGACGCCCACCAACCCCATGCTCAAGCTGGTTGACCTGGCCGCGGTGGCCGAGGTGTCCCGGAAGCGCGCCATTTTGACGGTTTGCGACAACACCTTCATGTCTCCCTATTTCCAGCGCCCGCTCGAGCACGGCATCGACGTCGTCCTGCACTCGACCACCAAGTACCTCAACGGGCACAGCGACGTGGTGGGCGGCTTCGTTGGCACCAGCAACGCCGAGCTCGCGCAGCGCATTGGCTTTCTCCAGAATGCCATCGGCGGCGTTCCCTCCCCGATGGACAGCTTTCTCGTCCTACGAGGCGTGAAGACGCTCGGGGTGCGCATGTCCCGGCACCAGGGAAACGCCTTCCAGGTGGCCGAATTTCTCTCCGGACATCCCAAGGCGAGCAAAGTCGTCTACCCGGGACTTCCAAGCCATCCCCAGCATGCGCTGGCCAAGAAGCAGATGACGGGCTTCGGGGGAATGCTCACCTTCGAGATAAAGGGAGGGCTGGGCGCCGCCCGTGCCTTTCTCGCGGCGTGCAAGGTGTTTTCCTGCGCCGAGTCCCTGGGCGGCGTGGAGAGCCTCATCGAGCACCCGGCCATCATGACGCATGCCTCGGTACCGCCGGAGAACCGCGCCAAGCTGGGCATCACGGATGGTTTCATTCGCCTCTCGGTGGGCATCGAGGACGCCTCGGACCTCACCGACGACTTGACGGCTGCGCTGGCCAAGGCCTGATGAGCGAGCAGTCGGAGTGGATGGAGGCCGCGGAGGCGGCGGCCCGGGTAGCCGGGAGGGTGGCCTTCGTTCACTACCTTCGGGGCGTGGTGGTGGAGACGAAGGGTGACGGGACACCGGTGTCGGTGGCCGACCGTCAGGCGGAGGAAGCGGTCCGGGAATGGCTCGAGGCCCGTTTCCCGCAAGACGGCATTCTCGGGGAGGAACTCGGAGCGGCCAGGCCGGAGGCCCGGCGGCGCTGGCTGGTGGACCCCATCGACGGGACGAAGACGTTCGTCCGCCGCGTCCCTTTGTGGGGGACGCTGGTGGCGCTCGTGGAAGGTGAGGAGGTGCTGGCCGGCGCGGCCTTCTTCCCGGCCGTCGACGAGTTGGTGGTGGCCGCCCGCGGCGGTGGCTGCCGCTGGAACGGACAGCCAGCCCGCGTCTCCGAGGTAGCCCGCCTCTCCGAGGCCACCGTGCTGGCCACCGATGAGCGCTTCGCGCGCAATGCTGTGCAGCGGACGCGCTGGAGTCGTCTTGTCGACGGGGCAGCTCAGGCGCGCAGCTGGGGCGACTGCTACGGGTACTTGCTGGTGGCCACTGGCCGTGCCGAGGTGATGGTGGACGGCGTGATGGCTCCCTGGGATGCGGCCGCGCTCAAGCCCATCATCGAAGAGGCGGGTGGCGTCTTCACCGACTGGCAGGGACGGAAAACGGCGTTCGGCGGGGACACCATCGCCACCAACCAGGCGCTCTCTGGAGCGGTCCGTGCGGTCCTGGTCGGAGACCGCCTGTAAGGCCGCCGCTCTCAAGGATCAGCAAGGGCGCGAACGACTCGTGGCGCGTGTTGCTCCTGACGGGACGCCGGTCCTCCAGTTCCTCGACGCCCGTGGTCACGTGGTCCGCGGGTTGGGTGCGGATACGAATTAATCCGGCCGGGAGCAGGCGGGGCAACCAGCGGGCGTCTCCACCCCCGCGCTCAATGCGCCGCCTCGGCTTCGTGCGGGAGCCTGACCACGAGCGTCAAGAGGACTGCCTCCCCATTCAAGAGCACGAGGTGCCGACACTTGTGAAGGAACCGCTGGATGTCCGTCAGGCGTTCGCCCTTCGCCCTGATGAAGCCCAGGTCCGCCCGCGGGTCCGGGTTGAGGGGGAGTGTCAGTGAACCGACCGATGCGAAATTTTCCCAATCGCTCGGCCAGACGCAGAGCGTTTTTTCGGTCGCCCTCTTCACGTTGAGGAAGACGGAGTCGGGGAACCAACGACGCTCGCGCGGGTCCGAATACGACTCAAGCGCGCGGTGCACGCGGGCGAAGGCCGCAGGCTCGGCGACCTTGTCGTCGAATCCAGAAATGGCGATTGCGCGAAGTCGTCTGGCCTGGGGGTCGAGGGCGGCAATCTCATAGAGCGGCAGTTCCGTCGAACTGGGGGATGCGGGGTTGGCCGCGAGCTTGAGGAAGTCGGTGAGTTGAAGGCCATCGAGAAAGGACGCCATCTCCTGGGGCGTGAGCTCGACGGAGAAATACTCCACCAGGTTCTCTTTGGACGAGCGCTGCACGATGACGAGTCCGGTGTCGTAGAGCATGAAGCGATACTCGTTGTTGAAGGGCTGGGTCGGCAGAATGGCGCGCAGGCTCAACGCAGGTTTGGCTGACGGAGCTTCCGTGCAGCTCTTCTGAATCTCGGCGAGGCGCGCAACGTAGCCGGCCTGCGTCGCGCCGCTGCCCTGTGGCGCCGTCTCCATCGCGCGCGCTTGCATGGACACCGCTTCGCTACACCGTCCCACCCCTGCAAGAGCCGCAGCCAGGGTGTCGATGAAAACGGCCTCCCACGGTGCCACTCGAACCGCGGTGAGCGCCAGCGGCAGGGCGTCTCGTGGTCGGCCCTGCTGGAGGTCCAGAGAGGCGAGCGCCTGGCAGACCAGCGGATGGTCCGGCGAAAGCGCGATGGCCTTGCGATAGGCCTGCGAGCGCTCGTCCGACGGCTCGTTTTCCCCCTGTAGCGCATCGCCCAGGGCGAGCCAGGCCAGCCCGTCGTCCGGGTGCGCCGCGGTTGCGCGTCGGGCCAGCGCCACACGTTCTGCAGGCTTGACCAGCGCCAGTTGCATGCGCACTGCGCCGACATTGCCCGGGTCATCGGCCAGCGCCGCTGACAGCTCGGCCTGCGCCTCCTTGGCCAGGCCTGATGCCAGCGCCGCTTCGGCGCGGATGGCGTGCACTTCTGCGGACGTCATCGGGCGCTTGCTGTCGACCGTGAAATGAGACTCGGGGAGGGCAACCGTTGCCGGGTACAAGGTTCCGTACTGCGCGAAATGATTCAGCACCTGGTCGATATTTCCCAGCGTGTCCACGGGGAACACCACGGTCCAGGCCCTGGTCGGGTCCATGCCCGAGAGCAGGAGCCTCTGGAATCGCACGAACTCGGGAAGATGCGTGGTGTACATCCATTGCACCATGAGCCAGCTCAGGCCCTCGAGGCCGAGCCGCGTTGCCTCATCCTGCGGGTTGAGGGTTCGTCCCCAGGCCTGGGCGTCGGCCACCGTCAGAGTTCGGTTCGTGGCGTAGTGGCCCATCGCCGGCACGTTCATGCCACCGAAAGTCGCCGCCTTGCCGTCGGCGGAGACGCGAAGCGTCTCGAAGAACTCGGCAAGCCCCACCGCGAACCACCGCGGCTGGCGTCGGTAAAAGAACGAAGCCAGGTGTCGCACCAGCACCCGCCTTAAGACAGAGGTGGTCTCCTCCAACTCCACCGTCGAGCGTTTTTCCCAACGGTCGGGCGAGCCATAGAGGAAGACTCTCGGCGGGTAGCCGCTGGACCCGACCTGGTGATCGACCAAGTCACCAAAGTAGTACTGAAAATCCTGGTGGCTGGAGAAGACGACCAGCTCGATGCGGTCCTGGCTGAGCGTCGTTCCCGGCCACGCCGCCGCGAGGAGTGCGGCACGCGTCACCTCTGCCAGGAAGGTCGCTGCTTCGGCGCCTGGCAGGCCGAGGTCCGTCTTCACCGTGACATGGGCAGTCTTCGCCTCGACCCAGCCCGTCTTGGACTCGGCGGCCAACGCCGCCGAGGTGGCCAACAGGAGGCCAAGACCGGCGACGCGCACCGTCAGCAACGCAGGAGGCACGGTTCCCCCGAGAAGGGCTTCGCGTCACCATTCGACTCCGCCCCTCAGCGCTTATTCAGCGTACACCGCCCCAGGGCGCGGGCCGGGCTCAAAAAACGCGCGGCAGCGGTCACATCCGGGCCGCGAGGAATTCGATGAGGTCGATTTTCGTGATGATGGCCACCACTTCCTCGTGCTCCTTCACCACCGCTACGTTGTCCTGCGAAAAGACGTCCCGCAGCGCCGAGAGGCTGGCCTCCGGACTCACGACGCCCTGGAGCGGCGCGACCAAGGTGTCAATGGGGTCCACAAAACGCTGCGTCTTCGCCACCAGCGCGTTGAGCAAGTCGTACTCGTGAATCATCCCCATCGCCCGACCGGCGCCGTCCTTGACCGGCATCTGGCTGATGCCGTGGCGTCGCATGGCGTCCACCACCTCGTCGATGTGTTGGCCGGTGCGCGCGAAGTGCACCGTGGGTTGCCGCTCCCGGATGAGGTCGCCCACCCGGCCGAGACCCTTCTCGTCCACGACGAAACCGTTGTCGCGCATCCACTCATCCGAATAAAACTTGCTGATGTAGCTGTTGCCGGTGTCGGTGAGCACCACGACAATGTTTTTGCCCCGCCCGAGCTCCTTGGCCAGCTCGACTGCGACGTGGACGGCGCCGCCCGAGCTCCCGCCGGCGAAAATGCCCTCGTCACGTGCCAGACGGCGAGCCGCGCTGAAGCATTGCTGGTCGTCCACCTGGCGGACCTCGTCTAGCACGGAGAAGTCGAGCGCTTTGCAGAGCATGTCCTCGCCGATGCCTTCCACCTTGTAGACGTGGGGCTGGGGCAGCTTTCCCGTCTGGAAGTAGCCCTGGTAGACGCTGCCCACCGGGTCCACGCCGACGTTGCGCAGCCCGGGCTTCTTCTCTTTGAGAAACTTGCCCGCGCCGCTCATCGTGCCGCCGGTGCCGAGGCCGGCGACGAAGACATCGATGGCGCCATCCATCTGCTCCCAGATTTCCGGGCCGGTGGTGACGTAGTGGGCCTCGATGTTGTCCGGGCTGTGGTACTGGTTGAGGTAGAAGCTGCCCGGCGTCTCACGGGCAATTCGCTTCGCAGTCTCGTAGTAGCTCTCTGGGCTTTCGGCGGGGACGTTGGTCGGGGTCACCACCACCTGCGCCCCGAGCGCTTTCAGCCGGTTGATTTTCTCCGTCGACATCTTGTCCGGCATGGTGAAGATGCAGCGGTAGCCCTTCACCGCCGCGGCAATGGCGATGCCCATCCCGGTGTTCCCCGACGTGTTCTCGACGATGGTGCCGCCGGGCTTGAGCTTTCCTTCCCGCTCGGCCTTCTCGATGATGAACAAGGCCATCCGGTCCTTGATGGAGCCCCCGGGATTCATGAACTCGCACTTCAGGTAGACGGTCGCGTCCTCGGGCCCGACGGTCTTGTTGAGACGGACGAGCGGGGTGCGGCCGATGGCGGCGAGGATGTTGGGTAGGACGTTCATGGCAGTTCCAAGGGTAGCACCCCCCTGGACTTCTCCGGCCAGGGCCTGAGGGGTGTGAAGTCCAAGGTGGCCCCGGTGGAGGGAGGCCGTGTAGCGTCCTGGGCCAATGAATCTCGAGGCCGCGCTGCGCGACCAGGTTGCCCGGGCCACCGGACGGCCGCAGCACGACGCTCCCGTCCAGAGACTCAAGGGAGACGCGAGCAACCGAAGCTACCTCCGGGTGGGCACCTGGCCGGACAGCCTGGTGGTGATGGTGATGCCGGAGCAGGCGCCGAGCAGCGAGGAAGCCGCCGGGAAGGCGGTCCCGGCCGAGCTTCCCTTCGTCGACGTGCAGCGCTACCTGGCGCAACTGGGTGTCCGCGTCCCGGCCATTCTCCGCTACGACGAGCCGGCGAGGATGATGGTGCTCGAGGACCTGGGGGACGTGACGCTGGAGAAGGCCCTGGAGGGGACGTCGGCCGAGACGCTGTACGGCTCGGCAGTGGACCTCCTCGCTCGGCTGCGCACGGCTGCCGAGGCGAGGCCCAAGCTTCAGAGCATCGCTTTTCGGCGAGCCTTCGACGAGGAGCTCTACCTCTGGGAGCTCCACCACTTCCGCCAATGGGGGCTGGAAGCCTGGAGTGGCAAGGCGCCCACCCTGGGCGAGATGGTGGTGCTGGAGGAGGCTTTTCAGAATGTCGCCCGCCGCCTCGCCGCCGCTCCGCGCGGCTTCACCCACCGTGACTACCAAAGCCGGAACCTCATGGTGAAGGACGGCGAGGTGGTGGTGATTGACTTCCAGGACGCGCTGCAGGGGCCCCGGGCCTACGACTTGGTGGCGCTGTTGCGTGACAGCTACGTCACCCTCGACGAGGAGTTGGTGGATGCCATGCTGCGGCGCTACCAGGAGGCAGTCACCCGGGCCACCGGGGAGCGCTTCGACCCAGTCGACTTCCGCTCTTTCTTCGACTTGCTCACCGTGCAGCGCAAGCTGAAGGACGCCGGCCGCTTCGAATTCATCCACCGGGTGAAGCACAACCCGAGCTTCCTGCCGCACATTCCGCAGTCGCTGGCCTATGTCCGAGCCGCCTTCGAGCGGCTGCCCCAGGACGCAGCGGTGCAGGCGCTGCGGCGCGTGGCGTCGAGTTACGTTCCCGAGTTGCAATGAAGGCCATCGTGCTTGCCGCCGGGCTCGGGACCCGGTTCCGGCCGCTCACCGACAGCTGGCCGAAGCCGGCGGTCCCGCTGCTCGGCCAGCCGCTCCTGCGGTACACGCTGGCTGTGCTCTCAGGTGCCGGGGTGACGGAGGTCGGCCTGAACACCCACCATTTGGCTGCCCTCATGGCACGCGTGGCGGAGGAGGAAGCGGCCCGCTTCGGGATGAAACTCACGCTCTCTTACGAGCCCGTCATCCAGGGAACGGGCGGCGGCATCCGTGGGCTCCGCAAGGCTGTGGAGGACACGGACGTCTTCCTGGTGTGGAACGGGGATGCACTCTTCACCCCGTCGCTCGGGCCCCTCCTGGAAGAACATCGGGCCCGGGGCGCGGCGGCCACGCTGGTGCTGGTGCCCATGCCCCACGCCGGCAGCTACGGCACGGTGGACGTCGATGAGGCCGGACGGGTGCGGCGCATTGCTGGCCGGGGTGCAGGTGGGCCGTCGCTTCACCCCTGGCATTTCTCGGGAGTGCACCTCTTGTCGCCACGCGTTTTCAACGCCATGGCCGAAACGGGGCCGGAGGACATCAACCGCGACGTCTACCCAAGACTCCTGGCCCAGGGCGAGCTCTTGTTGGGTGCGGTGGTGGATGCTGCCTGGCGCGACATGGGCACGGCCACAGGGTACCTGGCTGCCCAAGAGGCCCTCTTCGCAGGGGATGTCCCGGACGTCTTCGGTGCTGCGTCGCCGTTTGCACGGGCTCTCGGCGAGGGCGGTGTGTGGAAGGCCGAGGGCGCGCGGCTCGAAGGGACACCAACGCCTCCGGTGTTTCTGGACGCCGGCGCGGTGGTAGAGCGCGGCGCGCGGGTCGGCCCCAACGTCTACGTCGGGCCGGGCATCCGCGTGCCGGCCGGCAGCTCCATTGCGCACTCCGCGCTCCTCGAAGGAAGCGCGCCCTCGGGGCACCTCCAGGGCGTCCTTCTCTTTCAGGGCTGCATCCTCAGGGCTTGAGGAGGCACCTCAGTCCTTGAAGTATCGCACCAGGATGCAGGTGATGTTGTCGTTCCCGCCGGCGGCGTTGGCCAGCTCGATGAGCTGGGTGCAGATGGCTTCCAGGTCCGTGGAGGCAGTCACTGCTGCCAACAGCGCATCGTCGTGCACCATCCCCGACAGCCCATCCGAGCAGAGGACGAAGAGGTCCCCCTCCTGGGCCTCGAAGCGCTCGATGTCCACCTGCACCGTGTCCTTCATCCCCAGCGCTCGAACGATGACGTTCTTGTGCGGGAAGGCGTCGATTTCCTCGGCGGTGAGCTTCTTGGCCTTGAGGTAGTCGTTGAGAAGCGAGTGGTCCTCGGTCAGCTGGCGAAGCGCCCCATCTCGCAGGTAATAGGCTCGACTGTCCCCGACGTGTCCGATGTAGACGCCGTCCTCGGCGAAATGCAGCGCCACGATGGTGGTGCCCATGCCCCGGTAGTTGGCCTCGGTGCTCGCCGCCTCGTAAATGCGCGCATTGGCCAGCTTGATGCCGGTGGCCAGCCGGTTTTCCTCGTAGTTCCGGCCGCGGTCCATCTTGAAGGGCCAGGTGAGGTCAGCGTCCTTGGAACTCCGGCGGTAGAAGTCCTCCAGCTCCTCGATGGCAATCCGGGAGGCGATTTCGCCCGAGGCGTGCCCGCCCATTCCGTCTGCGACGCAGTACAGGTGCTCGTCGGCCAAGACGAGGAACGCGTCCTCGTTGTGGTTTCGCTTCATCCCAACATGACTGCGGCCGGCGACTTCAATCCGCATGGGCGTCTCGGCACGCTACCAAGCCGGGGCAGGGGGGCAAAGGCATACTGGAGGTAGGACGTCGCCGGCCAGAAACTGGCGGGGGAGTCAGGAGTCGGGCTTGCTTCGTGGCACAGGAACATGCTCCGTCCCCTCGAGCCCCCGCTGCACCTGGTCCTGGTGGCGCCGCAGATTCCTCCCAACACCGGGAACATCGCCCGGTTGTGCGCGGTGACGGGCTGCCGGCTGGTCCTCGTCGAGCCACTGGGCTTTTCCATCTCCGACCGGGAACTGAAGCGGGCCGGCCTCGACTACTGGGACAAGGTCTTTTTGGCGGTCTATCCAGATTGGGACACCTACGTCGCCGCACATGCCTCCGCTCGGCGTCTCCTCTTCAGCGGTCGCGGCCTCACCTGCCTGTGGGACGTGCGTTTCCGCTCCGGAGACCATCTCGTCTTCGGCTCGGAGACGGAGGGTCTGCCAGAGCAGGTGCTCTCCGGGACAGATGGGGTCGCGGTGTCCATCCCCATGCTTCCGGACCGGCGCAGCCTCAACCTCTCGACCGCTGCCGGGGTGGGGACTTACGAGGCGCTGCGTCAGCTCGGCTAGAATGTAAGAGGAGCCTCTCCGCATGGAATCCCGCACCTCTCTGCCGCCGCCTGCTGCTGACGCGCTGTTTCGCGCGGCGCGGGAGCACGCCACCGGCTGGCTGACCTTTTCCTCCGGCGGAGCAGAGGCTCGGCTGTACCTGCAGGCCGGAGACCTCGTCGGTGCCCGACTGGGCTTCGGCTACCAGACGCTGGCGCAGGCCCTGCTGGTGTCCGGGATGCTCGACTTGCCGAGTTTGGATGCCCTCTGGGCGCGCGGTGAGGCGGGTCCCGCCTCCCCGGCGCTGCTGCAGGCGAGCGGGGGCGACCTGGCCGCGGCCGCGGAGCTTCAGACGCTGGCCTCGGTCCGGCGGTTGGTGAGCCACGGCGGTGAGGCCACCTTCATGCCGGCCATGGTGGACGGAGGCGTGGCCAGGGTGCCCGGAGCGCGGGCGGTCCGAGCAGCCTTCGAAACGCTCGGGCCTCTGCGCCCCGATGCCATCGTCTGCTGCCGGGACGTGGAGGCCTGTGCGGGCTGGGTGCTCCGGGAGGAGGAATGGGCGTTGCTCGGGCGGTTTGCGACATTCCGCCCGGCGGGAGACTTGCAGCCCACCGAGGCGGCGCTCTTGCGCCTGCTCCAGCACGATGGGCGGGTCGAGATTCTCGACTCGGCGCGCTGGCAGGCGCGCGCCGAATTGGAGCGGCAGGAGGAGGCGCGACGCGCCGAGGAGGAGGGGCGGCGGAATGTGGCGCGAGCCGCCATCGAATCTGCTCGCAACTCCGAAGAGGTGCGCCGCACCGAGCAGCTTCAGCGCGCGGAGCAGGCCCGCCGAGCGCTGGCGGCCGCACGGGCGGCCGAGTCAGCCTGGCGCGAGGCCCAGGCCCAGCTGCCCCGCCGGGACACTCCTTTGGAAGAGGCGCTGGCCGACACGGTGGTGCGTGGCCGACTCGCCACGGACACCCTCAGCGGCGCCGTCCAAGCGCTCGAGTCCACCGACCCGGCGTTCCCCCGGCCAGGCTTCGAGGAGGTGCCGCGGCTGACTGCGGCCGAAGCCATTTCGGCCGGTTCGGTGTCCGAGCCGGACACGCTGCGGCCGGTGGTGACGACCGAGAGTGGGGAGGCTGACACCCGCAAACCCTTCAGGCCGCCGCCGCCTCCTCCTGTTCGCCACAAGACGGAGGAGCCGGTCATCATTCCCGCCGTAGTTCCGGGGCCCGGAGCCGTGCGGCGCCGCGACACCCTGCCGACGTTCGCCGCGCTGGGGACGCCGCCGGTGCTTTCCGAGGCCTCGGTGCTCCCCGAGAGCGGTGGGCGGCCACCGGGCTCGACTCCCATCTGGGGCTCGGACGGGGATGACCAGGCCGCCTCCGAGACGCTGCTTCAGGCCGCAGAGCGCGTGGAAGTCATTCCCGTGCCTGTCCCAGCCGGCGGGACGTCCCCGGTCCCGGAGCCGATTCTTCTCTTCGCCGACGCCGACCTTCCCGCGGCCGCAAAGAGCCCAGCCGAGCTGGTGCAGGAGATGACCGAGGCCCTGCGCCGCGCCGGGGCAGGCGCGCCGCCGGAGGCGTGGCTCGCTGCCACCGAGGGCGCCACGGCCGCGCCCACCAGCACCTCGGCCTACCCGCCGACCGTCATCCACACCCCCCAGGCGTTTCGGACTCCCCTGCGGTTGGGTTCTTCGGCGTCGACGCCCGAGGAGGACTTGTGGCGCCTTGTCCAGGACCCGGGCGTGCCGGTCCCGGCGCCCGCGCCCGCGTCCTTCGAGGAGGCGCTGGCCCACGTGGATGCGCACCTGTCTTCCCTGGTGGGGCTCAGGGAGGAGCCGGTGACGCACACCGACCTCCCGGTGGATGCCATGCTTCACGCCTCCGCGGAGGTCGGCGCGTGGCAGCTGGAGATGCTGCCGCCGGTGGTCGAGCCCGCGGCCGCCCCTCCGCCTCCACTCGAGGTCACGCCGGCACTGACCCCGTCGGGAGGAGGCGGCGTGCCCGGCGAGGCGGCGCGCGAACGGCGCCAGCGGTTGCTTCGTCGTGCCATCCAAAACCTTGGGTCAGTGGTGGCCCGGCCCCCGAAGACGCTGGGGGACGCGACCCCGCTCGAGCCGACGCCTGCCCCGGTTCCCTCCGTCCCTGGCCCGCGCACCCGGGCCGAGCAGGCCCTGGCGCGGCAGGTGGAAGAGCGTTTCGCCGGTCTGGCCGAGGCGCGCAACCGCTTCGACATTCTGGGCTTGCACCTCGAAGCCACCCGCGAGCAGGTGAAGGCGGCGTACCTG
>Ga0302325_10002899_pt1 | contig 41054 bp, 34 predicted proteins | sample Palsa_T0_2_FD_201948 | JGI IMG/M metagenome (GOLD analysis project Ga0302325, IMG submission 201948) | Peat permafrost microbial communities from Stordalen Mire near Abisko, Sweden - Palsa_T0_2 | ecosystem: Environmental > Terrestrial > Soil > Palsa > Peat permafrost | place: Sweden: Abisko...
ATATCCATCGCAACAAACACTCGCATCAGCATCCCCGCCAGTTCGGATCATTCCTTGGCGCGCGTGGCGTAGAGCAAATAGCGGCGAACGCTGTCGAGCGCTGCCTGGGTTGCGTTCAGGCGAATGCGCTGGCGGTCACCTGCGAACTGAAAGGCTTTGTCGCGCGATCCGGCGCGATCGGACATGGCGACGTGCACCAATCCCACCGGTTTTTCCGCAGTGCCGCCGGCAGGCCCGGCGATCCCGGTAATTCCGACCCCGATTGTCGCGTCGGTGCGCCGCCGCACACCCTCGGCCAGCGCCAAGGCGACTTCGGAGCTAACCGCGCCATGCTTCTCGATAATCTCCAGGGGCACGTCCACCATCGACACTTTCATCTCGTTGCTATAGCAGACGATTCCGCCGAGAAAGTAGGTGGAACTGCCTGGTACGTTGGTCAAGCGCGCCGCCAGCATTCCCCCCGTGCAACTCTCGGCCACCGCGATGGTTGCCGTTTGCCGCTGCAAACTTTCCGCCACCACTTCCTCTAGGGTTTGCCCGCGTGTAGAAAAAAGATTCTCGCCCAGCGCCAGCGCGAACCGCTCCGACATTTCGTCCAGAAGGCGATTAGCTTCTCGCTCGTCCTCCGACCACAGCCGAGGGTGAAGCTGGATCTCGGTGGAGACGGCGAGAATGGTGATGCGCACGTCAGGATATTGGCGGTAAATCCCAGACACCCGCTCTTCCACGTCCGATTCCGGCAGGCCCGCGATGCGCAGCTCGCGGGTATACAGCCGCAGCCCGGGACTCCGCTTTGCCAGCCGCGGAAAAACTTCCCGCTCGAACATCGGTTCGAGCTCGCCCGGCGGTCCGGGTAACAGAATTACGATTCGCCCGCGAGCCTCTAGCCACAACCCTGGAGCGGTTCCGCGCGGATTGGGAAGCATTTCCGCGCCCTCCGGAACCATTGCTTGCCGTGCATTGGTTTCCGGCATCGGTCGTTTATAGCGCCGAAAGCGCTCTCGAATATCCGCGAGGATTTTGTCGTCGAGGATCAATCGCCGGCCGAGCAGCTCGGCCACCGTTTCGCGCGTCAAGTCATCTTCCGTGGGCCCCAGTCCGCCCGAGGAAACGATCACGTCCGACCGCTCCAGGGCGCCGCCGAACGCATCGCGCAATTGGCTGGGATCATCGCCCACCACGGATTTCCGGGTCACTTCGATTCCCAGGCGGTTCAGCGCCGCGGTGAGAAAGAGCGAATTGGTATCGATGCGATCCGGGGTAAGCAACTCCGAACCCACAGCGATGATTTCGGCGTTCATGGTGTGATTGTTTTACCCCGGCGCGGGAGTGACGCGCAAGCGGGCACCGAGCCAGCCCGCGCCTTCGCCGCGCTCAGCGTCCGGTTTGCGCACATGTTCAGCAATCGAAGAAGACCGTCTCGCCGGCGCCCTGTAAAATAACGTCCCACTCGAACTGTGCCGACTGCCCGGGCATTTTCCGTGCTATTAACGTCCCACGGCGTTGCGGTTCCACGCGGCTCAGTGCGAAGTCGGTTTCATTCGCGGTTTCGTCGGGGAAATAAATCCGGGACACCAATCGGCGCAACAATCCGCGCGCAAAGAGCGACACCTCGAGGTGCGGCGCCTGGGGTTTGCCGTCCGGACCCGGAACCGGGCCGGGCTGAATCGTACGGAAGCGAAATTTCCCGTGGTCGTCGGTAGGAATACGTCCGTAGCCGCGAAATCCCGGCTCAATCGGCTTGTCCTGGGTATCCTCGGGATGCGCGTACTTGCCGTACGAATTGGCCTGCCAGATTTCCAGCAGGGCATCGGGAACCGGGGCGTTGTCGCCGTCCAGAACTCGCCCAGAAATCACAATATGTTTTCCGGCCGCATCGGGCGCGGCCAGCGAGTCGCAATTCCCGGGCGCGCACCCAATGGCGAAGTACGGACCCACGGTCTGCGAAGGTGTAGGAATCAGCGCCATTACAGCTCCATCGGCGTCGCATCCCGCCCGCTCAGCACGATGTCGAACCGATACCCGAGCGCCGTGTTCGGGATCGTGCTTTCCCAATCGAATGCGGAAATCAGCCGCTTTCGCGCTTCTTCATCCGCGGTGGCGTTGTAGATGGGATCAAACGGCAGCAGCGGATCTCCCGGAAAATACATCTGGGTCACCAGCCGCGTGGCAAAGGCCGGACCAAAAACCGAGAAGTGGATGTGCGCGGGTCGCCAGGCATTGTAGTGATTGCGCCACGGATATTCTCCCGGCCGAATGGTCACGAATCGGTAGCGCCCCTCCGGATCGGTAAGGGTATGGCCGCAGCCATCAAAATTCGGATCGAGCGCGACATCCGGGCGTTGATCCACCAAATGGCGATACCGTCCGCCGGCGTTGGCCTGCCACAATTCCACTAGAGTCCGTCGCACCGGCCGCCCCGCTTCGTCGAGCACCCGCCCGCTCACCACAATTCTCTCGCCGATGGCCTGTCCTCCGCGACCGAGGGTAAGATCGGCTGCCTTGGGATCGTCCGGAAAATGCTCAAAGGTAGGCCCGGTAATTTCCGAAAGCGTATGCGGCAAGTGGATGAGGGGCTGCGAGGGCGCGCGCTTAAGTGAAGATGCGTATGCGGCATGGGCATTCACCGGGTGCTGGCCCTGCCCAGCCCGCCGATACCCTGGAATCGAAGCCACAGTCATCGCTTTCCTCCGCCCTCACAGAATACATCCAACCATGCAATCCAGGTGTTACTCGTCGACTCCACGCTATTTGCGAATCTATGTACCCTACCGCAGCGAGTCAAGGTCCATTATAGACCTTCGAAAACAGCGTGCGGGCATCGCACACTTCGCGTATTCTTTCGGACGAGCTGGGTCCGTCGTTTCGCTCGCGGAGAATGTGGATGCTGCCGGAAAAATTCAATCAGAATGCTGCGCTGTGATCAACCGCCGCGAGATCCTGGTTGAATGGGGCGACTGCGACCCGGCCGCGATCGTATATTTCCCGCGCTATTTTGAGTACGGCGATGCCTGCACCAATGCTCTCTTCGCCAGCGTAGGCATGGCGAAACCGGAATTGATGAAGAACCATAACATCGCTGGGATTCCGCTAGTGGACGCGCACGCTCGTTTTTTTGTGGCGTCAAAGTTCGGCGAAACCCTGACCGTCGAATCGCGCATCACGGCATGGGGACGCAACAGTTTCTCGGTGCTACATCGTTTTCTAAGAGGTGACCTGCTAGCGGTTGAGATATCTGAAAAAAGAGTGTGGGCGGTACACGACACCACCGGCGCCAAGCCCCTCAAATCGAGTCCCGTGCCGCAGGAAGTGAAAGACAAGCTGCCGGCCGTTCCAGCCGACCCAGCCGAGTAGCTTCCGGCGGCCGTCTGGAAAGTTATTCCTGCGCCAGCCGCTCGACCATTTCGCGCGGCAATGCATCCAGCAGCTTCACGAACACCCCGTTGGTCCAACCGAACCCGATGACGTTCTGATGGTAGCCCGAAACGATTTCCGTTTCGGATGATCCGGTAACCACGTTGTATTTTTCCCGGATGTGGCGTTCGCGCTCAAAATTCTTCAGCACCATAGCCAGAAATTTGTAAGCGACGCGATCGGCATCCTCTGCAAAGCCATAGCGGCGGAGCCCGTCGACCGCCAGCAGATGGAGCGGCGCCCATCCGTACGGAAAATCCCACTGCGCCTGGCTGTCGTTGCGGCTAGTTGCCAGCCCGTGGGTCTCCTCAAATGTTTTTAGGTTCGCCGCTACCGCCCGGGCCTGCGCGTCCGAAGCCATTCCGGTCCACAGCGGATAGAAGGTGGTGGCAAATTTGTAGTTAGACTGTGCGCCGGCAACAAAATCGTGGTCGAAAAACATCCCCTCGCTTTCATTCCAGAGAAATTGGTTCATCTTTCGTTGCCGCGCGCTGGCGCGCTCCCGCCAGCGCGGCTCGTCCTCACTTCGTCCCACCCGAACGGAAATCTCCGCCAGATCAATTTCCACTTTGTACAGCAGGGAATTGAGGCAGACCGGCGCATAGTGATGGGTGTCGGCGCAAAAGGGTCCGAACCGAAAGCAGACATCGAATCCGGATTCGCGCATGGCGCGATCGCCTTTGTAATATTCGGCAGTCAAGGCGATCCGTGGTCCTTGTACTGCGCGGCCACTGGCATCGCCCCCTTCATCAAAACCGGTCCCAGCAGGGTCCGCAAAGATCGGACCCACGACCGAATCCGTAGACGCCTCCGGCGCGATGCGCGCCAGATATTTCTCGTACCCGCCGCCCTGGCTCGCAAAGAAGTTGGCCACCCCGCGATAGTATTCGCTGGGATCACCCAGGATTTCCGGCACCGGCCCGTCGCCGTGGTCGAAGAATCGCGAAAGCCCGGTGTCGCCTGCCAAATGGGGCTCATGGGTCCACTGCGCGTAATCCTTCAGAGCATATTCGTAGGCCCGCAGCAACCATGCATCGTCGCCCCGCCCGGCCTTGCGCTCTGCCGCATCCACCGCCAGGATCATGGAAGTCAGGAATGGCGGTTGCCCGCGAGTGAGGTAGTAACTGCGATTGGCGTTCAGGACCCCGCCGTAGTGTTCGATCTCAAAGAAGAAATTTTCCAATATGCCCATGGCGAGTTGCTCGCGATGGTCGTGCAGCAAACCCAGCATGATGAAATAGCTGTCCCAGCCGTACATTTCGTTGAACTGGCCGCCGGGCACGATGTACGGATGTTCGAGGTACAGTAAGCCTTCAGAAGGAATTTCGTTCGCGCACGCATCGCTTGGGCCGGTGATAACCGTAGGCAAATTCTGAACGCGAACGTCGCAGTGGGCTGTAGGGTTGGCGAAGGCGCTCACGTCAGGGAAGGCCACTGGGACATAGAGGTACTGGGGCCCGCTGATCTTGGAATCCGGGTAACTCGCGCAGTTTGTTAGCGATCGGGTAAGATGATCCCAGCCCGCAGAAATGTAACGCTGGATCACCGCAAGGCGGGAAAATGAAGTGTGGGCATGGGTCACCCCTCAGTTGTAACAATACATCCGATTCCGCGCCAGCGATTCCGGTAACACCTTCCGCGCGCCGGTACGTTTGTCGCGGTTGGGCCAGCTACGTAGAACTTGCGGTAAGGGCGAAAAAAAATCATAAGGGCCAGACGCCTCCTAAAAGCTAAGTCCCGTTGTTACAGTCGCTTAGGCGTTGACAAAGATGGCATCACGTGTGCTTATCTCCACTGCGTGAATACTTCGATCCCAGTCGAAATTTCAAGCTCTTCGGTCAGTTCTACTCCCGGGGACGCACCCTCGCCTCCAGACCCCCTGAGTTCTTCACTACCGGCAACGCTTGCAAGCCATCGAACGCTTGTTTTCGGCATTGGGAATGATGTCGTGGGACAGGGAAGCAAGGTGGTCGGACGCTGTTTGCGCCCCGGCGCCACGCTACTGTGTTTCCCTGACGCGTCTGCGGTCGCGTAGGGATGTCCCAAAAGACGGCAATGTACTTAAATGAGCGTTACCAAAATGACTGAAGCTCCTCAACCGATACAGTTGCCGCGCCCTAAGTGGCACGAGCGCGTGCGCGCCCTGAACAACGTGCGCCCGATTCTGCTCATGGTTTGGGAAGCCGCCCCGGGAGTGGTAGCCGGAGGCGTGCTGTCCCGGCTTTTCGCTGCGGTAGTTCCGGTGGCCATGTTGTGGGTCACCAAGCTGATTATCGACGCGATCCAGTACTCGCACCCGCTTCCTTCGTATTTCTGGTGGCTGGTGGTGCTGGAGTTTGCGTTGGCGTCTGTGGCCACGATTCTAGGGCGCGTGGGCGACTACTGCGACACCGTGCTGGGAGATCGTTACGCGCGCTACGTGAGCACACGAGTGATGGAACACGCCTCGCGGCTGGACCTGACTTCCTACGAAGATCCCGTTTTTTACGACAAGCTCGAGCGCGCCCGGGTGCAAGGCACCGATCGCATCGCCATGATCCAATCGGTTGGGCGCCTGATCCAGCAAGTGGTCACCACGATCAGCTTGGCCGCCGGCATCGTTCTCTACTCGCCGTGGCTGCTGATTGCCCTGGTCGCGTGCGTGGTCCCCGCATTCATGGGTGAAACGCACTTCGCTTTTCTCGGCTACTCACTCAACTTTCAGCAAACTCCGGCGCGCCGGGAACTCGAATATCTGCGCCTGATCGGCGGCAGCAAAGAAAGCGCCAAGGAGTTGAAGCTGTTCGGCCTCGGCCCGTTCCTGGTGAATCGCTACCGGACGATCTCCGACGATTTGCACCTGCAAACGGTGCGGTTGGCGCGCCGGCGTTTGCTGTGGGGCGCGCTGCTCACGATTCTTGGAACCATCGGCTACTACGGCACGTACACCTGGGTGATCTACCGAACCGTGATTGGCGCCATCCACATTGGCACGATGATCTTTCTTTCCGGTGCGATCGCCGGCGCCAGCTCTAACATCCAGATGGTCTTCTCGACATTTTCCAGCATTGCCGATCAAGCCCTTTTTATTACCGACCTGCTGGATTTTTTCGCGGTGCAACCGACCGTGCAGACCAAGCCCAACGCGTTGCCGGCGCCGCGCCCGATTCGGGAAGGATTCGAGTTCCGCAACGTCTCGTTCGCTTATCCCGGCCAGACACGCTCGATCCTCAACAACATCAATTTCAAGATCGGCCCGCGCGAACGCATCGCGCTGGTTGGTGAAAACGGAGAAGGGAAGACCACGATCGTCAAGCTGCTGACTCGGCTTTACGACGTGACCTCCGGCGAGATACTGCTCGACGGGATCGACATCCGCGAATACAACCTTGAGGATCTGTGGAAAGAAATCGGGGTGATCTTCCAGGACTTCATGCGCTATGACCTAACCGCCTCGGAAAACATCGCCGTTGGCCGCATCGAAGAACGCAACAATCCTTTCCGCATTCGCGCGGCCGCCCTCAAGAGCCTGGCGGAGCCGGTGGTCCGCAAGTTCCCCAAGGGCTACGACCAGGTGCTGGGTTGCCGGTTCGAAGGCGGGATGGATATCTCCGGCGGCGAATGGCAAAAGATGGCTCTAGCACGCGCCTATTTGCGCGACGCCCAGTTGCTGATTCTCGACGAGCCTACCGCGGCGCTCGACGCGCGCTCGGAACATGAAGTGTTCCAGCGCTTCGCCGAATTGACTGCCGGAAAAATGTCGTTGCTCATCTCGCACCGCTTTTCCACGGTGCGCATGGCCGACCGTATTTTGGTAATCGAAAAAGGCCGCATCGCCGAAGAGGGCCCGCACGCTCAATTGCTCGAGCGCGGCGGCCGTTACGCGGAAATGTTCGAGTTGCAGGCAGCAAATTATCGATGAAAGCGTGAGGTAGCACGACTCTATGGCAACGCCAAATCAATCTCCGTTGGTACCGCCCGATCCCGCGCAAGTGCCGCAGTCGCTCGCGCAGGGGCCGGTGCTTCGGGCGATCGAAACCGCTCCGGCGCCCGCTCCGTCCGACGACGCGATGCTGGCGGCACGCGCGCAAGCTTGCGCGCAGTCCTGCACCTCGGTGGAAAAATCATCCAGCCTGCCGGCGCTCGAGGCGGTTTGGGCTGCCGCTGACGCTGCCATTCGCGCCGCTACAGCGCGGCTCGATCAGGAAGCGCGGGATGGCGTGAAGACTACCTCCGACGATGCGAAGTGGTTTATCACGAACGGTGGTCTGATTCGCGCGGCGTTACAGGAAACGAAAAAGCAGCTGACCGTTGCGGCCAGCCTGCCACAAGTGCGCAACCTCAACGCGGAAATCGTGCCCCGAGCCTACGCCGCAGTCGAAGGGTTTCTGAACATCGTTCAGGGCCAATTCGACAAGGACCGCTTCACTGCGTTCCTGCACGGTTTTCAGCAGGATCTCCCGCTGCAGCTCCCGGAACTGTGGACGCTGCAATCTTTCACTCAACTCGTCTTGCTGCAGAGCGTTGGCGCCCTCGCTCCCGGCCTGCATTCCATCGCCGAACTGGAATCGGAAGCGCCGGTCTCCGCGCAGGCCGCACCGATCACCGCGGGCGCCGGACTTCCCGCGGCGAACATGCCCCAGCTGATCGTCAGCCTGCGCGAGCTCAACGACCTCGATTGGGAAAAACTCTTTGAGGACGTTAGCGAAACCGACAAGCTCCTGCGCCAGGATCCTCTCGATAAATATTCGCGCATGGATTTTGAGAGCCGCGCCGCATATCGAAATGCGGTGGCCGAGCTCAGCGCGCAATCGGAATGGACCGAGCAGCAAATCGTAGAGAAAGCGCTGATCCTGGCCCGCACGCCGCATCATGCGTCGACCCAGCGTGGCAAGGATCGCCGCTCGCACGTCGGCTACTACCTGGTGGACGACGGCAAGAAGATTTTGCGCCAGGCCATTGGCTATCAGCCCTCCACGCTCACCCGCATCCGCGACGCCGTTCTGCGCGGTCCGGATTTTTTCTACCTGATAGGGATCGAAATCAGCGCCTTCGCCGTGTTGACCCTGGTGACCCTGATTTCCCACGTCCGTTTACCGGGATTCGCGGTCCTGGCTCTGTTCCTGCTACCCGCGGTCGATTGCGGTGTGAGCGTCGTCAACCTGCTGGTCACGCTGCTGCTTCCGCCTAAGAAGCCCCTGAAGCTCGATTTCACAAAGGGTATTCCGGAGGAAAGCACCACGATGGTGGTGATTCCCACCCTGCTGATCAGCCAGGAGCAAGCGCGCGAGGCCGCCAAGGCATTGGAAATCCGTTATTTGGCCAACCGCGACTCCAACCTGCATTTCGCTTTGCTCACCGATCCGCCCGATTCCACGCAGGAATTTGACGACAAGGATGTGCTGGCCGGTTTTTGCTCGCAGTTGATCGAAGAGCTGAACCGCCAATATGCCTCAGGCGGCAAAGGCACTTTTTTCCACTTCCATCGTAACCGTCTATTCAACGAAGCCGAAGGCATCTGGATGGGATGGGAGCGCAAGCGCGGAAAACTCGTCGAGTTCAATAATCTTCTGCTCGGCCGCAGCGATAGTTTCCCGGTAAAAGTCGGGGACTTATCGATCCTGCCGAAAATCAAGTACGTGATTACGCTGGACGCCGATACCCAACTCCCGCGCGACGCGGCCAGAAAACTGGTCGGCGCGATCGCCCATCCGCTGAACATGCCGGTGGTGGACCCGGTTTCGCACGTGGTGGTGGAAGGTCACGCTATTCTTCAGCCGCGGGTGGACATTAGCGCCTCGTCGGCGCGGAGTTCGCGCCTCGCCGCTATTCTTTCCGGCGATACCGGCTTTGACATTTACACCCGAGCCATTTCCGACGTGTACCAGGATCTCTTCGGCGAGGGCATTTTTACCGGCAAGGGAATCTACGAGGTCGAACCGTTTCAAAGTGTCCTCGATTATCGTTTTCCGTCCAACCGCGTCCTCAGCCATGACTTGATCGAAGGCTCGTATGCCCGGGCCGGCCTGGTGTCTGACGTCGAAGTGATTGACGACTATCCTTCCCAGGTTTCGGCCTACAGCCGCCGCAAGCACCGTTGGATTCGCGGTGACTGGCAAATCGCCGCCTGGCTGATGCCCCGCGTTCGCAATTATTTCGGCGACACCGTTCGTAATCCGCTTACCGCCATTTCGCGCTGGAAGATTTTCGATAATCTGCGCCGCAGCATCACCGACTTCGCCATCCTCGCGCTGCTGCTTTGCGGCTGGCTGGCGCTACCGGACCAAGCCGTCTACTGGACCCTCGCCGCTCTTGCGATCGTCGCATTTCCAACATTTTTCCAGTTCGTTCCTGCGGTTCTGCGCGCTCGCGGCGCGCTTTTCACGCGCGCTTTCTGGAAGAATTTCTGGCCCGATTTTCTCGGCGCCCAGGCCCATTTGCTTTTCCGCCTGACCTTCCTGTGCCACCAGAGCCTGGTGACTATGGACGCAGTGTTCCGCAGCATCGCCCGCATGACGGTCACCCACAAGAAACTTCTGGAGTGGGAAACCGCCGCCGAAGCCGAATTGAATTCGAGTCACCAGTCCGTGGTCGAACTGTACCTGGCCTGGACCCCCGCTTTTTCGCTGTTGATCGCCGTCGTCGTGGCCGCCAGCCATCCCTCTTCTCTGGCCGTCGCGCTTCCGCTGCTGGTCTTGTGGGCGTCGTCGCCGGCCATCGTGCACTGGTTAAATCAACCGCTGCCGGAGCGAAATACCGAGATGAATCCTCCGCAAACTGCCATGCTACGGAATTCGGCTCTGCGCACTTGGCGCTTCTTCCGCGAATTCAGCACTGCGGAAGAAAACTGGCTGATCCCGGACCTCGTGCAGCAGACGCCCGCGGTGACCCTGCATCACGTGTCCACTACCAACCTGGGATTCCTGCTGAATGCCAGGCAATCCGCGCAGGATCTCGGCTGGCTCACGCTTCCCGAATTCATCACCGATACCGAGCGCACCCTGCAGAGCGCGCTACGCCTGAAGCGGGTGAAGGGCCATTTCTACAATTGGTACCATACGCAAACACTCGAGCCCATCGAGCCTTTGTTCGTATCCACCGTGGACAACGGCAATCTGGTTTGCTCTCTCTGGACGCTGCGGCAAGGGTGCCTTGAGGCCGTTAAGCAGCCACTATTTTCTGCGCCCCTCAAACAGGGAATTCTGGACCATCTCGAGCTGATGGAATCGCTTTTGGGCGATGGCGCCGGACATCCCGCTTTGTTTTCCTTCATTCGCGCCATGAAAACGCGTGCGACTGCGCTAGACGCCAGCCTGCCGGGATGGTTTGGCGCGGCCTCGGATCTCGAAACGGAAGCGGTGGCCTTCGAAAAGAAAGTCGCGGCCTCCGCCAACGTTCCGGAGGACTTGGCCTGGTGGGCGCACGAACTCTCCATGCGGTTGAGCAACCTCGAGCGCATGGTATACGACTTCACCCCGTGGCTTCTGCCGCAGTTCGCGAAATTCTGCGGCGATGCGGCCGGGCAGGATTCTGTCAACGCCGCGCACCTTACTCTCGCGTCTCTTCCGGCGATGCAGGCTTCGCTGAACGAACGCCTCGAGAAACTGATGGCGGCCCGCGACCTCGATATTCATGCCCGCTCCGGGCTTCGCTTCTTCCGCTCCGCGCTGGAGCGCGCCGTCAGTATTACTCGCGACCTGGCCGCGCGCATGGAACAAACCGCGAACGTCGCTCAAACCCTTGCCGACGAAATGGATTTCGGGCTGCTCTACAACCCGGAGAAAAGACTGATCGCGATCGGTTACGACGGCGGCAAAGAGGAAGTGAGCAAGTATCATTACGACTTGCTGGCCTCCGAAGCGCGCGCCGCTGTTTTCGTTGGCGTCGCCAAAGGCGAAATTCCCCAGGAATGCTGGTTCCGCTTGGATCGTTCCCACATCCTCTACAAGCACTCGCGCGTGCTTCGGTCCTGGACTGGAACGATGTTCGAATACCTGATGCCCACGCTGTGGATGAAATCCTATCCGCGGACGTTGTTGGAACAGTCTGGCCGCGCCGCGGTCAGCGCTCAACAGAAGTTTGCCGCACTGAAATCGATTCCCTGGGGCATCTCCGAGTCTTCGTGCAGTGACTTGAACCCGGACGGCGTACACCGCTACTTCGCCTTCGGAGTTCCCGCGCTGGCGATGAACCGCGACGCCGCGGACGAGCTGGTCGTCTCGCCCTACTCCACATTTCTAAGTTTGAGCGTCGATTTGTCGGGTTCCCTACAAAATTTGGAACGGATGAAAGGCATGGGCTGGCTTGGCAAGTACGGATTCTACGAAGCGGCGGACTTCACCCCAGCGCGGGTCACTCCTGGCAATCAATATGACATCGTTCCGTGCTGGATGGCCCACCACCAGGGTATGAGCCTGGTTGCCGCCACTAACGCCCTTTGCGAAAACTCGATGCAGCGCCGCTTTCACGACGAACCTCGGGTGCAGGCTACCGAGCGACTGCTGCTCGAGAAGTTTCCCCGGGTGCCGGTGGTCGAGGCCGGACCGGAGAGTGAGGCTGCTGGTTCCACGCTGCTGCAACTTGGGCGGCGCATGCTCACCCGCCCGCAAATTTGGGGCGCGGGATCGAAAGTCAGAACGCCTGCTTAATGCGGCTCGGTTCGGCGGGGCTGGGCTGGCGAAACGTCTCGAGGGTTCTGCTAGCGGCGGGCCGACGAAACGCGCGGGTTCGCTACATCGCCGGTAGGAGACGGTCCTGCTTCCTGCGTAGTTGGCGCTTGATACGTCTTGAATCCGGCACGGTCCATACCGCGTTGCGCCTCGGGATTTTTCATGAAGGTCTTCCACACAAAACCCGTGCGCGCATTTTCCGCCATCACCATGGTGATTCCGGAATCAATTCCCACCACATCGCTGTCGTACCAATTCTTTAGCGGATTGAATGCATCCACAAAACCGTAGTGGCTCCACGTTCCCGCCTCATATCGATTTTTGATGGTTCGCAGCACGCGCATGGAAGCCGTGGGTGTGAACGGCAGGGAACCGGCAGCCGCACACGGCACCACGGTGCCGTCGATCGGTCCGGTGGATGGCGGTCCGCCCCAGATCTCGTAACCCTTATCCGAATCCGACGCCGTGATTCCCCATAGATCATCGGTGTAGTCCGGAAACGTTTTCGCCAGGCTTAGGCAGAATCGCCGGTGCACGTCGGTGGCGATGACCGAATTTTGATAGTAGTCCGCGTAGCGATCCCGCTTTCCACGAAAATCAAACCACGCCTGTGAATATTGGTGGATAAACAACGGCGCGTAGGAACCGATGAATCGTATGCCGTCGAATTCGAAAGTCGTGCGCTTCCAGGCATCCCAGCTTTCCGCGGGCAGCGCGTGCGTCGAAGATCCCATTCCCAGCAAATACATCATCATCATTTCACTGTAGCTGTCCCAGCGATATTGCAGAAAGCCGGTTTCCGGCGTCCATCCGTGCGGCAGGATGCGAGTGTCTTCGGAGAGCCAGTTCCAGTCCACGCGATTGAACATCTCGGTGGCCAGCTCGCTGATCTCGGTATGTTCGAAATGTTCCTTGCATGTGAGCAGCCCGCACAACAAGATCGCAGTATCCACCGAAGACACTTCGGAATCCCAGATTCGCTCGCCGGTATTGATGTTCGCCCAGTGGTAGAAAAATCCGCGCTCACTTGGCAGCTTCTTCCACATGAACCGCAGGCCGGTCAGCACCCGCTCGCGCGCCCGCGCCGACGATATGAACCCGCGCTTTTCCGCGATGCACAGGGCTGTCAATCCGAATCCGGTTGCGGCGATGCTGCCCACTTCGCTCTTACCGGGTTTTTCCGGCCAGCGAACGTTGGTGCGATCCTTCACGATTCCGGTCTCTGGGTTGGTTTGCTCCCAAAAGTAATAAAAATTCGCTTTTTCGAGTTCTTCCAGGAATTGATCGTCGGTCGGTGAGAGTTCCGCGTGGGCCCTGACCGGCAAGGGACGCGACAATTGCTCCGAAAACAAGGTTGCGGGCAGCACGCCGAGTCGAACCAGCGGAAGACCAACGCTCGCCTTGGCGCCGAGTTGAAGCAGTTCTCGGCGCGACAGGCCCGGCCGGGTATATTTTTGCCAGTCCACATAACGAGTCTAAACAATCTCGCAGTCCAATGATACCGGTCTCGACAATCTCGAAGCGTAATGATACCCGCTGACTGCAACTGGTAAATGATCCGTAGCATTCCTTCCGGGTTTGTGCGCAGTGTGGATGGTTTCATTTAGGTACGGGGTGTGGGTAGCCAACCCAACATACTTCCTCACTTATGGGGACTTTGGGTTACGGCCCCACGGTTTAGCGCTTTTGACAAAGAATCCTTGCCGAACGACCCGGCTTCCGGCTAAATAAATCCAGTCTTAAGGCCGGTGTAAGGTGGGGTATTGGAGGCATCGCTTGGAGGCAGGCCTTGACCCGGAAGGCTGAGAAACGATATGTTCTGTGCAGAAATCGCACGAATGTTCGATTAACGCGCAAATGAGCCCCTCCCCCAACGCTACCATCACCTCCTTGCCCGATGCCATTCGCTCACTGATCCACGACGGCGATGTCGTGGCCATGGAGGGCTTCACGCACTTGATCCCCTTCGCTGCGGGCTATGAAGTGATCCGCCAGCGCCTGAAGAGCCTCACCCTGGTGCGTATGACCCCGGACGTGATTTACGATCAATTGATCGGCGCCGGCTGCGCCAGTAAGTTGGTTTTTTCCTGGGGTGGCAATCCGGGTGTAGGTTCCTTGCACCGCCTGCGCGACGCCGTCGAGCAGTCCTGGCCCGTGCCGCTGGCGATCGAAGAGTATAGCCACGCCGGCTTGGCCAACGCCTATGTCGCTGGCGCGTCGAATATACCCTTCGCCGTCTTGCGCGCCTACACGGGATCGGACCTGGTCAAGCACAGCGATCGGATTCGCTTCATCGACTGCCCCTTCACCGGCGAGACCCTGGCCGCTGTCCCGGCGGTTCGGCCGGACGTCGCGGTGATCCACGCCCAAAAGGCGGATCGCAAAGGCAACGTCCTGCTGTGGGGAATTCTGGGTGTGCAAAAGGAAGCCGCGCTGGCGGCGAAGCGCTGCGTGGTCACCGTGGAAGAAATCGTGGACGATCTGCAAGCGCCCCCGAACGCGTGCGTTCTGCCTTCCTGGACGCTCTCGGCGGTCTGTTGCGTCCCTGGTGGCGCCCATCCCTCGTACGCCCACGGTTACTATCAGCGGGATAATTTCTTTTATCAGCACTGGGACACGGTCTCGAGCGCTCGTGAGGGTTTCAACGCCTGGCTGCAGCGCCACATCTTGGATACCGAAAACTTCGACGAATTTCGCCGGGTTCTGGACGAATCCATCTCGGAGCAGACCGCTGACTAATCCCATGACGAATCGGACCACCGATGCGACGGCCAACCCTGAGGAGACATCCGGACCGCAGGTGGAAAGGTCCGGAACCGCCACGCCTGCAGCCCCGGGCGCCAGGTCGGCGAATTTCACCACCACCGAAATGATGACCATCGCCGCAGCGCGCCTGCTCAAAAACAATGCGGTGTGCTTCGTGGGCATCGGCCTGCCATCCACCGCCGCGAATCTTGCCCGGCTGACGCACGCACCGGATGTGGTGCTGATCTACGAATCCGGGCCGATCGGCGCCAAACCCCACGTCCTCCCGCTCTCGATCGGTGACGGCGATTTGGCCGAAACCGCCGACACCGTGGTTTCGACGCCGGAAATTTTCCGCTATTGGCTGCAAGGTGGCAGAATCGACGTGGGATTCCTGGGCGCGGCGCAGATCGATCGCTTTGCCAATATCAACACCACCGTCATCGGCGACTATCATCACCCCAAGACGCGCTTGCCCGGGGCCGGCGGCGCCCCGGAAATCGCCAGTTCCGCCAAAGAAGTGTTCGTAATTCTCAAACAGACCGCCCGCGCCTTCGTCGAAAAAATCGATTTCATTACCTCCGTAGGTTTTCTCGATGGTGGTGACGCCCGTGTCCGACTCGGTTTGCCCGGCAACGGCCCGGTGGTGGTGGTCACTGATCTGTGCATTATGGAGCCCGACCCCCAGACCAAGGAGCTCACCGTCACGTCACTCCATCCCGGCGTCGCGCGCGAACAAGTGCAAGCGGCTACGGCGTGGCCCGTTCGCTTTGCCGCCCAAGTGCATCAGACCTCGCCTCCCACTCCGGCGGAACTGGAGAACCTCCGCGACCTCGAGCGCCGAACAGCCATCGCGCATCAACGCAGCGTAGCGTCGGGCTCCTCCAGCCGGCCGCGCCGGGATTGATACGGAGATTTCCGACATGCCGTTCATCGAACAAAACGGACGACGCACTCACTACCGATGGGATGGCCCCGAAGCCGCCCCAGTTCTGGTTTTCTCGAATTCCCTGGGGACCCAGCTATCCGCGTGGGACGCGCAGATTCCCGAGTTCGCGAAAGTATTTCGCGTTCTTCGCTACGACACGCGCGGCATGGGCTTCTCCACCCGCAACAGCGAATCGAATACCATCGGCGGCTTGGCCACCGACGTAGTGGATTTGCTTGACGCTCTCTCGATTCCGCGCGCCCATTTCTGCGGACTCTCTATGGGCGGCGCGGTCGGCATTTGGCTGGGCGTGAACGCACCTGAGCGATTCGACAGTTTTGTCCTCAGCAACACTGCCGCGCGCATCGGAGGCGTGGAGATGTGGAACGCGCGCATCGCCAAGGTGCGCGAGGTAGGCATGGCGGGACTCACCGAAGCGATTCTCGACCGCTGGTTCACTAAATCCTTTGGCCAGCGTGCGCCCGAAAGTATCGCGCGGATGCGCACCATGTTGCTCGCTGCATCGCCCGACGCCTACATCGCCTGCTGCGAAGCGCTCCGTGACATCGACCAGCGCGAGACCGTCAGCCGGATAAAATCCCGCGCACTGATCATTGCCGGCGCGCATGACGCCGTCACCACGCCCACCGACGCACATTTTCTCGAATCGCAAATTTCCGGCGCGCGTTACGTTGAACTCGACGCTGCGCACATTTCCAATATCGAGGCTGCCGCCGCTTTCACCGCGGCGGTGCAGCACTTTCTCACCACCAAGGAGCAGAATTAGATGGATGATACCGAGCGCTACGCTCAGGGGATGAAGGTTCGACGCGCAGTGCTGGGTGGCGACCACGTGGATAAAGCCGTAGCGAACACCACCCCATTCAACGACCCTTTCCAGGACTTGATTACTCGCTATGCTTGGGGAGAAATTTGGACCCGCCCCGGCTTGCCACGCGCCACGCGCAGCCTGATCACCTTGGCCATGATGATCGCCCTCAATCGTCCCGAGGAACTTCGTATGCACCTGAAAGCAGCGATCCGCAACGGCGTCACCCGCGAACAAATTCAGGAAGTGCTGCTGCACAGCTCGATCTATTGCGGAGTTCCGGCGGCGAACGACGCCTTTCACATTGCCCGGCAGGTCTTTACCGAGATGGACGCCAGCCGCTAGAGCCGGGTAGGTTCCGGACGCCGGGAGAAACTCATCACAACAACGCACACCCAAGTGGGAATTATCGGCGCCGGTCCCGCAGGCCTGGTCCTGGCGCAGCTCCTGCATTTGTATGGCATCGAGTCAGTTGTGCTGGAAGCGCGCACCCGCACCTACATTGAAGAACGCATTCGCGCGGGCGTGCTTGAGCAGGGAACTGCGGATCTACTCACCGAAATCGGCGCCGGCGCCCGCATGCAGCGCGAAGGCCTGGTCCACGAGGGAATCGAGCTGCGCTTTGCGGGCCGCGGCCACCGCATTAACTTCGCCGAACTCACTGGCGGGCGCACCGTGATGATTTACAGCCAGCACGAAGTGATCAAGGATCTGGTGGCGCTCCGCCTGGCTTCCGGCGGTCCGATTATTTTCGAAGCCGCGGACGTAACCATCACGAATTTTGCCGACGCGGGGCCAGCGGCAGCGGGCAAAAGCCGTGCCACTCGCGCCCCGAAGCCCACGATTCGCTATCGCGTCGAGGGCGCCGAACACCAACTAACATGCGACTTCATCGCGGGATGCGATGGGTTCCACGGCATCGCGCGCCCCAGCATACCCGCGGGCGTGCTCACCTCCTTCGATCGCGTCTATCCCTTCGGATGGCTGGGCATTCTGGCCGAAGCCCGGCCGTCTTCCCACGAGCTGATTTACGCCTACCACGATCGAGGGTTCGCCCTGCTCAGCATGCGCACTCCGCAAATCAGCCGCCTGTATTTGCAGTGCGCTCCGGACGAAGACATTCAAAATTGGCCCGATGAAAGAATCTGGGAGGAGTTGCATCGCCGCTTTCATGCCGAGGGATGGAAACTCACCGAAGGTCCTATCATTCAGAAAGGCATTACCGGCATGCGCAGCTTCGTGGTCGAACCCATGCAGTGCGGCGCTCTGTTTTTGGCGGGCGACGCTGCGCACATCGTCCCGCCCACTGGGGCTAAAGGACTTAACCTCGCCGTCGCCGATGTCCGAGTGCTGGCGCGCGCCCTGGAAGAATTCTACGCCAAGGGACAAACCGATTCCCTCGAGCAATACTCCGCGAAATGCCTGCGCCGCGTCTGGAAGGTCCAGCGCTTCTCCTGGTGGATGACCTCCATGCTGCACCGCTTTGCCGACGACAATCCCTTCGATCGCCGTCGCCAAGTCGCCGAACTGGATTACGTAACCAGTTCCCGCGCCGCGTCCCAGGCCTTGGCCGAAAACTACACCGGCCTGCCCATGGAGGCCTAGGTTTTTGGCGGTCATTCCACCGCCCCTCGGAAAACTTTTCTTGCTTGTGTCGGACCCCGGACCTCTGATAGCTATAACATCCATATGAGCGACAATCCCAGCATTCCATCGCCAGTCCCGCACCTGACGCAGGTCGGCCGCGTGGTTAACACGTTCGTGGCGCCTGCGAGAACCTTTGCCGACGTGTCGCGCGACCGTAGTTGGTGGCTGCCTTTTCTAATCACCGTAGTCTTTACCTATCTGTTTTTCTGGGCTGCCGCCACCAAGGTGGGATTCCGTCAGCTCACGCTCAATTCCATGAGCGAAAATCCATCGGCTATGGCCCAATTTGAGAAACTGAGCCCTGATCAGCAGGTGGCACGGCTTAGCGTAGCTGCGACGTTCACCAAAGGCATCTTCATTGCCTGGCCAGTCTTCGCTCTGATTATCGTTGCCGTTTTCGCTCTTATCTTGTGGGGTTGCCTGAAAGTGCCGGGTGGGCAAGCGGACTTCACCAGCATTTTCACGGTGTTGATGTATGCCGGTCTGATCCCGCTAGTGAAATTAGTGCTAGGCGTCGTGGTGCTGTTCGCCGCGGGCGATGCATCAGGCTTCGACATCAATAATCCGATCCCCACGAATCCGGGCGCCTTTATGGATGCAAGCTCGGCGCATTGGCTCAAGACTCTAGCGACCTCGTTCGACGTTATACTCATCTGGAATCTGGTGGTGGTTGCCATCGGCTGCGCGATTGTGTCGAAGCTTAAGAAAGGGTCGGCTATGGCGGTGGTATTTGGATTGTGGATTCTGGTGGTGCTATGCAAAGTGGCATGGGCGGCCGCATTAGGGTGATCGCTGGCCTGGACCGAACGGCACAAGCATTGTTTGACGCCGCGCGCACTGCTGGTTTGATGGCCATTCGCAACTCGAAGTAACTGCGGCTAGCGAGTCAAGCCCACGCCGCGCCATCAGACCATGTAGCCGCAGCGGGCGCCATGGAGTGCTGCAGAATGTACCGCACCGCGCTCAGCAGGTCCGGCACTTCCGCTAGGGCATGCTGGCGGCCGCGTTCCGCAGCTCCAATTTCCGCCGTCGCTAGCCGAACGAATCGGCACCGCGCCGCCCGCGCGGCACAGGCATCGATTTCCGAATCGCCAATCAAGAATGTATCCTCCAAGACCAATTTGTAGTCCCGCTGTGCTTCCCACAGGAGCCCGGGATTTGGCTTGCGGCAGGGGCAGCCATCTTCTCGCCGATGCGTGCAGTAGTACACCGCGTCGATGCGCCAGCCGGCGCCTTCCACCTCGCTTCGAAACCGCCGCGTGAGATCCTCCAGTGCCGTCGCGGTCATCAGCCCTTTGCCCACCGCGGCCTGGTTTGACACCGCAATCACCGCGCACCCAATCGCCGCCAGCATCCGCAACGCTTCCCGCGCTCCTGGCAGAAATTCGAATTCGTCCCAGGATGCGATAAATCCCTGCGGCTTGCGCCGGTTGATCGTTCCATCGCGCCCAATCAAAATGTGCATCATCTTAGGCAAGGCGGACCACGAGCGCCTTCGCGAGTTGCACCTGCAATCGCGGACCCAATCACCGAAGATTGAAATTAGAAAATGCGAAGGGTTAGAAATCTCTCGGAAGGGAATTACATCGCGGCCACAGCATATCTGCGTAGCCGTTCCTAGTCTGCCCGCCTCGTGAAGGTGGGCGACGCAGAACTCAAATTGCCAAATGCTCGTACAGCAAAAAATGCCAGCAGCCCGCGTTCACGGCGCTCGCTGGCAAAGTTCAGCGATCGATCGCTTTCATATTTCCCTCAGCATAGCGCTCGCCCGCAATCTCGCTTTGCGGCACTGCCGCCTCCAGCTCCGCCACCTCGGCCGGCGTCAACGGGATCTCAGCCGCCGCCGCATTTTCTTCGAGATACTTCCGCCGCTTCGTTCCGGGAATCGGCACCAGGTCCTCGCCCTTCGCCAGCACCCACGCCAGGGCCATCTGTCCCGGCGTCGCGCCGTGCCGATGGGCAATCGCCTTCACCCGTTCCACTAGAATACGGTTTCGGTCGAAGTTCTCAGCGGCAAACCGCGGCATCCTCAGCGTCCGCGAATCCTGTGCTCCCAGGTCGCTCGTCTTGGTGATCGCACCGGTAAGAAATCCCCGCCCCAGCGGACTGTACGGAACGAATCCAATCCCGAGCTCCCGGACCGTCGGCAAGATCTCTTTCTCCACATGCCGCTCCCACAGCGAATATTCCGTCTGCACCGCGGTGATCGGATGCACCTTGTGCGCCCGCCGTATCGTCGCCGGCGAAGCCTCCGACAGGCCCAGGTATTTCACCTTTCCCGCCTTCACCAGCTCCGCCATTGCCCCCACCGTCTCTTCGATCGGAGTCTGCGGGTCCACCCGGTGCTGGTAATATAAATCGATATGATCGATGCCCAACCGCTTCAGCGAAGCATCGCACGCCGATCGCACGTACTCCGGCGTTCCGCTGATCGTAAAGTTTAGCGGCGCGTCCTTGGTGCGGGAATTGCCAAACTTCGTTGCCAGAAAGACTTCATCCCGCCGCCCACGAATCGTTTTCCCTATCAGCTCTTCGTTGTCGCCGATACCATAGGTGTCCGCGGTATCCAGAAAGCCGATCCCTAGGTCCAGCGCCCGCAAGATCGTTGCAGCGGATTCCGTATCGTTCCGCTCGCCATAAAAATCGCTCATTCCCATACAACCGAGGCCCATACGGGAAACCACCGCGCCTTGCGATCCCAGCTTTACCGTTTGCATGTTCATGCCCCTTAAAGATTGCCCCGCCCCAATCCCGGTTTCTGTTTTGTTTCGCAGCCGAAAGGGAAAAAGAGTAAAACCAAAATCCCATAGTACCCTGTCTGTCAGCAATCAGAGAATCGAGCATCAACATGGCCGCGAACTCACAATTTCATTGGACAGGGCTCACCAGAATTCTGGCGATCTTGGTGGTCGGATTTGTGGGTGCGCAATTCATTCGCCCCGAAGTGAAGAATCCCCCTGTTACCGGCGGTGGGCAGGCGCCTCCGCCTCAGAGCTTTTTCCGCGAGCACTCCGCGCATTGCTCCGCCGCCTCTTTCACCAGAAATCCCATCTTCGGATGCGACGCTTCGATGTCCGCAGTAAAACCCTCAGCCTTGAGTTCCTCTGAAGTCATCGGCCCAATCGAGGCAACCACAATCCGGGCAAACGCGCGCCGCACCTGGTCTTCCAATTTCATCTCCGCGGCCACCTGTAGCAGGTGCGGCACTTGAATCGACGTAGTAAAGACGGCCACATCGATCTCGCCAGCCGCAATCTTCCGCACCGCTTCTTGCAGCGGCTGTAAATCCTCCGGTAGCGCCCACTGATACACCGGCACCTTAGTCACCGTGGCGCCGCGCTCCGCGAGTCCCGCCAGCAATTCCGGGTTCGACGCGCCATACTCCTGCACCGCCACGCGCCGCCCTGCCAGTGGCAAGGTCTCCCGGCGTGCATCGAACGCGCCCAATAGCTCCCGCCAGGTATTTGGCTCCGGAGCGGTCAGCGCAACCGTCACCCCCATTTCGCGCAGCACCGCGACGGGTTTCGGCCCGCGCGCCACTACACTCACGCTGCCCAACGCCGCAAGGAACTGCTCGCGCGGGCACACCGTCTCCGCGACGCGAGCTAGCGCCCGTGTCCCCACCCCCGTCAGGAAAATCGTCACATCGAATTGCCCCGCCGCAAGCCCTCGAACGAATTCGATCGCCCGCGAGTTCGATTCCAACGGCACTTCACGCATCGAAGGCGCCACCACTGCCTCGCCGCCGTAAGTTTCAATCAGTCGCCCCATCTCCGCGCCGCGCCGGCTCTCCAGCGAAAGCACCCGCAATCCATTGAACCCGTGCCCTTGCCGGCCTTCCACCGCCGCCGCTTCGCTCATCGGAGATAACCTCGCATGAAATCCTCGATTTTCAAGTTTGCGTTGCGACCTACCCGGCCAGCTCTTCCAGGGAAAGTCGATTCGTCCGCGGCCCCAACCACGCGATTACCACAGCCACGCCGACCATCGCCGCAGCCAGCATCGTAAACACCGCTGATACTCCTCGCACCAACACCCAGGCAATGATAAACGAACTGAACGCCGCGCTCAGCCGGCTCCACGCGTACGTAAACCCCACGCCGGTGGCGCGAATCCGCGTGGGAAACAGTTCGCTCTGATACGCATGAAAATTTGCCGAAAACGCGTTGTTGCACAGCGTCACCGCCGCTCCGCTCAGCACGATCAGCGCCGGCGCACTCCACAGCGCAAACCCCAGCCCAAACGCCGCCACCAAAGTAGCCAACGCGGCAATCGTCCATTTGCGTTCGATACGATCCGAGGTCGCCGCGGCAAACAGCGGACCCAGCGGCGCAACCAGCGCAATGAGCAACGTATATTTCAGGGAGTGAAGCAGCGTGAACCCGCGCTTCAATAGAAACGTGGGGGCCCAGTTCGAGAATCCATAAAACCCAAACGTCTGCAGGGCCTGAAAAACCACCAGCATCGCCGTCCGTTTTCGATAGGCCGGACTCCACAACTCCGCCATCGCCGCCAGCGAAGCTTGAATCGTCTTGCGCTTCGGTGGAGCGCCGGGGTCCGCTTGGTACCGGGAGGAAGCGCTCGAGGTTCTCACCGCAGCCTCAGCCGCTGCGAAATTATTTTCGCGCTCCGCCGCACTGGGGACCACGGCAACCACCGCGTTCCGGGACTCCGCCACGCAACCCGACTCGACCTCCATCATCGCCACCACTCGCTCAGCCTCAGCGATACGCCCCTGGCTCTCCAGCCAACGCGGCGACTCCGGCAACCGCCGCCGGAGATACCACGCCAGCGCCGCTCCTGAAGCCCCAATCACCATCACCCATCTCCACCCGCTCATCAGGAAATGCGTCGGCACCAACAACCGCGAAAGAATCGCCACGCAAGGCACCGCCGCAAAACCCACTACCTGGGTGATGGCCACAAATCGGCCGCGCACGTCCCGTGGCACCATTTCCGTAACGTAGGCATCGATCACCACGATCTCCGCGCCAATCCCAATCCCCGCAAAAAATCGTAATCCGATCAGCCAAACCGCCGACGGCGCGAACGCCCCCGCCAGAGTAAAGAACGAATACACCAGCAACATCACTACGAACGAACTCCGCCGGCCCATCCGGTCGCTGCCCATCCCAAAGAAAATCGTGCCCACAAACATCCCCAGGAATCCCGCCGCAACCAATGAAGTAAACTCGCGCAGCGAAAGAAATCCCGAACTCTGCAGCGCCGCCCCCACGTACGCCACCATGAAAAGGTCGTACAGGTCGAACCACCCGCCCAGTGACACCAACGCAATAAATCGCCGGTGAAACCGTCCCACCGGCAACCGCTCGATCCGCTCCCCAATCGAAGCTGACCTTCGCGTCCCATCGAATTGACTCATCGATCCCACCGTCGCGAGTGTAGCACGCAAGAATTCCCCAGCCCGAACCTCGCCATAGTCAGAACGGACCTGACACACACCGCACAATGACGAGAGAGAAAAAATCGGACCCAACGGCAAAAAACGTTAATTAAATCGAGGTAATCGGAATAATTGCAGAATAGGAGCTCAAAAAAGTTCGCGCGGCCCCAGGCGCACCAACATCATCGTTCTCTCGGCACCGCGTTCAACGCAGCCGGAATGCCAAACGTCCCCTCGACCACTTCCACGAAGTCTCTCTCTTCGCGAAGGATGAATTCCTTTGCCTCCGCCATCGCGAAGTTCGCTCGCCCTACCAGATCGTCCTTCAAGCGTGCGCGGTACGCTTCATACGCAGCCAGGCTGTCGAACGCGATCAACGCCCAAGCCACATCGTTGGTCCCCTCGTACGGAAGAAAGTACCCGACCAGGTGGCCGCCACAACGGGGAATGATCCGGCCCCAGTTCTCGGCGTATTCCCTGAACGCCTCTCGTTGAAACGGATCGATCTGGTAGCGGATCACGCAGGCTAGTTTCATATGGATGGCCGTCCTCTGGCGGGCAATCGCGGCCGAAGAATTGCGGAACCCGAGGGCCAGGCCGCCGGTCTTGCTTTGCCGATGTCCCTCATGGCTCCGTGGCAGCCAATCGGGGTGGTTGCCGCTTCTGTCGGCTGCATGGGTGGCATTCTGCCAGTTGTGGCACATCAACAATTCGTCTACCATCAAACTATGAAAGTCGAACGCAACGACGCAGCCATCTCCGCGGTTGCCGCGGCCATCGCTGAGCCGGCCCGCGCCCGCATGCTCTGCTGCTTGTTGGACGCACACGCCAGAACCAGCACCGAGCTGGCCATCGTTGCGGACGTCACTCCGTCCACCGCCAGTGCTCACTTGCAGCGACTGAAGTCGCGGCGTTTGGTGAAGGTGTTTGCCCAGGGAAAACATCGCTACTACAGTTTGGAAGGGACCAATGTGGCCGCCGCGCTCGAAGCTTTGAGTGTGCTCGGCGGTGAATCTCGTGAACCATTCGTGCCGCGCACTCCCGACCCGCTGCGCGCCGCGCGCACTTGCTACGATCATATCGCCGGTACTCTGGGCGTCGCGCTGCACGACCGCCTCAAAGCGCTCGGCTGGCTGTCGCCCCGCTCACGTGCGGGCACCTCGTACGAAGTAACCCCAGCCGGCGTCAAGGCGTTCGCGGCTCTCGGTATCGACCTCGACGCATGCCGCACCCAGCGCCGTCGTTTCGCTTACGCCTGCCTGGACTGGAGCGAACGCCGGCCTCACATCGCCGGCGCAGTCGGCGCAGCCCTGCTAAGCGTCGCCCTCAAGCGCAGATGGTTGATCCAGGATACAGACACACGTTCCCTGACCATCACCAGAGCCGGCCATCGCGAAATGCACACTCGCTTTGGCCTCCGCGATTAATCGAACTGCTTCCGAAACTCCGCGAGCTGGGCTCGCAACTCGGTCATCTCCCTGCCAATCTCCGCCACCCGCGCTTCGAGCTCCGCAATCCGCTCGCGATCGCTCGGTCCCGCCGCCGCCGCGGCAGCGTCCGCATGCTCCGTGACAATCGCGCCGGGTCCAGCCGCATCCACAGGACCGCACAGCAAATGCGCGTACCGCGCTTCCTTAGTCCCCGGCTGCCGCACCAAAAGCGCGGCCATTGGAGGCTCGCGCTTCGCCAACCGCTGCAGCGTCAAATGCACTTCGTTCAAATCCTCAAATTTATGCATCCGCTCGGACCGCCCGCGCAGCTCGCCCACCGTCTGCGGCCCTCGCAGGAACAAAACGCATAGAACCGCCGTCTCCCGCCGGTCCAGATTGAACGCCTCGCCCAGGGTGTGTGAATACTTCACCACGCGACTCCCGGAATAGCTGATCGGCTCGGCCAGTTGCTTGTCCCGCAGCCCCTGCACCGCCGCAGCCACGTCGTCTTCCCCCAGGTTCATCACCGGCTCGCGATTATTCTTCTGGTTGCAAGCGTTGACCAGCGCGTTCAGCGAAAGTGGATAGTACTCAGGCGTAGTAATCTCTTTCTCAATCAGCGCACCCAGCACTCGCGCCTCAATTTCGGTGAGAATCATGCTCATCCAGTCGTCTCCAAAACCGATGCCTCCTGTCGCGTCCGTCAACGTCTGCCGCCAGCGAGATGGGAGCAGTTCTTGCTATGCCAATTCAAGAGGATCAATCCGATAAGGTCGTTGCATCCGATCAACGTACTGCATCTGCTTTGCATCAAAGAAGCGCCTCTTGAGCTGTCCGTCTGTTACCAACGGCCAGCGTGCGCACCACCATCCACGTGGAGCACCTCTCCGGTTACTTGACCTGCCTGTGCGAGGTAGAGAACGGCGTCGACGATGTCCGTCACCTCCACGATTTTCCCCATTGGCTGGAACGTCCTAAGGAAGTCCTTAGATTCTTTGTGCAGTGGTGTGTCGACCACGCCGGGGGCTACGGCGTTGAAGCGGATTCCATCTTTTGCGTACTCGATTGCCAGGCTCCTAGTCACTGAATTCAGGCCCCCCTTCGTAATCATCGAAACCGAGGCATTTTCGCCGGTGAAGGGCTGATCGACAAGCGACGCCGATATGGTCACAACGCTACCCGATTTCTGTTTTAGCATCTGTTTCACAGTGAGCTGAGTCATATAGAGGAAACCCAGCAGGTTGATCGAGACCAAGGCATTGAAGTCCTCAGTAGTAAATTCGGTGAAAGGCTTGACGCGGAAGATTCCGGCGTTATTCACCAGAACATCGATGGTTCCGAAGCGCTGGGTCGCTGCTTCGACAGTTTTGGCAGCGGTCTCCTGTTTACCTATGTCGCCATCGACGACAACTAAGTTGGACGAGGTAGTCAACGATTGACTTACATGAAGAGACGTTGCGACCACGTTATAGTCCTGCTTCAGGAAGCCCTCGACCAAGCCCGCACCAATACCCCCTGATGCTCCGGTGACGATTGCTGTCCTCTTGTCTGCCATTTGTCCTCTTTGTTTAAAACTTCGCGGGCAATAAACAATCGCGACTAAGCCAGGCGGGCGGAGACGAAACAACCGGTTGCGTGCCGGAATACACGGACGATCCGGACTTCGTCATAACAGTCCTAATCCTGTTCACCGAGAGTTTGGACGTACGTTTTGCCATACGGATAGAAGAGTTCCTTGCGGCCTTGCTGCCACGCTGCTTTGAGTTCGGGCGTCGTGATGTCCCAGTCTGGCCGGCATTTCTTGCTAACGGCGCGTAGGTCCTGGCGTAGATCTTCCAGAGTGGGCCGGCCCAAGAACCAGTAGCCGTTGTAGATCTTATAAATGACAAGACCGGGCTCGAGGACAATCACGTGGGGGATCATGGGATTGTTGACCGGATCCGTATATTCGGCGATGTCGAGATCTTTTTGGACGATACGCCCCGGGTCGGAGAGGAAAGGCCAGTGAGCGCCGACTCCAGTGCGATATTCGCTGGTCTGAGTGATATTGTCAGTGCTAATCGTGACCAGCCGGCAATACGAAACCTCGAGCTCACGATGGAGTTGAACAAGCCCTTCCGCCTGCCGGCGGTCCTTGGGACAGAAACCTCCGCGGCTGAGGACAAGAACCATTGGATGTTGTCCTTGCACCTCGGATAGCTTCCGGCGTTTCGCGGTGTGGTCGGAAAGCTCGTAGTCGGGGAATTTAGTCCCTGGAACAATGTCAGATCGCATGTGAACTCCTCAACAGTTTGGTGCGCTTCGCCCGTTTACTCTCAATGGCCACGGGCGTGTGTTCTCTATGATAGTGGCCCCAGCCAACGTGCCCCGCGCGGAAGCACTCAACGGGAGGAGTCGACGAAGCCGTGGACCAATCCGGCGATCTCATCCGCGGCGGTGTCCAATGCGAAATGCCCTCCATCAACGATGTGCACTTCGGCCTTGGGCACGTCGCGGCGATAGGCTTCCGGCTCCGAGGGGTCGAACGAGAGCTCGTACTTTCCCCAGATTACCAGCAGGCGTGGCTGCCTCTCGCGCATCCAAGCCTGCCATTTTGGATAGCCATCGACGTTGGTGCGGTAGTCATAGAAGAGATCACTTTGAATGTCGCCTTGGCCCGGCTGGCTGAGGAAGTAAAATTCATCGGTCCACAGATCCGGGTTGTAGCGTTCCACGTTGGGATCGTTCCCCAGATGGCGGGTCCGCGTCGTCGCCAGCGACAGCAGATTGGTGCGAAGCGCGCTTTCATTGGAAGCACGATCGGCCCAAAAGGCCCTCCGCGTCTTCCAATTCGCTCCGAGGCCCTCGTTGTGCGCCACAGCGTCCTGGACGATGAGGGCCTCGATCCGGTCCGGGTGCGCCAAAGCCATGCGAAAACCCACCGGGCCTCCGTAATCCTGCATGTAGAGCGTGTACCGCGAGAGCCCGAGTGTTTCGGTGAAGTGGTTCATGATCTCGGCGTAGTGATCGAAGGTATACGCGAATTTTTTCGGGTCTGGCCAATCGCTGTGTCCGAAGCCCGGATAGTCGGGCGCGATGAGGTGATAGCGATCGGATAAGCGGGCGAAGAGAGGCTCGAACATCCGCGATGAAGAGGGAAGTCCGTGCAGCAGGAGAAAGGTCGGCGCGTCTTTCGGGCCGGCCTCTCTGTAGAAGATCGAGAGCCCATCTATTTGTACTCTGCGATAGAAAGTTGGGTGTGCCACGGGACGTTCCTTTCCCTGGATTTGGGCCGGCAATTGAGACGATACAAGCGTCATGGAAAGCACCAACGCCACGAGGCAGACCTGCAAGCACCCAGCCCAACGGGGGGAGCTGAAAAGACGCATCGTTTGCCTCCGTCTTAGAAGTCTAGAAGTTCCGCACCGTGGGCTGGATGACCACCGCCAAGGCTTAGGCCCCCCCTTTTGTGCCGACCGGGCTTTGTGCGGAGTGCGAGATCGTACGCCGGAGCCCGCTCGGTTTCCCGGGCGTCTTTTCGGCGACCTTCACATCGTCAGAACGACGCGGAACTGAGCGTTGCCGCTCATCATGCGCGCGTAAGCCTCGGCGGCCTTTTCAAGCGGATAGGTTTCGATCATGGGACGCACGCCGGTGAGTTCGGCGAAGTGCAATGTATCGTCACAATCCGCTGGTGTTCCCGCGGCCCACCCTTGGATCGTTCGACTGCCGGTGATGAGCTGTATCGGTGTGACCTCAATGGGATCAAACGTAGCACCTATCACGATGAGCTTGCCGTTCGGCCCCAGGCCGTCGATCAGCGCGGACATCGCTTTCGAGCTTGGCGCTGTCGCCATAATTACCTGTGCGCCACCCAGTTTTTGCAACTCCTCTGCGGCGTTGGTCGCTTTGCTATCGATGTATATGCTCGCCCCGAGCTTGTTTGCAAGCGCCGCGTTTTCCGGCCCACGCCCGATCGCCGCCACCTTATAACCAAACTTATTCGCGAATTGAATTCCGAGGTGGCCCAGACCGCCGATGCCCTGCACCGCAACCAGGTCGCCGGGCATTGCACCGCTGTGCCGCAGCGCGTTGTAGGTGGTAATTCCGGCGCAGAGCAGCGGTGCTGCTTCCACGTCACTTAGACTTTCCGGTATCGCCACCAGAGCCTCGATGGGCGCCAGCATGTATTGCTGGTATCCGCCGTCGTAACTGATGCCCGGAATTTGCATGTTGCTGCAATTGCGGAAATCCCCACGCCGGCACGAAAGACACGTGTTGTCGTGGCCGCCGTGCCAGCCGACGCCGGCGCGCTGTCCCTTAGTCCATCCGGAAACACCGGCGCCCAGTTCATCGATGATGCCCGCGACTTCGTGCCCCGGGACCCGGGGATACTGAATTCCTGGCCAAGCGCCCTCTTTCGTGAGCACGTCGCTGTGGCAAATACCGCAGGCTTGCACCTTAATGAGCACCTGCCCTGCAGCCGGCTTAGGAATCTCGCGCTCGAGGATCTCGAAATCGCCTCCGGCCTTGGGAACCTGCGCCACTTTCATTGGTCCCACTGCAACTTTGGTCGTTGCCACAATGCCTCCCGTTAATTATCAAGAATCGTGTCGCAAAATACTTGCCGGGCGAGGTGACCGAATATTGCTCGACGCACCATTCTTGCTTTTACTGGGCCGAGCCCCGGCATCCTGAGCCTCTCTTATACCCCAACCTCGAAAATGATTTCCAGCTCAACCGGGACCCCCAGCGGAAGGCTCGCGACGCCATACACCGAGCGGCAAGGGCTCTTGTCTTTTCCAAAGACGCCTTGCAACAACTCCGAAGCGGCATCAGCCACTCTCGGCTGATCGCGGACATCCCCCGACGTGGCTACCGACACGCCGAGCCGGACGATCCGCGTCACTTTGTCGAGCGATCCCAAATGCTGCCGTGCGACCGCGAGAACGTTGAGCGCCGCGAGGTAGGCCGCCTTGCGCCCCATTTCCACGTCGAACTCCGCTCCGACCCGCCCAACGAATTTCGCCTCGTGGCCTTCCGTGGGAAGCATCCCGCTCAGAAAAAGTAGATTGCCCGTCTGCACCGCTTCCGCGTAGGCGCCGAACGGCTCAGGCGGCGCCGGGAGTTGGATGCCGAGTTCTTTCAACCGCTGCTCGGCGCTAGCCGGCGTGGAGCCGGTCGCCATTTGGTTTTTGAAGTTTGTATTCATTTATCTGTCTTTCTCCCGTCGGAACTGAAATCGCCTTCGCCCGGTGTGCGGGGGGACGAAGGCAACGGAGGCGTCCGCGGAAACCGAATTCGCCAAAAAAGTTGGCCCGAGTATGGTTGATTTCGTCGGGCATTACCTCTCCTTTGGTAAAAGACTTCTAGTTGCGCATGTCCCACCTGATCGGACGCGCTGAGGCGATAAACCGTTACCTTCCTTCCTATCTACCAGCGGAGAACTCCGGCGTGGGTTCTTCGCGAAGCTTACGGCGTAGCTCCACTTCTTCGTCCGTCAGCCGTGCGTCGTAAATCGAGCGAGGTTCGATTGAGCGAGCCACCAGTGTGGCGATTCCTGCGATGAGTAGCAGCGGCAAAATGAAGGAACGATCTCGCCCCGTCAATTCCATCATTAGGACTACAGCGGAAACTGGCCCTTGGGTGGTTGCAGACAGAACCGCGCCGGCTCCCAGCACCGCGAAGAGCCCTGGCGGCACACCGGGCCAGAACCAAGACCAAGTGTGTCCCAGCACTGCGCCAAGCAAAGCTCCCGCGGCAAGCGAAGGTGTGAATAGGCCGCCGGGTGCTCCACTGCGCATGCACAAAATAGTGGCGGCCGGTTTAAGGAAGAGCAGCACCAAGACCAAGGTAGGCGCTACTTGGTTCGCAAAGAGAAGCTGCGAAACGTCCTTGCCGTTGCCGAGTATTTGCGGAAACCAGATGGATGCAACGCCCACCAACCCGAGCACGATGAGCGGCGCAATGATTCGTTGCCAACCGTGCGGCTTGTTCCGATCGGCCCACCGGACCAGTCGAACGTAGGCGACCGAAGCGACGCCTGCGATGGGGGCCGCAAGCAGCGCCCACACAACTACCGAAGCGGAGCTCGGAAATGCTGGAATAACATAAGTTGGGGCATCGGGCAGCGTCAGCCACGAAACAGCGGTAGCAATTAGCGATGTAAAGAGTGCCGGGAGGACAAAGCGAAGCGCCAGCTTCCCGCGCATCACCTCCAACGCGAAAAGAGCGCCGCCCAATGGGACACCGTAGGCAGCACCCATCCCCGCTCCGGCTCCGCACGCCACCAACAGACGACGCTGCTCGTCCGACAATGATCCGCGGTCCGAGAAAAAATTGGCAAAGACGGCTCCGGCCTGTTTCGGAGCGCCTTCGCGTCCGAGCGAGGCTCCCATGCCGACGGCAAAAATGGAAAGTAACGCGCTACCGACCGTACGCAGCGGCGGCATGCGGCCCGCATGGAACCAAATCGCAGCGGTTGTATCGATGCCGTTACCGCTCGAGAGTTGCTTGAGGAGAATCTGGCCCGCGCCAATTAAAAGTCCGGCGCCGAGAAGCACCCAGACATGCCTCGCCACACTCGCGTGTTGCGCTGCATCCAGAATGTCGGTTGCCGATCCCTTCCAGGCGACGCGCTGAGTAAATTCCAGCAAGCGCGCAAGGAAAGCAGCACCCAGCCCGGTGCCTATTCCGGTAAGCACGACAGCTAGCCAGAACTGCAGAGCGCCCGGTCGTCCCAACGTGGAAGGAATCCCATTGCCGTCAGCAGTCAGCTGGCCGCCAGTGGTCTGGGCTGTTTTTGAGATGGACATGGTCGGTTAAGCACACCACGGGAGCATCAGCCGCGGCCGATAAACGGCATCCTGGTAGCCATGACGGTCATGAATTGGACATTGGCGTCGAGCGGGAGAGAGGCCATATACAACACGGCGCGCGCAACGTCGGTTAGCTCCATCGTGGGCTCGACTGCGCTCGTGCCGTTCGCCTGCGGAACGCCTTTCTTCATTCTTTCCGTCATTTCGGTCGACGCGTTTCCAATGTCGATCTGACCGCAGGCGATGTCGTGCGCTCGGCCGTCCAGGGAAGTCGCTTTCGTGAGGCCGGTGATCCCGTGTTTCGACGCTGTATAAGGGGCGGAATTGGGCCGAGGGCTGTGCGCGGAAATTGAACCGTTGTTGATGATCCGCCCGCCGCGCGGCTCCTGGCTCTTCATGATTTTGAATGCTTCCTGCGTACACAGAAACGCGCCGGTCAGGTTCGTATCGACCACCGACTTCCACTGCTCGTACGTTAAATCCTCCAGCGGCACGGAGCGCCCGGAGATGCCGGCGTTGTTGAAGAGCAGATCAAGCCGGCGGAAGACATCTTTCGTTTTCGCGAAAAGGTCGCGCACCGAAGCGGGATCGGTGACATCCGTAGGTACGACCAGCGTTTGGGAACTGGCCTGGCGCACTTCAAGCGCGGTCGCTTCCAGCGGCTCCTTGCGCCGGCCCGCAAGAACTACCGAGTAGCCCTCCCGCGCAAGAGCAACGCCGACACACCTGCCGATTCCGCTTCCCGCGCCGGTAACCATGGCGATCTTCCGCGATAAGTCCATAGAGCACCCGGAATCTCCGATTTAGACCTCTGCCCCGCGCATCGTATGCTCCCCACGCCTTGGGCACAACGAATTTCCCGCCGACTTGAAGCCAACCAGTTTTTCTTCGGTCTAAGGATTGTGTGCCGTTGCATACACCTTGATCCAGTGGTTCCGTACGCGCGCTTTGACCTGTTTCCCGTTCACATCGGCAACGATCCGGTCGGAGCTCTGGACCGGCATGTGGCAATCGATGCAGTTCTGTCGAATCTTTGCGCCAAGCTTCAAAAATTCGCCGCAGTCTCGATCCTTATGGCATTGCAGGCATTTTTCTGAATAAGAGGCCGCGGCGCGTACGGGTCCATGCACTTCATGGCACGTCGTACACGTCATCTGTGAGTTTTGGTAGCAGCGGCTTCGTTGCGTTAGCGCTACCTGATTGCCGTGCACATCAACATGGGCATCGGCGTTGGGTCGCGGCAGTTTGAAGTAGTTCTCCAGTTGCCGTCCTGGGACGTACGAAAACGCCGGCGCAACGGGTTGGCCGATGCCGCCATGACATTGCGCACACACCTCAATGCGCCGATCGCGTGGCAGACTTGCCGGATTTACGATCGAATGACCGCCCGAGGAAGCCGCGGCAGGTTTCAATCGCTCGTTCTCTGCGTGCTCCCGGCCCGGCCCGTGGCATCTCTCACACGAGATGCCCAGGACATAGTCCGTTTTCTCATAGTAGTTTTCGGCCTGCTCCGATCCGATCGACTCAAAATATGTGGCGTGGCATTCCAGGCAGGAAGGAGGAATCGGCCTGTCGAAGTTCGCGACCCCTTCGGTGTATCCGGGGCTGTTGATCCATCCTTTCAGCTCGGTCCAGTAGGACACCGGCAATTGAAAAAGCTGATTTCCTTTCCAATACAAATACGTTTGGCCCTTTGCTCCCGATCCTGTGACAATGTCGATTCGCTCGGTGCGCGTTTTCTCGTCGGGCGGTCGCCAGAATACCGCTGTTTCGTAAAAGCCACTTTCCCTCGCGTCCATGCGGAAATGCAGATCCGGGTCGCTGGTCTTGAGGATGTTTTCGCCGGTCGTAAATTTACCCAAGACCGAATTCTTGTTGGGTAATTGTGATGTGAGGTGGTGGCCGGTGCGCGCGTACGCATCACCAATCATTTGGTGGCACTCCTGGCAAGCCACGTCGCCTAAAAAGTCGCCCCGTGACGCCGGGGCCTTTTCGTTGAGGGATGCATTGGCATCCTCGGGGTGCGAGGCTCCGGTCTGCGCCGGCGCCGTCCCGCTGGCGGAGCCGAGAGTAGCAATGCCAGCCAGCATCATCACTATGCCGGTGAGCTTTCCTGTGGCCACAGAGATTCTCTCCCGCCCATACGTTAGCTGATATCGCCTGCGCTCTCAATCGGAACACCGATGAGCAACTCGGCAGCGCGCCGGATGCACGCAGGGGTTAGCACAACAAAATCGTAGTTGTCTTCGCCGCTGAGGCGATGCAGTCTATACGGGATTGCCAGCTTGGCGCTGCGTCAACGAGAACGGAAATTGGTCAGCGCGAAAGTCTTTTGTCTATCCGACGCACGCGGGGGATCCGGACGATGAATGCATCCGTATTTTTCAAATCGGCGATTGTGGCGGCTGCGATTTGCGTGAGCCTGCCACATCTGGCACCGGCACAACGCAAAGATAATCCGACAGTGGATCTCTTGGTCGAGCTTATTCGTGTGGATACCAGCAATCCCCCTGGGAATACCGGGAAACTAGCGGAATTATTGGCGGCAAAGTTCCGCCCGCTCGGCATTGAAGTGGAAATGATCCCGACGCCGGATACCGGCAAAGCGCATTTCATTGCACGGATCAAAGGTGATGGGACGAAGAAGCCTGTCTTGCTGGCTGCCCACGCAGACGTCGTGGGAGTGGAACGAGAGAAGTGGACCGTCGATCCGTTCGCGGGCGAGGTGAGGGATGGCTACGTCTATGGCCGCGGCGCGATCGATGTTAAGGGCGGCCTGGCTGTTTTTGCCGAGGCGGTGATGAGATTGGCGACCAACCATGTCCCGCTGCACCGCGACGTGATTCTGCTTTCCGAGGCGGATGAGGAAGGGGGACCCTACAGCACAACCTGGCTCGCCGAATCCCATTGGAACGTGATGGACTGTGAGTTTGCTTTGAATGAAGGCGGGTGGATCATGAAAGACGCCAATGGCGGCGTGCAGTACGTGAGCATCTCGACCGCCGACAAAATGTCGATTCCTGTGATCGTCACCGCCAAGGGGACATCGACGCATTCGTCGATGCCCAGACCCGACAGCGCTATTTTTACATTGTCGAAAGCGTTGGCGAAGCTGGCAGACTACGAGACCCCGGTGGAGTTGACGCCCAGCACAAGAGAGTTTTTCGAAACGCTCGCGAAAACAAGTGAACCCCCTCTCTCGACGTACTTCCAGAACCTGATCAGCAGCAAGGACCCCAAAGTGATTCAGGAGGCGGACCGAGAGATCAGCAAGAACCTATTACTCCATGCAATTATGCGGAACACCTTCGCGCCGGTATTCCTCAAAGCAGGATTTCGAGGAAACGTGATTCCCGGATCGGCGGAAGCAACCTTGAATCTGAGGATGATTCCGGGAACCGATATACAAAAGTTCATTGGCGACATTTCCAAAGCGCTTGACGACCCGCGCGTGGAGGTTTCCCTGCCTTCCGCGGATACTCCAGAAGGGCAGCGGGTGCAACGGTTCATGAAATTGGCATCGCACCTGCCGCCGTCGAGCGAGGACACGGATCTCTACCGGGCTTTGGTAGCCGGCGCTCACGCGGTTTGGCCGGGGGCGCCCGTGACGACTTATCTCTTTCAGGCGGGCACTGACGCGATCGCTTGGCGGAGCAGAGGTGTTCCTGTTTATGGGATTTATCCGTACCCGATCACGGCCGAAGATTTGACGCGTATGCATGGCAACGATGAGCGCGTGCCGGTTGACTCGCTGGAACAGGGCACGGAAATGATCTACCAGACGCTTCTTAAAGTTGCGTCGGAGTAGGAAGCGCCCACGGCGATTGCCCGCTTGGCCAGAATTAGAACGCTTGGGTTTGCAGCAGAATTTACGAGCACGCCGCGCAAACAGCATCCAGGAAAGAGCCGAAGTATCGGCACCGAAACGATTCGGCATTCTCATCCGTTCTTCTTGTCCGCTACGCCAACTCTGCTATCATTCCGAGCATGATGGCTTCCGCCTCCGCCCGAAATGACCGAGGCTTGGTGGTCTTCGGTGAGTTTTTTATTGACCTGGTTTTCTACGATCTCCCGAGAGTTCCGCGGTTGGGCGAAGAGGTTAAGACCGCGAGTTTCGCGCGGTTTCCCGGCGGCGGCCTGGCAACGACAGCGTTAGTTGCGGCAAGTTTAGGTACGCCTACGGCGGTCATCACCAGGGTCGGGAGGGACGCGCTTGCGAGCCCGGAGTGGCAGAAGCTGGTCCAAAGCGGCATCTCCACGGAAGGTTGCGAATTCGACCAGCGCTTACCAACGGCGATGACCGTCTCCGCCGCGTTCGATGGCGATCGCATGATGGTCACTCACGACGTCATCAATGTAAAATTGGAACGGCTTTTCACACGGCGTAGCGTCCAGAAGCAGTTGCGTACCGCAAGTCATGTGCATCTGGCATGTACCATGTGGCCGCCAAACGTGTGGATGCTGGCCATCCGCAAGCTGCGCCAGAGAGGCCTGACGGTCTCTGCCGACCTGGGATGGAATCCAAACGTGCTTGAATCTCCGCGATTACCGGCATTGCTGAGTGAATTCGAGTTTGTATTTCCAAATGAGCTGGAAGCGCGTGCCATGACTCGCGAAAAGACAGTGGAAGCGGCTAGCCGGAAACTAGCTCGCTGGGTGCGTGTGCCAGTGATTAAGCTTAGCACCGACGGATCGTTGGCCATTCGCGACGGGAAGATGGTGCGGGCGAAATCGATACGCGTGCGCGCGGTGGATGCTACGGGAGCTGGCGATGCTTTTAATGGCGGCTTTCTTCACGGCCATCTGGCCGGGTGGCCGCTTGAAGATTGCTTGCGAGCCGGCAACATTTGCGGAGCGCTCGCCACGACCGGCGCGGGAGGTTCCTCTGCGCCCCCGACGCGACAAAGCCTCGGTAAGTTAATGGGTAAGCGCCACCGTTCGTAGTTGAGCTAGCAAGAAGGCGAATTCCGAATCAAATCGGATCGGAATCGCTCAGCAGGAAATCGTTCCGGAGCAAATAACGACATCATGAAGATCACTCTGATCGGAGCCGCGGGGGTTAGGACGCCGCTCCTTGTCCACGGCCTGTCCGGCTTGGGCGGCAACGTGCATCTCGATGAGCTGGCGCTCTGGGACACAGATCCGGCGCGCCTGAAAACGATGACGAGGGTCTCGGAGGCGATGGCCAAGCGGAGCGGCTTCCGCGCGCAGCTTAAAGCTTATTCTGAACCCGAAGCTGCTCTGGAAGGAGCGGACTACGTTATCTCGAGCATTCGCGTTGGCGGCATCGATGCCCGAGTGAAAGACGAAACGATAGCCCTGGCGCACGGGCTCGTCGGACAGGAGACGGTGGGTGCGGGTGGTTTCGCCTGCGCCATGCGGAATCTGGCCACGATGCTGGATTATGCGAAGGTCATCGAACGGGTGGCCCCGCGGGCGATCGTCATCAACTTTACAAATCCCGTCGGAATTATTTCCCAGGGACTTCTCAATCATTCCGGGGTTAACGTGATCGGCGTCTGTGATACGCCCCTGGAAACTTTCGAGGCGATCGCAACGGCCTTGGATCGAAGTCCAGTCGGACTGCATTTCGACTATCTCGGCCTGAATCACCTGGGCTGGGTGCGATCGATCCGCGATGAACGGGGCGCGGAATTGCTCCCGAAAGTGTTGGCGACTCCCGAGATTATTCAGAAATGCTACCGGCACGGACTCTTCCCGACGGACTTCATTCAAAAGTTAGGGCTGCTGCCCACCGAGTACCTTTACTTCTATTATTTCCCGGAAGCGGCGTACCAGAATACGAAACAAAGTGGCCAATCGCGCGGCCAAGCCATCGAAGCCATGAACACGCGGCTCGCCCAAAAGTTGGTGCAAGCTGCGGATTCGAAGCTCATCGAAATATATGAGGACTACCTGCGAGACAGAAACGCTTCATACTTCAGCATCGAGGCAACAGCGGGCCAGCGACGAAGGGAAAATCAGGAACTCTACTCGGAGTTTTCCGGTTACGAGAAGATTGCGCTGCTCGTGCTGCAGGCCCTACACGCAGAGACGCCCTCGCTGATTCCGCTTACGGTCCGCAACGGCAGAGCTCTCGAGGACCTTGCTGCCGATGATGCCGTCGAGCTCCCGTGCCAGGTCTCTTCGCACGGCGTTCACGTGCCTCCGGTAGGCTATGCGCCGGAAGCCGTTCGATCTTTGCTGCTGCAGGTAAAGGAGTATGAGCGGCTTTCGGTGCGCGCTTCGGTAGATCATTCACCCGAGTTGGCGCTCGCTGCTCTCGAGAAAAATCCGCTTGTTGGCGGTCCGGAAGTAGCACAGCAGGTATTGGCGGAATACGTTCGGGCGTTCGGGCCGCAGATGAGGCTCAGGGCGGCGTAGTCCGGTCTATTGTTTATTGCCGCCGCTCCGAATCAGGGCCCGTTTCCCCACCTCGGTTCGGGCGCCAATATCCAACTTACAGCTTCCCTACGAGCCGCCCCAAGCGCACGCGCGCGCCTTCTCGGGCGCTTCGATAGCATGCTTCGATCAGTTCCACCACGTTGTATCCGTCATCCGCGGTGACCGGTGCGGCCGACTGGCCGTCCAGAGCGTTGACGAAAAGCCGGTCTTCTTCGATGTATCCCCATTTCTCGTGCATTGTGGCCAACGAGAAATCGTAAGTGGTGGTGCGGGCTTCCAGGCCATTCGTGAACGAGATTTTCTCCATTTCAAAGGTCTCGTATGTCGAGTGCATCCCGTAAACTTCAAAGCGCTCGAAAGGGAAGTGCCAGCTGGCGTGCGCGTAGGTTTTCATCGTCGCCTGCAGGCCGGACTGAAAATTGAGCAAGATGGAAAAGTCGTCGAGTTCGTCGTGGGCGTGAGCGCGTGCAGCCACTTCCACCCAGTCGATCTTTCCGAAGAAAAAGGTCATCAAATCGAACATATGCACCGGGGTTTCATACAGGAAGCCGCCAGTAAGGTTGGCGTTCCACACCCAGGGCGGGTTGAGCAGCTCTCCGCGGTTCATTTTTGCGTGCACCGAGAGCGGGCGGAGTTCGTTCCGGTCAATCGCGCCTTTGAGAATTTTGTACACCGGCGCAAAACGGCGGTTGTGACCCACTTGATAGACAACCCCGGATCGCACCGCCCGATCACGCAGCTTCGTTGCGGACTCCATGTTCAGCGCGAATGGTTTTTCACAGAAAATGTGCTTGCCGGCTTCCAGCACCTGCATGGCAACTTCTTCATGCGTTGTGTTGGGAGTACAGACGAAGACTGCGTCGCTTTGCTGAAAAAGTTCCTGGAGAGACCGTGCGGGCTCACCGCCAAACCTGGCCGCCATCGCTTGGGCCCGAGCCGTTTCCACGTCATAAAAACTCTGCAGCGTTACGCGAGGGTCCTTAGCCAGGATCGCGGCGTGTATGTTGGCGATGCCCCCCGCGCCGATGATTCCGATTCTATGCGGCATTCCCGACATCTCCTTTTCTGGCCCCGAGTCGCGGAGAGAAAAATCCCCGGCGCGAGCCTGTCGCGAAGCACGTAACCGGTGTCGGAAACAGATTGCCTAAAAAATAAGGCGCGGGAGCGGCCCTCCCCGCTCCCGCGCCAGGCCCTAGAAGTAGAACTTCAGCGCCAACTGGATCTCACGAGGATCGCCCGGTCCGCCCGAATCGGCCCCCAAAATCGGCGACAGTGTGTCGGAAACCTTTCCAAACGAGCCCGGTGAACCAATATTCGCACTCGGGTTCCCGAAGTTGGGATGATTGAACGCATTGAAGAATTCAGCTCGGAACTGGAACTGGTATCTGTCCGTAATCTTGATCTGTTTGAACAGACCCAGGTCCCACATCTGGATTCCGGGACCGTAAAACTGATAGGGCGCACATGTCCCAAACTGTCCGGGACCGGGCTGCGAAAACGCCGCCGGATTGATCAAAAACCCTGTGGTTGTGTACAAGTTGTGATTGGTCGTCCTGCCGGTGTAGGGATTTCCGATGCAGTTCGCATACACGGGATTGTTGCTGTCTACCAAGTCATCGTTATTGGCAGTGACCGCAAACGGAGTTCCAGTCTGCATCGTTACGATCCCGTTGATTTGCCATCCTCCCAGCCAACGGCTGGCGAAGTTAGCACCGGAGAGGTAGGGTTTTCCTTGGCCAAACGGTAACTCCCAGATGAAGTTCCCGACAAACCGGCTACGAATGTCGAAAACCGAATTGCCCATCTCCGCGGCGTAGTTATAGGAGTTTTGCGGTAACTGCCCCGCTGTCAAATTGTCGCGGAAATTCGAGAGGCCGTGGCTGAAGGTGTAACCCAACGAGTAGCTCAGGCCCTTGGACATTTTGCGCCGCAGCGCAAGCTCGACGCCGTTGTAGTCTGAGTTCCCATCATTCGTGGCCGTTTCCAGATAAGCGTGTTGGCCGCTGGAGGCGCACACCCCGCCGCCGGTATTGGTATCAACGCTGGTGACCGTGTTCAGGTTGGCGTAGGGGTAAACCAAAGTGGGGCAACCGCTATCAAAACCCGTTACTTGAGGCTGGTTGTAATCCCGTACGCGTTCTTCCCGGCGGCCCCAATTACCGACGTAGGTCGCCGATAACACCGTGTCACTGGCTGCTTGATATTCAAATCCGAAGCTGGCCTGCTCCACATACGGCGTGCGCTGGTTTGGATCCTGAGCCCTTATTTGCAACTGAGTCAAATTGTATGCCGTCGAATCAACGATCGACGCAGGGAAGCCGTTCTTAAGTTGAAATACGTCGCTGGTCGCCCCGGTGGACAGCTCGGTATCGACAAACTGCGGTGGATTCAGCTGCAGCAACGCTTCCGAGCCGATCCGGTTTTCATGTTGATAGAAAATTCCGTATCCGCCTCGCCACACCAGCCGGGGCATCATCTGGTAAGCAAAGCCAAGACGCGGCGCGAAGTCGTTCAGGTCGGGATGAATCAGCGCGCGATTGTACCAACCGCTCGCACCGCTCGCCGCGGTCACCAGTCCACCGCCGTTGTCCGGGGTGAAGTTCGTGGTCTGGTTCCTCCTGTCCATGAGTGGAGCGAAAAGTTCGTAGCGCACGCCATAAGTAACCGTGAGTTTCGAAGTAGCCCGCCATGAGTCCATGCCGTAGAACGAATGTCCCGGTTCGAAATAATGGACGACGTGAGGTGTCGTGAAAATCACGATATTCGCGTCTCCCAGCAGCAAATCGGGCAGGCCGATATTGAAACTG
>Ga0302325_10002901_pt1 | contig 41053 bp, 33 predicted proteins | sample Palsa_T0_2_FD_201948 | JGI IMG/M metagenome (GOLD analysis project Ga0302325, IMG submission 201948) | Peat permafrost microbial communities from Stordalen Mire near Abisko, Sweden - Palsa_T0_2 | ecosystem: Environmental > Terrestrial > Soil > Palsa > Peat permafrost | place: Sweden: Abisko...
CGGCTGGCGTCCAGGTCGGCGTCGGAGGCCGCTTGGGTGCTCTGTACGCGACCGTCGCTCCATCGGAACTCGAGCAGCCCGTCAGGTCGGCGGAGATTGTTCTGCGTCCAATCCCAGATCGCGTTGAAGCGCTGCGAGTCGCCGATGGCGGCCGCCAGCAACATGCCATAGGCCTGTCCCTCGCCAACGGTATCGCCGCCTTGGTCGCGCCGGACAACCCGTCCGTCGGGGTCGACATAGAGGTTGAGGAAGTGGCGGGCGGCGGTAATCGCTTGCGCCTGGGGCTGGGCCTGGAGCTGCGCTGTCGAGCTCTGCGTGGAGCCTGTCCCACCGCAACCGGCCAGGAACAACGCCAGCGCGATGACTCCCAGCGCCACCGCGGCGATGACCACGTCTCGCAGCGGCCGGCTCACGCCGCGACCTCGGCCGGCTCAAGCGATCCAGAGGCTGGAGCCCGGGGTTTCTGGAGCGCCGCCCAGCACCCGGTCATGAGGATCGTGGCGTGAACGAGGGCGAACGAGACATTGTTGATCGTGGCGGCGTCTGGATTGCGGGCCAGGCCGTAGATGCTGGCCGAGACCAATATCCCGACGGCCACCAGCGCGGGCATGACCGCCGCCGGCTGACGAGCCTCGGCGCCCTTCTTCGGGGTCACCACGAACGAGCCCTTCTTGCGCAGCACCGTGTAGATCGTGGAGAGCACGTGGATCCAGAAGTTGGCGGCGGAGAGCGCAAACGCGGCAAACGTATAGGAGCCCGCGCCGGCCACGGCTGCCATCGTCAGCGCGACGGCGTAATAGGGGATGAAGTGCAGCAGGAAAACCGGAGCGTTGATACCACCGATGGGCTGGCCGCCGCCAAGGAGGCGCACCACGGGAAAGCTCATGTAGATGAGGACCGTCCAGCCCGACAGGAAGTACAGACCGGAGAGCAGATACTGCGCCTTCAGTCGTAGGGGCAGCCGGGCGCGCAACGCGCGCGGGATGCCGGACAGACAGCCCCTGGCCCAGCGCTGTTGCTGGGAGACGTAGGCCGCAGTGTCCTCAGGGCCGAGGCCACGCGCCAGCACATCCGGCACGTAGGCTGAGCTCCAGCCCCGCTCGTGGAGGTGGATCGAGAGCTCGAAGTCCTCGGTGAGCGAGTTCGTGGGGAACCCGCCCACGCTTTCGAACGCCTCGCGCCGGAACAACACGTTGGTGCCGCAGCAGAAGACGGCGTCGAGCCCGTCCTTGCCCCGAGCGATGGCGCCGAAGAACAATGCCTGCTGGGCCCAGGACGCCGCCGCGATGCGATTGTGCTCCGTGTTGGCGTAGTACTGCGGCGTCTGGACAAACGCGATCTTGGGATCGTCCATCCACCCGAGGGTGGCCTCGAGGAAGTCCGGGTCCGCGACATGGTCCGAGTCGAAGACGGCGATGAACTGGGCGTCTGTCTTGGTCAGGGCATGGTTGATGTTGCCCGCCTTCGCGCCGGTGTGCTGGGGGCGCCGGATGTAGCCCACGCCGTACCGGGCGGCCAGGTCGCGCATGGCGTCGTCGTTGCCGTCGTCCAGCACGTGCACCCTCACCTCTGCGCCTCGCAGGCCGACGGCGGCGGCCACGGTCAGGTCGACGATGTCCGGCGGCTCCTTGTAGACCGGGATGAAGACGTCGACGGTCACCCATTGGGTGGGCGCCCGCCTCTCCCGCACACGCTCATTGGCGACGGTCCACCAGAAGCCGAGCGCCTGCATGAGGTTGAACAGCTCGGCAGCGATCAGGATGCCGTACAGGTAAGGGGTGCCGACACGATTCGGGTTGAGCAGCCAGCCGAAGTACCACACGGCGCAGGGCACCCCGAGGAGGATCAGGATGCGCACCCGCCGGCGCACGCTGTACGTGCTCGGCACGGGCTCCCAGGTCACCCGACGCAGACGAACGTCCCAGGGGCCGGCGCTCACTGGAACTCCCACACGAGCGTTTGCGGCGTTTTGAAGCGGTGCACGAGAGTTCGGAAGAACGTCAGTTGTCCGACCACCTTGTTCGTTTCGTTGAAGAAGCTTGGATTGCTCTGGAACGAGGCGAGGACGAACACGGGGCTGGCCTCCTCGCCAGCGGTCACGGCTTGGGTCAGGGGCTGCCGGCGAAGGTCCGGAGCGTAGTACTCGAGCACGTAACGCATATCCGACGGTTCGAACAGCACGAGACTGTCCGGCCCGGCATTCGCCTTGATGTCTTGGATCGCGCCGCGGAAGTCAAACAGCCGGGGATTGTCCTTGTTCAGCTGCTGATCGGCCAGACCGACGACCAATGTCAAAACGACGGCGCCGGCGACGATCAGCTGTGTCCTCGGGCTGCGAATCCAGCCCGTGACGAGCCGGGCGATGAGGAGGAGCACCAAAGGTACGAGGACGAGGAAGTTGCGCACCTCGAACAGCGAGCGGTCGAACAGGGAGGCCACGATCAGCAGCGCGACGAGGGCGAGAGAGGTGGCGGCGAGGGCCATCGTCTGGCGCGATCCGCCCCGGCCCAACAAGACCAGCGACCCGAGTAGGAACAATGGCCACATCGCCGCCAGGAGTACGCTCGTCGCATTCGGCTGGTAGCCCCACAGCGACCAGGCCAGGTTCGCGAGGACATCGTAGAAGGACAGGAGGTCGTAGGTACCGCTCGGCGAGCCCGCCGCACCGGTCGTGACCTGGTACTGGTGAACGGCGAACACGAGCAGGGGCACCAGTTGCATCGCGAGCACGGCGGCCGAGTAGGCAAAACCCAACGCCAATCGCTTGACCGGCTCGCCGTTTCGGTGCCGGTGGACGATGACCGCGACGAAGACAACCTGCTGGACCGCGATCAAGACCAGGCCGAAGTAGTGCGACCACAGCAGCGCCGCGGTGGCGAGGATGTAGCCTGCCCAGTTGAGCATCGCGGGGTTGCGAAGCACTCGCAACTGCATCAACAGAGCCAGCAGGCCGAAGAGGGCCACGAACTCGTACATCCGCACCTCTTGCGAGTACCAGATGAGCACCGGCGAAACCGCCGCGAAGGCGGCGGCGACCAGGCCCGTACGGCGGTCGTAGAGCTCCCGGCCCAGCTCGTAGAGCACCGGAACCACGAGCGTCCCCGCGATCAGCGAGGGGAGACGGACGGCAAACTCGCCGTGGCCGAAGGCCCGGATGGTCAGCCACAGCACCAGGTCGTGGAAGGGCGGCTGGCGGTCGCCGTTGTACAGGGTGAGGAACATGTCATGCAGCGAGAGGCGGGCCTGATGGATGCTGATTGCCTCGTCGAGCCAGATCCCGCGCGGCACGGCCAGGCGGACGGCCAGTCCGACGAGGATGATCCCGCCGAGGACGAGCCGCGCGGTCCGGCGGCTCGTGTCCGGCTCGCCCCGTCGTGGCAGGCGGCCGCGGGGGCCGAAGAGTTCGGCCTCGTGAGCACCCCGCAAGCGCCCAAAGAGCGTTCGCGGTGAGTTCCCTTGAAGCGGCTTGACCGTCTGCACAGGAGCGGGTGCCCTCTCGTCGCGACTGAGTGCTCGCGCACTCTAGCCGAGGTCGGGCAATGCTGGGCAGCGCTGAGGCCGGTGGGGACGGGCGGGTCGTCGGCTCGCCGGCTGTCGACCGGAGAAATCCCCTCCAAAGCAGGGAACCTACCGAACTTACGGGCTAGCTCACGCCCTCAAGATGCCGCTCGGCCCTGATCACGTGCATCACCGCATTGATCAATGCCAGGTGAGTGAACGCTTGGGGGAAGTTACCGAGGTGACGGCCGGTCTCAGGATCAATCTCCTCGGCGTAGAGCTGGAGCGGGCTTGCGTACGACAGAAGCTTCTCGCACAGTCGTCGGGCCGGCTTGACCTCACCGATCTCACACAGCGCCGACACCAACCAGAAGGAGCAGATGGTGAACGTGCCTTCGTCGGCCGCGAAGCCGTCGTCCGTCTCCTCAACACGGTAGCGATGGACGAGCCCTTCTTGCGTGAGCTCGTCCGCGATCGCCAGCACCGTGTTGCGGATGCGCTCGTCGGACGCCGGGAGGAAGCGCACGAGCGGCATCAGCAGCAGAGATGCGTCCAGCGCGGTCGTGTCGTAGTGCTGGACAAACACGCCCCGGTCGTCGAGCGCGTGCTCGCAGATATCCGCGTGTATTTCCGCTGCCGCCTGGCCCCAGCGCTCCTCCATCCGCTGGTCGTGGCGGAGCCGCGCCAAGCGCAACCCGCGGTCGAGCGCCACCCAGCACATCAACTTGGAGGACGTGAAGTGCTGGGGTTCGCCCCGGACTTCCCAAATCCCGCTGTCGGGCTCGCGCCAGCGGTCCAGCGCGGCCGCGACCTGATCCTTGATGATGGGCCACAGACGGTCGGGCAGCTGGTCGCGGGACTTGGTGTGGAGGTAGATCGAGTCCAGGATCGCCCCCCACACGTCGTGCTGATTTTGGTTATAGGCGCCGTTGCCGATCCGCACCGGCTTGGCGTAGTCGTAGCCGGAGAGGTGGTCGAGCTCCTGCTCCTCGAGTTTGCTCTCCCCGCCGATGCCGTACATGATCTGAAGCTGACCCTCCTCCGCCTCCGCGACGTCAGCCATGAAGTAGAAGAAGTCATTGGCCTCGTCATCGAACCCGAGCGTGTACAGGGCCCACAGCATGAACGTCGAGTCGCGTATCCAGCTGTAGCGATAGTCCCAGTTGCGATCGCCGCCGGGGCTCTCTGGCAACGATGCGCTGGCGGCCGCGATCATCGCGCCCGTCGGCCGGAACGTGAGGCCCTTCAGGGTCAGCGCGCTGCGCTGGAGGTAGGAGCGCCACGGGTGATCGGGAAACGTTCCGTGCTTGAGCCACTCCTGCCAGTGCCTGGCCGTGCGCGTCAGCCAGCGTTCGGCCTCCTCATAGGTGCGCGGGACGGGATGACTTGACCAGGCCAGCGCGGCATAGGCGCATTCCCCTTCGTGCAAGATGGTCCGAGCTCGAGCCCGCGGTCCTTCGATGCCGAGTCGCAGATCGGTCACCAGGCGCAAGCGCAGATCGATGCCCTCCGACCCGGCGATCGCCTCGTGATAGCCGGAACTCGAATAGCTCCAATCCGCCGACAAGCCGCCGTAGTCGAAGGCCGGCTCGCATTCGAGGTTGATCTCCGCCGAGCCCTCCACGCAGTTGATCAGCCGCAGCAGAACATGATCCGCGTCGTAGTCGGTGGGGGAGCGTCGATGGCTCTCGGATCGCTCCTGTTCGTGATGCCAGGGGCCGATCGAGAGCACGTCACGCACGATGACCCAGCCCGTGCGGGTCTCCCAGGTGGTTTCGAGCACCATCGTCCCCGGGATATACCGGCGTCCGGCGGGCACGTCGACGTCGGCTGGGCCGAGCCGGAAACTGCCGGCGTCTCGATCCAGGATCGAACCGAACGCGCTGGGCGAGTCCATCCGCGGCAAGCACATCCACTCGACGTTTCCGTTGGGCGCCACGAGCGCCGTGGACTCGCAATCCGACAGGAAGGCGTATTCCGCGATCGGCGGGAACGCGCTGATTCCCGTCCCCTGATCCCGGTCCCCGGATGCCCCCTTCATGGTGCGATTCTGGTCGGGCCGCCGATTGGTGTCAAGATATCCTCGGCGGGCGGGTGGCGGACAGGCATCACGTGGACCCTCAGACACAGCCCAGCTCGATTGACCGCATTGCTCTGGCGCACGAGCCGATCGCGCGGCTGCGCGGGCCGACATCTCCTGACGGTGCAGTCACGCTCATGTTGAGCGACATCGCTGATGCCGGATCGGTGGCACACAGGCTTGGCTCGGAGCGCTGGGAACAGTTGCTGAGCGATCACCACAGGCTGGTCGAGCAGCTGGTCATGGGCTACGCCGGTGAGGTCGCCAAGTTCGACCACGACGGGTTCCTGGCCTCCTTCCAGAGCGCTCACGCCGGCCTCCACGCCGCCGTCGAGCTGCAACGCGCGTTCACGGAGATCGCGACCGCCCTCAACGACGGCGCGCTCGCCCTGCGTATCGGTCTGCACTCGGGGTTTGTGATCCCCAATCCAGAGCAGCCGCAGGGACGCAACGCTGTTCTGGCGGCCCGGATCGCCGGTCAGGCCAGGGCTGGCGAGATCCTCGTCTCATCCTCGCTCAAGCATTACACACAGGGCGATCGGAGAATCCGCTTCGAGCCCCGCGGCGAGTATCACTTCAAAGGCCTGGTCGGCGAGCACGCCGTTTATGCGGTCAGCACGCGCTGAAGGGCTCCGTTGCGAGAGATCTGTGATGGGCTGGCGGGGAAAGGGATTCCGGGAACGCTGCGCTCGGCCCGCCCCGGCTTGACAGCCTCGCCTCGGTAGTTATTCTCTCCTGGCGGAAGCGCTACCGGAGGTCAAAGGGACCAGGCGGCAACGCTGGCGTCCGTCGGGGCGGGTTTAAGAATGCAATTCAGAAGTGGTCAGCTCGAACGCGGCTTCGTCATTGGCGGTTACCGCATCGACGAATTGATCAGCCGTGGCGGAATGGGCGCTGTGTACCGCGCGACGAACGTCGCCCTTAATCGGATCTACGCGCTCAAGGTGATCGCTCCCGAGCTGACGGGCGACGATCAGTTCCGGGAGCGGTTCAAGCGCGAGATGCGGATCGCCGCGTCGCTGCAGCATCCCAACGTCGTCGGGATCCACTACGCCGGGGAGCAGGACGGCTTCCTCTTTCTGGTCATGGACTACGTCTACGGGACCGACCTGCGCCAACTGCTGCTCAAGAACGGCGCCTTGGAGCCCGAGCGGGCGGTCGATCTGTTGACCCAGGTGGCTTCGGCACTCGACGCCGCGCACGCCAAGGGCCTCGTCCATCGGGACGTCAAGCCGGCGAACATCCTGATCACCGTCCGGGACGGTGAGGAGCACGCCTACCTCACCGACTTCGGGTTGGCAAAACGCTCCGACACCGTGGGTGGGCTGACCCAGAAGGGCGTGGCGGTCGGAACGGTTGATTACATGGCCCCCGAGCAGGTGACCGGCGGCCCCACCGACGCGCGCACGGATATCTACGCGCTCGGATGCGTGTTCTTCCAACTGCTCACGGCAAACGTCCCGTACAAGCGTGAGAACTCGGTCGCCACACTGTTTGCCCACGTCCACGAGCCTCCGCCGCCGCTCGATGTGCAGGTCACCGACACCTACCCGGCGTTCAACGCCGTGGTGGAAAGAGCCATCGCCAAGGCGCCGGCCGATCGATACGCCTCGGCCGGAGACTTCGCCCGTGACGCGGCGGCGGCGCTGAGAGGAATGCGGTACACCGGGCCAGCCTCGGTCGTCGCGACGGGCGAGGCGAGGCCAGCTGACGTGCCCGCGCCCTCGGGATCGATCGCCGCCGAGACCAAGATCGGCCCCAGCGCCGAACCCGAGTCGCCACCGTGGCCGAGCGCAGAATCCGACCAGTCGCCGGGCCTAGACCCCCACACCAGGCCCAGCCGAGAGCCCGCAGGGTGGCCCAGCCCCGCGGCGCAGACGAGGGCCGCCCCAGATCCCGAAGCCTGGCCGGGCCCGGCGGGGCAGACCAGGCCCGCCCCAGAGCCCGCGGCGTGGGTGGGCCCGGCGGCGCCGACCCGGGCCAGTCCGGAGCCAGAAGCACGGCCCGGCAGCGGACTGGAGCCAACGGCGGTGCCGTCACCTGCGGGCGCGGGAGAGGCTGGCCCAGCCGCGAGCGTCGCGGCAGCCACCGGTTCCGGTGCCACCGCGGCGTCGGTTCCGCCAGCCCAGCGCGCCACGAACATCGCGTCGGCGCCCCCGGCAGCACCGCCGGGAAGTCCGCCGTTACGCGGCGGGGCCCAACCCCCGGAGGCAGGCGGCAGGAGGTACCGCTGGCCGGCGCTCGCGGGTCTGTTCGTCGTCGCGGCCGCAGTGGCGGTCGGCGTTGTGGCAATCATCACGAGTTCGTCAGGTTCATCATCCTCCAAGTCCTCCTCGACGTCCCCCAAGACGCTGCCTGGGCTACATCTGTCGGCGGCCACCAACCCCGTACCGACCAACCGGGTCACGGGCAGCGGAACGGCGTCGCTCGTGCTCAACGGTGATGTCGCCACGGTGAAGGTCACCACCGTGGGGCTGCTCGATGGCTCGCCGCACCTCATGCACATCCACGCCGGTGGTTTGGGCCTGTGCCCGCCCGCGTCCGCCGCTCGGCTCCACAACGGGCACCTCGCCATCAGCACGGGTAATGGGATCAAGTTCTACGGCCCACCTTTGGTGTCGCTGACGCTGTTTGGGGACACGAGCGCCAGGAGCAACCTCGCCTTTTCACGCTTCCCTGCGGTCGGAGCGATCAGCTATGCGCGCGTGGTGACGATCTCGCCGGCGGTCGCCACCCTGATCCGCGATAACAACGCCGTGGTCGTCATCCACGGAATCGACTACGACGGCTCAGGGACCTACGACAACGTCCTCGGGCCAAGCGATCTCGCCCCCCAGTTCACCGGCGACTCGACCGCCCCCGCGCTCTGCGGGCATCTCGCGGCCAGCCAAACTGTCGCCAGCACACAAGGCTCACACTCCACGGTGTACACCGCCTCGTTGACACGCACGACCCTGGCTGGGACTGACCAAGCCGTCGGTTCCGCGCTTCAATGTCACGTGCCCGCGTTCGGGACAGACAGCGGGGACCGGCCACCGGCCGGCGATGACGCCTGACGGACCCTAGTGCAAACACTAGTGAGGGACTGACCCGGGAAGCCCTGTCGAGTTGGACTTTCCTCAGAGTTTCCGATTCCGGGAGTGTCGGCCCAGTGAACGCTGGCTCAGTGAGGTGGCATGGCGATCCCGGTACGGTAGGCGTAGTTGACCGCCTGCGTGCGGTCGCGCAGGCCCGCCTTGGTGAACAGGTGGTTGATGTGGGACTTGACCGTGGTCGGGCTGACGAACAGCCGCTCGGCGATCTCTGCGTTGGTTAGTCCCTCGGCGATCAAGGCAAGCACCTCGACCTCGCGTGGCGTCAGGTCATCGGGCAGGCTCGAGCCCGCAGTCGGGTCGGGATCGACGGGCCGCTCGGGCTCGCCCCAGAGAGCGTCGACGACGTGATGTTGCACGGATGGGTCCAGGGCGGCCTCGCCCGCGGCGACGGTGAGAATCGCGCGGCGGATGTCCTCGCTGCTGGCGTCCTTGGTCAGGTAGCCGCGGGCACCGGCCCGCAGCGCTCCGAGCACGCTCTCGTCGTCGGCATAGGTCGTCAACGCGATCACGCGAACGTCCGGCCGGCGCTCGTGCAGGTGGCGGGTGGCCTCGATTCCGTCCAGACGCGGCATCCGCAGGTCCATCAAAACCACGTCTGGGTTGTGCTCGTCGGTGAGCACCAGCGCCTCCTCGCCGTCGGCGGCCGAAGCGACCAGTTCGATGCCGGGCAGCAGGCCGAGCATGGTGCCGAGGCTCTCTCGCACCAGTCGCTGGTCGTCGGCCAGCAGTACCCGGACCGGCTCTGGCGGCGCAGGCCCCTCGGTCATCCGACCCCCGGCAGCCGGAGCTCGACGCGAAACCCGGTCGACGTCGGCTGCGCGAGCAACTCGCCGCCGAGCAGTTCGGCGCGCTCGCGCATCCCGGTCAGCCCGTAACCCCCGGTCAACCCGATCGCGGCGACCTGGAGTGAGCCGGGGACGGCATGATCCTCGACCACGAGCAGGGTGCTGTCCGAACTGTAGTCCAGCCTGACGTCGACCCGCTCGGCGGCGGCGTGGCGGCGGACGTTGGTGAGGGCCTCCTGCGCGGTGCGGTACACCGCCAGCCGCGCCTCAGGAGCGAGCGCGCGGGGCTGGCCCAGAACCCTAACGGCGACCGGTAGGCCGCTCTGCTCCTGGAAGGCCTCGGCGAGCGCGGCGATCCGCTCCGGCCCCGGCAGCTCCTCGCCACGCCCGGCGGCGATCGCACGCCGCGCTTCGTCGAGTCCGCTGACCGCGAGGTGATGTGCCCGGTCGATCGCCTGGGTGATCTCGTCGCTGACGCCGCGGTCGCGGGCGAGCAGGCGCGTGGTCTCCAGCTGCAGCGCCAGCGCCGAGAGCGAGTGTGCGAGCACATCGTGCATCTCTCGGGCCAGCCGACCGCGCTCGGCCAGCGCCGCGGCCCGGGCCTCCGCCGCCCGGGAGGCCTGCAACTCGTCGCGCTGACCGGCGAGGTAGTGGAGCAGCCGCATGGCGAAGAACCAGGGCAGGATCCCGGACATGAACGTGCCCGCGCCGGCGACCTGGCCCTTGGCCAGATAACCGGCCACGAAGGGGGCGGTCGCGGCGAGAAACATAAGCCACGCGGTCCGCCGATCGAAGTGAAGCGCCGCGACAATCACCACGTAATACGGGCCAAGGACCCACGCGCCGTGGGGTTGCAAGACGCCCAGCGTGCCGGCAGCGACGATCACGCCCAAGAGGGCCGGGATCCGGTGGCGGGCCGGCATCTCGCGGCGCTCCGGATGCGCCGCGATCGCGGAGACGACACAGGCGATGCAAGAGGCCAGCACCAGCGCGCCTCGGTCGTGCAGCCGCGGGTACGGATGGGTCGCGAGCGTGATTGCGATGAACGCCGCCAGCACGACCAGGCCGAAGAGCCGCCAGGCCACCGCCTCCAGCGGCGCCGTGCCCTCGCCGCCGGCACCCTGGGTGATCCAGCTGCGCCGGAACCAGCTGAGGAATGCGCGCATCATCGACACGGTGAACGATAGGCCGCCTGCGCGTGTGTGTCATCCGCCTGTGGGTGGACGCCGGGGGGTCGCGGTCCACCCACGGGTGCAGGAGCAGGTTCGACCTGTGCGCCGATGACAACCCGCAGCGCCCGACGTAGCGTGTCGCTCATGCTTACGAACTCACTCGAGGCGGCCATGACCCTCACTTCAGAACGCTCGATCGTGGCCGCGGCTCGCGCCGTCGACCTAGTCAAGACGTACGGCGCGGGAGAGCTCGCCGTGCGCGCATTGGACGGCGTGAACGTGGAATTCGAACGCGCTCGCTTTACAGCCGTGATGGGCCCATCCGGGTCTGGCAAGTCGACGCTGATGCACTGCATGGCCGGGCTGGACGTCCCGAGCGCTGGGCACACGTTCATCGGCGAGGATGAGGTCGGACGGCTCGACGACGGCGCCCTGACGCAGCTGCGCCGCGACCGGATCGGGTTCGTGTTCCAATCCTTCAACCTGGTCCCGACCCTCACTGCGGCGGAGAACATCACGATCGCCGCCGATCTTGGAGGGGCGGCCGTGGACCGGGAGTGGTTCGAGGCCCTTGTCGGTCAGCTCAGGCTAGCCGACCGGTTGTCGCACCGTCCGGACGAGCTGTCCGGGGGCCAACAGCAGCGAGTGGCGTGTGCGCGGGCGCTGATCGGCCGGCCCGAACTGATCTTCGCCGACGAGCCGACCGGCAACCTGGACTCGAACGCCTCGGCGGAGATGCTCGAGTTCCTGCGCCGCGCCGTCAACGAGCACGCGCAATCAATCGTGATGGTTACCCACGACCCGCTGGCCGCCGCGCACGCGGACCGGGTGGTGTTCCTGGCCGACGGAAAGCTGGTGGCCGAGCTTCACTCGCCCACGGCGGACGCGGTACTCGAGCAGATGAAGCGATTGGGTGCCTGACATGCGCAGGATCACGCTCCGAGGCCTGATGGCCCGCAAGCTTCGCCTCGCGCTGACCGCGCTGGCGATCGTGCTCGGCGTGACGTTCGTCACCGGAACACTCGTGCTGGGCGACACGCTGAACCGCACGTTCGACAACCTGGTCGGCACCGCCTACCAGCACGTCAGCTTCCAGATCCGCGGCAAAGACGCGTTCAACAACAACCCTGGGACGGTCAACGGCACCGCTGACCGCAAGCCGGTCACGCAGTCGCTTGTCGCTTCGGTGAGCCGTGTCCCGGGGGTCTCCGACGCGTTCGGGTCGGTGTCCGGCTACGCCCAGTTCATGACGCGGAACGCAAGCGCGATCGGCAAGGGCGGCGGCTCGACGCTGGGCTTCGCGTTTGACCCCAACCCGCAGCTGTCGCCCTACCGGCTGGTCGCCGGCCATGCGCCCACGACCGCGGACGACGTGGTGATGGACAAGGCGACGGCGACCAAGTATCACTTCGCCCTGGGGGGCCGGGTGCTGGTCAACCTGCCCAACCGGCCGGAGACGTTCACGATCACCGGGCTCGTCACGTTCGGGTCAGACGACAACCTGGCCGGGGTCACGCTCGCCGGGTTCGACTCGGCGACCGCGCAAGCGCTATTCAACTCCCGCGGTCACTACGACACGATCAGCGTGCTGGCTGCACCCGGGGCCGACACGGTCAAGCTCCAGCGGGCGATCACCGCGATCCTGCCCGCCGGCGTCGAGGTGGTCAGCGGCCAGACCGTCGCCAGCGAGCTCTCTACCGCGATCAACAACGAGCTCTCTTTCATCTCGACCGCACTTTTGATCTTCGCGTTCATCGCGCTGCTCGTCGGTGCGTTCACGATCTTCAACACCTTCTCGATCACCGTCGGCCAGCGGACCCGTGAACTCGCCCTGCTGCGGGTGGTCGGAGCCAGCCGCCGGCAGCTGTTCCGCTCGGTGCTGGCCGAGGCTGCGGTTACCGGGCTGACTGCGTCGCTGATCGGGCTGGGGCTCGGCGTGGTTGCCGCGCTCGGCCTGAAGGCACTGCTCAAGGCGTTCGGCATCGTGCTGCCCTCGGCACCCCTGGTGGTCGAGCCCCGCACGGCGGTGGTCGCGATCGCGGTCGGCGTCGGAGTAACCCTGCTGTCGGCAATCGTCCCGGCCCGCCGCGCGCTGCGAATCGCGCCCGTGGCCGCGCTGGTGGAGCAGCGCGAGGACCAAGCTACGGCCGTGCGCCAGCGGACGGTGATGCGCGGGGCGATCTTCGGCGTCGTCGGCAGCGTCCTCGTCCTCGTCGGGATGAGCAAGGCGTCGATCGCGCTGGTCGGCATCGGCGCACTGGCCCTCCTTATTGCCACCAACCTGCTCTGCCCGCTGCTGGCCGGCCCGGTCTCGCACGCGCTCGGACGTCCGCTGGTTGGCGCGCTCGGGGTCCCGGGTCGCTTGGGGCGCGAGAACTCCGCCCGCAACCCGCGCCGGACCACCCAGAGCGCCGCCGCACTCATGGTTGGCCTGTCGCTGGTCTCGTCGATCGCGGTGCTGGGCACGTCGCTGAGCGCGTCGGCCAAGCACAGCGTCGACAGCGCCGTCAGCGCGAACTACATCGTTACCGGCAAGGGCGGATTCAGCAAGTCGGTGGTTCCCGCGGTTTCTCGGCTGCCCGGGGTGAGGACCACGACGGTCGTCTACCAGGGCCAGTTCGAGGTGGGCAGCTCTCTTTCCACGCTGGTGGCGGCGACTCCCGCCGACCTGGCGAACACGGTCACCCTGCACATCACGGCCGGCAGCGGCGCCCCCGCCATGGCCGCCGGCGAGCTGCTGGTCGACTCGAACACAGCAAGCACGCATCACCTCCACGTCGGCTCGGTTGTGCCGGTCAAGTTCGCCCAGACCGACTCGACCACGATGAGGGTCGGCGGCATCTTCAAGGCAAACCCGCTACTGGGCAGCTACGTCACCGGCGACGCCTTCTTCCTCTCTCACTTCGATAACCCGCTCCCGATCGCGATGCTGCTCAGCACCGCCCCCGGCGCCCGCGGTCTCGATGGTGCCCTGAACGACGCGCTGGTGCCGTACGCCAACGTGAGCGTCAAGACGCGGGCCCAGTTCGAGGCCTCCCAGCAGGCGAGCGTCAACCAGCTCCTCGGGCTCGTCTACGTGCTGCTGGCGCTGGCGATCCTGATTGCGCTGATCGGCATGGTCAACACACTGATGCTGTCGGTGTTCGAGCGGACCCGTGAGATCGGGCTGCTCCGGGCGGTCGGGATGACCCGACGCCAGGTCCGGGAGATGATCCGCTCGGAGGCCGTGATCATCGGACTGCTGGGCGGAGTCCTCGGGATCGTCAGGGGAACCGTGCTAGGCGCCGCACTGGCCTACGCGCTGCGCAACAACGGCGTGACCACAGTGAGCGTGCCGGTGACGAGCCTGATCGCCTTCGTGGCTCTGTCCGCCGCGCTCGGCCTGGCCGCGGCCGCGTGGCCGGCGCGGCGGGCGGCCAGGCTGGACGTCCTAGCTGCGATCGCTACCGAGTGAAGCTCCACCCAAACGACCCCCTGCACCTATTGGGGAGGCCGATAGGTGCTTGGGGGCACGTTCGCATTAGCGTGCGGTGCCGAGCCTCGATTCAAGGCGGGGCTCTCGGGCGTGAGCGCGGTACGGTTTTGGAGATGAGCGACGACCGCGAGTCCCGGCCGACGCCGAGCCTCGCCTCGGGCGCCGAGCGAGAGCGCAGCATCGCGCTCCTGCGCGACGCGGTCGGTACGCCGAGATCGCCGCCCGCGGGCGCAAGGCCCGTGGACAACGCCCGGTCGATCTGCTGATCGCAGCAACCGCCGTCGGTGCTGGGCTACCGCTCTACACCCGCAACCCGAGTGACTTCGACGGACTCGAGTCGGTGCTCAGCCTCCACACGGTCACCGCGAAGGCAGCCGCATCCTGAGCCGCGGCGCCCCATCGGTCGGACCTTGCAGGAGGTTCTCGGATGGATGGATGGGCGATCCAGGACTCGAACCTGGGACCTCTTCGTATCAGAGAAGGTCAGTGGCAACGTCCAGTCGCCTCCAGTCGTCAAAGATGCTGCAAACTGCCCGATTCTTGGAGAGGCGAGGCGACCTGAGACGACTGCAGTCCACCGCCTCATCCACATCCAGACATCTCTTCCTACTTGAAGTAGGATTACTGCATGGCGGTGACGAAGGTATCCATGAGCCTCGACACAGACGTGCTTGCGCAGACCCGGGATCGGGTCGGCGGCCGCGGCGTGTCCGCGTACGTCAACGAAGCCGTACGCCGGCAACTGCGGCGCGATGCGCTCGCCGACCTGCTCGTCGAGATGCAAGCCGCCAACGGCCCTGTTGACGATCAGCTGCTCGAGGAGGTCAGGCGCCTGTGGCCCGGGCGCGACGACGCAGACGCGCCCCCGCCCGAGTAACCGACCTGCTCGTCCTCGACGCCGACGGCGTGTCGAAGGCGGCGAGCAACGACCGAATGGTCCAGGCGTGGCTTCAACGAGCGCGCGAGCTCGACGCGGACCTCGTCATATCAGCGGTCACACTCGCCGAGCTCGTCCGCGGGCGACCCCGTGATGCCGCCGTCAACCGCGTAGTTAAAGCCGCCGAGGTGATGCCAGCCGACGAGCAGCTCGCTCGCACGGCCGGCAGGCTGCTCGGTAACGCTGGCTCGGATGCCACGATCGACGCGCTTGTCGGCGCCACCACGCTCGCCGCCCAGGCCCGACACGACGCCGCGCGGTGCGTCCTGCTCACCAGCGATCCCGCCGATCTGGCCGCCCTCCTCGCCGACCACCCAGAGGTGCGTGTAGTCGCGGTGTGAGGTCAAAGCCGCTACCTGGAGCGAGCGGCGCGGGGCGGCGGCTCACCGACCAAACGAGCCATCGGCGCTAGCAGCAGACCAGCGGCGCTCAGCAAGCACCAAATGCGCGCTTCTGGCGACGAGCAGGTTCGTGGCCTCTGGGCGGGACGAGACCCGCATCCATGCCCGCACACGTATCGCGGGCTACGCGCCTCGTGACTGCCTGTGTCCGCAATCGACAGCGCGCAGCGGGCCGTCGACGTCGACGTCATGACCGCTATCGAGACGGCGGCTAGAACGCTGCGCGCCGCGCGGCCGCATAGTGCTCTCGCCGAGCAATGGGGCTCCCGGTACGGGGCGACCTCAAACGGAAGTCCCCTGCCTCGCCGAATGGGGAACGCGTGACGGTCACAACTGTCGACCCGTCGAACGGTCGACTGTTGGCGAGCTAAGAGGAGACCGCGCGGCCGGCGATCGACGTGATTCTCGGGCGGGCTCACGACGCGGCAGCCGGATGGCGTGCGACCCCTACCGCGGAGCGGTCCGAGGTCCTCCGGCGGCTCGCGGCGACACTCCGCAGGCACTGCGAGAGCTTGGCCATGCTTGCCGCACGCGAGATGCGGAAGCCGCTGGCCGATGGTCGGGCGGAGGTCGAGAAGTGCGCGCGTGCGTGCGACTGGTTCGCCGATCATGGCCCAGGGATGCTCGAACCGGAGCCGGTTCTGACCGAGGCGGACCGAACCTATGTCGCCTATGTTCCACTCGGGGTGTTATTCGCGATCATGCCTTGGAACTTTCCCTACTGGCAGGTCATGCGGGCGCTTGCTCCCGCGCTCCTGGCCGGCAACGTGATCGTGCTCAAGCACGCGCCCTCGACGACCGGCTGCGCGCTACTGCTGCAGGAGGTCGTCAGCGAGGCTCGATTCCCTCCCGATGTGTTCTCGGTGCTGATCGTCGCGCCGGGCCGCACCGCCGAGATCAGCGAACCGGTCATCAGCGACGACCGCATCGCCGCGGTGACTCTCACCGGGTCAACTGGTGCCGGTCGCGCTGTTGCCGCAGTTGCCGGAGGCGCGTTGAAAAAGTCGGTGCTCGAACTCGGGGGAAGCGATCCGTTCGTGGTGCTGGCCGATGCCGACGTCGAGTCGGCGGCAGCTTGGGCGGTCCGCAGCCGTTTTCAGAACGCCGGTCAGTCCTGTATAGCCGCCAAACGGATCCTCGTCGAGGAACTGATCGTGGATGACTTCGCCGAGCGGTTGCTCCGCCACGTCCGTGAGCTGCGAGTCGGCGATCCGACGGAGCCCGGGGTCACGATCGTCCCCTTGCGCGCGAAGATCTTCGGGACGCGGTAGCTCGCCAAGTCGGGGCATCCGTCGAGCAGGGGGCCCGCGTCCTCATCGGCGGCGGCGTGCCCGACCGCCCCGGCTTCTACTACGAGCCGACGGTCCTCGACCAGGTCATACCCGAGATGCCGATCCTCGCCGAGGAGGTGTTCGGGCCTGCCGTACCACTCGTGCGAGCGGCCAATTCCGACGATGCAGTACGGCTTGCGAACGCCACCCGGTTCGGTCTGGGGAGCAGCCTCTGGATCTCGAGCCTCGTCCGCGGCGAGCAACTCGCGCTGCGGCTCGCCATCGGTCACACGGCAATCAACGGGATGACCGTCTCAGATCCGAGGCTTCCGTTCGGTGGCGTGAAGGAGTCCGGCTACGGTCGGGAGCTGTCGCGTCTGGGACTGCATGAGTTCGTCAACGCCCACACCATCGTGGTCGGGGTCGGACGGGCCCCAACGTAGACCCGCGGTCGCCATCGAGTGATGAAACGCCGGCCCGCCTGAGGCTGGCCATTCAAATCGGAAGGCTGGGGCCGGTCTTCGTCCGACCGGGTTCAGCCAAACGCGCTCCTCTCGCTGAGCGCGCGCTCGCCGAAATTCATGGCCCGCGGCGGCCGCGCTTCTCCGGTGATCATCCGATAGCCACTGGGCTGGCGGCGCATAGTCACATTCGACTTTGCCCATTGAGCCGACGTGACCTACGGTTGCTGCCGATGCAGGACACTCACCGTTTCCAGTTCGACGAGTTGGACGAATTCCTACAGGAACGCCTGCTCCGCCGTGTAGAGCGGCTTGGCTATCTCGGGGAATTCTTCCAGGTGGCCGCCAACCAGCCGCGCGCCCTGGCGGGCTTCATTGACTTCACCGAGGCGCTCAAGGAGGCGCTGCCGGCACGGTACCTCGAGATCGTCGCGTTGACGATCTCCTCGCGCACTGGCAACGCCTACGAGCGCGTGCAGCATGAGCGGCTGGCGCTCACCGTCGGCCTCGACGCGACCGAGGTCGAGGAGATCGAACGGGGCAACGTCAGCGAGAAGAGTGGCTTCTCGGAGGTCGAGTGCGCGATCTACGACCTCGCCGAGGGGATCGTGTCCGCCAGCGGTAAGGGCTGTCCGACCGCGTATGAGGCGGTGCGACGGCTCGTCGGGGATCGCTCAGCGGTGGCGGTTCTGCTGACCTGCGGGCGCTATCTTGCGCACTCCGCGATCTCGAATACCTGGCGCCTCGAGGCACCAGTGCCGTCTATCTTCGACGCCGAATCGGGGGTGGAGGTCTGATGGCCGACCGTCCGGTGTGGATCGACGAGGCCGATGTCGTTCGGGTCCTCACGATGGGTGACGCCATCGATGTCCTCGACGCCGCCTACCGCCTCCAATCGCGAGGGTCGGCGAGCAACATGCGCCGCGCCCACCTGCGCGAAGGCGAGGCGATCCTGCACGCGGTCGGCGGCGCGATCGGCGATCAGCGCGTGGCCGGCACCAAGACATGGATTCACACTCCCGGCGGCGCATCGCCGCTGCTGATTGTCTTTGACCTTGACAACGGCGGTGTCCGAGCGGTCATTGAGGCGTTCGCGATGGGACAGATGCGCACCGCCGCGACGTCCGGTCTGGCCACACGCTACCTTGCCCGCCAGGACGCTGGGACACTGGCGGTCCTTGGCACCGGCAAGCAGTCGGTGGCCCAGGCGCAGGCGATCGTCTGCGAGCGGCCGATCACCAAGATCCGCCTATTCGGCCGCGATCCCTCCCGGCGTGCCGCCTGCGCCAGCCGGATTCGCGACGCCCTTGGCGTGGAGGTCACGGAGCACGCGACTGTCGCGGACACGGTCGCTGGGGCCGATGTGATCACCGCGATTACGCGGGCCGCCGAGCCGATCCTGTCTGCCGAGATGCTCGAGCCTGGCCAGCACATCAACGCGGTCGGCTCGATTGTTCCGAGCAAGCGGGAGGTCAGCGCCGACCTTGTCGGCCGGTGCGATCTCGTCGTGGCCGACTCGGTGCCCCAGGCCCGGGACGACGCCGGGGAGCTGCGCGCCGCGGTCGACGCCGGCCTCTTCCACTGGGACTCGCTGCATTCGCTCGCGTCGGTCATTGCGGGGGATGCCGCCGACGGCCGAGGTGGCGGTGACGCCATCACCTTGTTCAAGGCCGTCGGCATCGGAGTCTCCGATGTCGCTCTCGGCAACGAGTTGGTCCGGCGCGTCACCGCGTCCGACACTGCACCGAACAACCGTCCTACGACGGTCCGAACGCCATAACCCAAAGGAAGCGAATGAATCAGAACGACCCGATCCACGCAACGTTCGTCGATCGCTCAGGTCAGGTTCCTAGCGACTACCGGCCGCTCAAGCCGCTGCTCATCAGTAAGGCCGAGATCGAGGACCAGGTCGAGCGTCTGTGCGAGGGTACGTTCCGCGGCTCGCGTCGCGTGGAGATCGTCAATCCGGCGCTGATGCAGTCCGGCAGCCTCTACCCGGCGGTCACGGTGTCGCTCAACGTGCTACTTCCGGGTGAGCGCACGACCCCGCATCGCCACAATTCCTCGGTTGTCAACTTCGCCATCCAGGGCTCGGGCGAGACGGTGATCGGTGGGCGCACAGTCTCGTGGGGCAAGTGGGATACCTGGAGCACGCCGCCGTGGATGGTCCACCAGCACATCAATGACACCGACGAGGTGCAGGTCCGTCTCAGCTTCTCCAATAGCGGGCTGCTCGATCTGCTCGGCGTTCACGTCTTCGAGGACGCGACCGACCTTGATGCCAACCAGCCGATGGGCGATCCCGGCGCCGAGCTGGAGAAGAGCGTCCGCGGCGAGACGATCGGCGCGGACGGCGCTGCGCTGCTCACCTACGAGCAGCTCATCTCGCCCGAGCCGCCCTACCAGCCGGCGCTGCATTGGCCCTACAAGGCACTGCATGACCGGCTGCAGAAGCTGCGTGCCCTCGGTCAGGAATACAAGGGCCGGCGCCTATTCCTGATGTACGACCGCTCGACGGGCCGCAGCCAGGGTACGACCTCGACGTTCTTCGCGACGATCACCATGCGCCCCGCCGGGATCATCGACGAGCCGCATCGCCACACTTCAGCCGCGGTCAATTACATTTTCCGGGGACGAGGCTGGAGCATCGTCGGCGGCCAGCACTACGAGTGGGGCGCCGGCGATCTGATGCTGACCGCTCCCGGTTGGATGAACCACGGTCACGCCTCGCACGAGGGCGAGGACGTCTATGAGCTGACGATCCAGGACTCGCCGCTCCAGATCGGGATCGGCAGCCTGCTCTGGGTCGAGAACCTCAAGCAGGAACGGACCGAGGCGCTCGGCGTCACGGCGGGCTACGAGACCAACCGCGAGGTACTCGAGGTTGGGACATGATCGAGCCGTCCCCGAAGCTCCGGGGCTCGATCGTCCCGCTCGTCACACCGTTCGCTGATGGCCGGATTGACGTGGAGGCGTTCGAGTCCTCGGTCGAACGCCAGGCCGAGGCTGGTAGCGACGGGATCGTCGTCACCGGCACGACCGGTGAGCCGACGAGCCTGAGCACGGACGAGCGCGGCGACCTGTTCGAGCGCGCCGTCCGGGTGGCGGCGGGGCGGCTGCAGGTGGTCGCCGCCACCGGCAGCGCCAACAGCGCCGAGACCCTGCAACTGACCGCCGCTGCTCAGCGCGCCGACGCCGACGCCGTACTTGTCGTCTCGCCGGCGTTCGTTATGCCGTCGCAGAAGGGTTTGGTCGAGCACTTCGCGACGGTCGCGGCGGCGACCGACCTCCCGTTCCTCATCTACAACATCCCGGCACGCGCGGGCGTTGGGGTCACGGCCGAGACGGTCAAGCGCGTCGCCGACCGGGCGCCTAACCTGGTAGGCCTCAAGCACGCCTCGCCCCAGCTGGACATCCTCACCGAGTTGCTCATGTCACTCGGCGAGGGGTTTCGGCTCTTCTGCGGTCTGGAGAGTTACTCCTATCCGTTCCTGGCGCTCGGGGGCAGCGGGCTGATGAGCGCGATCGGCAACATCTTTCCGGTCCGCGTTGCGGAGATGTGCCGCGCGGTCGAGCGTGGCGACCACGAGTCGGCCTTACGGCTGCACCGGGAGCTGTTCGCGGTCAACCTGGCGGTGTTCTTTGACACCAACCCAGGCCCCCTGAAGTTGATGCTCGCCGCCCAGGGCCTCGGGAACGGCGAGGTGCGTCCGCCACTGGTGGCGCCGGATGTCGGGGTACGCGAGCGGGTTCTGTCGGCCTTGGAAACCGTGCCGGAGTCGGTGACGACGAGCTATTGAGAAGCAGAATCCCGTCGCGGCGAAGCTGGCGGCGGGGACACCGTGAGTCTGCCCGGCAACGACGCCGAGCTTGAGAGGAGACATGTGAACTTGCGTTTTACAATCGGAATCGACACCGGCGGAACCTTCACTGACATTTCGGTCCTCGATGAGGACGGGACGGTCATCGCGGGCAAGGCGCCGACCACGCCGGCAGATCTCACCCAGGGGATCTTCAACGCCCTGAGCCATGCCGCGGGCCAGCTCGAGCTCAGCTTCGAGCAGTTGATCGGCGACGTCCGCGTGCTGCGCTTCAGCGGCACGACCGCGACCAACGCGTTGTTGACGCGTAGCGGAGACCTGATCGGCATGATCACCACCAGCGGTTTCGAGGACACACTGGCGATCGGGCGCGCCAACACGTCGTGGGCCGGGTTGGGCGAGGCGGACCTCCGCCGAGTCCACCGTCACCTGGCACCCGAGCCGCTTGTCCCACGCTCGATGATCCGCGGGGTCGAAGAGCGCGTTGACGCCGATGGTGCGGAGATCGTGCCCCTCAACGAGGAGCAGGTCGCGATCGCCGTCGACGAGCTCGTCGCCGCAGGGGCCCGGGCGATCGCCGTCTGCCTGCTGTGGTCGATTCGCTCCGGCAACCACGAGCGCGAGGTTCGGCGGATTATCTCCGAGCGCCACCTAGACCTGGCCGTCCACTGCTCCCACGAGATCGCCGCTGCGGTCGGCGAGTACGAGCGATTCTCGACGACGGTGATCGACGCTTACGTCAGTCCCGCACTCACCCGCTTTCTCGCGAACTTCCGAGGCCGCCTCCAGGAGGCCGGCTTTGCGGGCGAGCTACTGATCGCCCAGGCCGACGGCGGAGCGCTTCACATCGAGGACGCCCGCCCGGTCTTCACGCTGCACTCCGGCCCTGCCGGCGGCGTGATCGCCAGCCGTGGTGCAGGCGCGCAGCTCGGCCGCGAGAATGTTGTCACCACCGATGTCGGCGGCACCAGCTTCGATGTCGGTCTGGTCGCCGACGGGAAATGGATCTACGCGCGCGAGCCCAGGCTCGGCCCCCACCACCTCAGCGTGCCGATGATCGAGGTCGCCTCGATCGGGGCTGGCGGCGGATCGATCGCCTGGGTCGACGACGTCAACATCCTGCACGTCGGGCCACGCAGCGCTGGATCGACCCCCGGCCCGGCGTGTTACGGCCGTGGGGGCACCGAGGCCACCGTTACCGATGCCGACCTGCTGCTCGGCTACCTGGACCCGATGACATTCCTCGGCGGCCGGATGCAGCTCCATCAGGCGGCAGCCGAGACCGCGATCGAACGCCTCGCCGAGCAGGTCGGCCTCGAGCCAATCGAGACGGCCGCCGGGATCTTCGCGATCGCAAACGCCCACATGGGCGACCTACTCGCCCGCCAGGTCGTGGCGCGGGGATACGACCCGCGTGACTTCACCGTCTTCGCCTACGGCGGCGCCGGGCCGATGCACAGCGCGTTCTACGCCGCGGACGCCGGGGCCGCAGAGGTCATCGTCCCCGCCCACGCCGGCACATTCTCTTCGCTCGGGGTCGCGACCGCGCCAATCCTGCACACGGCGCGCTCGCACACATTCGCGGAGATGCCCGCCGCGGCCGCCGAGCTCAACCGGGTGCTCGGCGAGCTCGAGGAGCGCGTCGTCTCAGCTCTTGAGAAGGACGGCGTCCCCGACGAGCGACGGGACGTGAACTATGTGCTCGAGATGCGCTACGGCATGCAGGTTCACACGCTGCGGCTCCCGATTCCGCACAAGGTCTACGAGCAGCCCGACGTCGACGCGATCGCCGAGCTGTTCGACCGGGCCTACGAACGGCTCTACGGCGCCGGCTCCGGATTCCCCGCGGCGGGCCGTTTCATCACCGGATACCTCGTCGAGGGCTACGGGCGGGTACCGGTGCCCCAGGCGCACGGGGGGGCCGATGGGACTGGTGATCTCGGGCGCGCATCGGTCGGCGACCGGGAGGTCTACTTCGGAGGCGGCTTCGTCTCAACCTCCATCTTCCGCTACGAGTTGCTCGAGCCGGGCGACCTCGTCAGCGGCCCGGCGATCATCGAGGGCGACTCCACGACCGTGGTGGTGCCGCCTGGATGCAGCGGAGCGATCGACAGCCATCGCAATGTCCGCCTGACCGGACTCGACGCCGTCGCCGAGGCCGTCGAATCCCCACTGACTACCGCAGCCTGATCGGAGCGACGAGATGAACGCCGCCAACACCGCGCGCCTGGACCCGATCACCTTCGAGGTTCTGCGCCACAAGCTGGACGAGATCACCGCCGAGGGCTACCACACGATCGGCCGCGTGTCCGGCAGCCCGGTCGTCTACGAGAGCGGCGACCACCAGGAGGCGCTGTGTACTGCCGATGGCCGTCTGGTCGCCTTCGGCGCCTCGGTCCTGCACTGGGTCCGATCGATCGGGATGGGCGTCACCCATGTGGCCCGGCGCTACGCGGAGAACCCCGGCATCTCTGACGGCGACCAGTTCCTGGTCAACGACTCCTACCACGCCTCGGTGCACGCATCCGACGTCCAGTTGCTGGCGCCGATCTTCTGGGAGGGGCGTCTGATCGCATGGGCGGGCACCGCCTCGCACCAGATGGATACGGGAGGCATCAACCCTGGCGGCCATCACGTCGACGCGCGCGACGTGTTCGGCGAGGGCTTCCAGACACGCGGGCTGAAGATCGTCGAGCGCGGCGTCGTCCGCGCCGACATCGAGGACACCTTCGCGAACTTGATCCGCGCCCCCGAGGTTGGCCTGCTCGACGTACGCGCCAAGATCGCAGCGAACAACGTCATGAAGGAGCGGCTGCTCGGCATGGTGCAGCGCTACGGAGTGGACACCGTACTGGCGCTGTTCGACCAGGTGATCGAGTACTCCGAGAGCCGGCTACGGCGCAAGCTGGCGGAACTCCCCGACGGCTGCTGGGGCGCGACCACGTACGTGGAGGGGATCGTCGAGCCGAGCCTCTCGGTCACGGTTGTTCTCGACAAGCACGGCGACGGTCTGACGGCCGACTTCACGGGCTCATCGCCGCAGAGCGCCGGTCCGGAGAACATGGGCGTTCCCGGGACCCAGAGCTGCGTGATGGTTTCGATCATCACGGCGTTGTGCTACGACATCCCCTGGAACGAGGGGTTGTTTAAGCCGATCGAGTTCGTGCTACCCGTGGGCAGTGTTGTCAATCCGACCCGCCCGGCCCCGATCTCGGCGACGATCCCGTCGGGGGCGACCCATCTGGTGCCGACCGCGACCGAGATCGCGCTCAGCAAGATGATGCTCGAGAGCGATGCTTTCCGCGCCGAGGCACACGCCGGGACCTCGTCGAGCAAGAACTTCCCGGTGTTCGCCGGGTTGACGGCCAACGGCAGCGAGTTCACGACTCTCATCCTCGACGCCAACGCCGGGGGTGGCGGTGCCCTGACCGACAGGGATGGCGACGACAGTGCCCACAACCCCTGGGCGGTCAAGACGACGATCGGCAACGTAGAGACGGCTGAGATGATCTATCCGCTGCTCTACCTGTGGCGGCGCCAGACTACCGACTCGGGCGGACCCGGGAAGTTCCGGGGCGGAGTCGGCCTCAACGCGGCGATGATCCCTTGGAACACGCCGGAGCTCGTCCTCGTCACCGTCGGCACCGGCAACCGGGCTCGCAACACCCCGGGCCTCGCTGGCGGCTATCCAGCCGCCAACACGCCGCTCGCGATCCTGCGCGGCGCCGACGTCGCGGGCCGTCATTTCGCTGCCGGACGCCAGCCGACGGACGCCGGTGCGCTCGGCGGTGAGCGCGAGTTGATCGCGGCCAAGGGCATGACGACATTGAGAGCCGACGACGTCCTCGATCTCGTCCTCGGCAGTGGCGGCGGCGGGTTCGGTGATCCGATCCTGCGCGAGTCCGAGGCGGTCGTCCGCGACGTCGCCCGCGGCCGGGTCAGCGCCGAGATGGCCTGTGAGGTCTACGGAGTGGTGCTCAGCAGGGAGGGCGAGCTCGAAGCCGGGGCGACCGCCGAGCGGCGCGAGCAGATCCGCCTCGACCGGCGTGCCCGGGCGGCGGCCACAGATGACCCCGGAGTGCTGGTATATCATGAGCCGGTAAGCACGGGGGAGCCCGCGCTCATGGCGCCAGCCGACGACATGTTCCGCCTGCAGTTCCGACTGGGGGCAGATACCGCGGAGCTGCTCGAGGTCAACCTGATCACACGATAGGAAGCACACCCGAGAGCGACGGTGAAGGATGGCGGCTGTGAATCGGGCAATGACGTTGGACACCCGGATCTCGATCAAGAAGCTTGAGCTGTTCTGCCTCGTCGTCGAGCTGGGATCGATCAAGGAGGCCGCCGAGCGCCTGTACGTCACCCAGCCGGTGGTGACTGCGCACATCCAAAGTCTCAACGAGCGGCTCGGTGTCGAGCTGCTCTACCGAGACGGTCACCGCATGCGGCTGACCGGCTCGGGGACAATCGTCTATCAGTGGGCCAACGACCTGCTCGTCCGCACGCGCGATCTCGACCAGCAGTTGCTCCGTTTCAAGGATGGTTTGCGGGGCAAGTGCGCGATCGCATCCAGCATGACGGTCGGCAGCTATCTGCTGCCGCCGGTCGTCGCCGAGTTCAAGGACCAGAGACCCGACGTCGAGATCTCAGTCGCCGTGTCCTCACCCGAGGGCGCGGCCCAGGAGATCGAGAGCGGCCAGGCGGACTTCGCCGTGGTCATTGCCGAGGACGATTTCGAGCTGGCCCCCGAGATCGAACGCGAGCTGCTCGGCCATGAGCGGCTCGTTCTCGTGGCCGCCCCAGGCGCTCCGCCCGCCGAGGACGAGGTGCTTGTCGACGAACTCGCCGAGATGGCATTTGTCAGCTCTCCACACGATCATTCGAGGGCGAGGCTGGTCGGTCGCCTGCTTCGCGACCTGGGGATCGGCGACCCCGATGTCCGGCTTGAGTTCGGTCACGCAGAGGCGCTGAAGGCCGCGGTCCGCGGCGGCGTCGGCGTCGGCTTTCTGTTCGAGAGCTCCGTACGGGAGGCGATCGAGCTCGGGCAGCTGCGCGAGATCACTGTTACCGGCCATGAATTCCGGGCGCCGATCTTTCTCCTGCATCGCCCGCAGCGCGAGCTGTCGCGCGTCCAGATGGACCTGATGGCCGCCATCCGCCGGGCCGTCCTCGGTCGTGGAGGGTCCGCGCCGGCGGACGAGGCGCCCGTGGCAGAGATGGACGCGCCGGCGGCCGGTGCGCGTGCCGCGGCAGCCGAGACGGCCGTCGCCCAATAGGCGCAGGCCAATCCGGCGCGAGCCGAATTGGAATTGGTCACCGCACACGGCGACAGGTAGGTTCTCTCCCGGTAGCAAGAACGAGGAGAGTTAATGTCTGAAGAGGTTGCAGTTACACACGGGCGGCTCCGCGGACGCGTCGCGGAGGACACTGGGATCCGGTCGTTTCTGGGTGTTCCGTACGCGAAGGCGCCACACGGCGAGCTGCGCAGGCGACCGCCGCAGGCGGTCGAGCCCTGGGACGGCGCTCGAGACTGCCTGAGCTTCGGACCGGATGCGCCACAGGCCGGTCCGGCTCCGACGTCGCTCTACTCCGGGGGCAACGGCCCCCAGAGTGAGGACTGCCTCTACCTCAACGTTTGGACCGGACCCGAGGGCGAGACCGGCCGCCCGGTGATGGTGTGGCTGCACTTCGGTGCGTTCCAGTTCGGCTCGGCGGCCAACCCGAACTACGACGGGGAACAGCTCGCCCGTCAGGGGGCGGTCGTCGTTTCGGTCAACTACCGGCTCGGCCGCCTCGGCTTCCTTGCCCATCCGGAACTGAGCGCGGAGTCCGGCCACGGGGCAAGTGGCAACTACGGGCTGATGGACCAGATCGCTGCGCTGGAGTGGGTGCGCGACAACATCGCCCGGTTCGGCGGCGACGCCGGCAACGTCACGGTCTTCGGCGTCTCCGCTGGGGCCCACAGCGTCCACTGCCTGCGCTGCTCACCGCTCGCGGAGGGGCTGTTCCACAAGGCTATCGCGGAGAGCGGCATGGGCTTGAGCCTGCCGGTCGAGGGTGACGGCGATCCCGCCGCGATGCAGAGCCTCGAGGCGGCCGAGGACACCGGCGTCGAGCTCGCCGAGCTGGTTGGGGCCCCGACACTGGTCGAGCTCAGGGCGCTCTCACTCGACCGGCTGCTCGAGCCCCAGCTGCCACGCACCGCGGGACCGTGGGGCCTGGACTTCCTACCGCCGGGGGCGACGGTCGGCCTGGCGATCTTCGATGCCGGTTACCCGGTCATCGACGGGTACGTCCTGCCTCGCGCGCCCGTCGAGGTCTACCGCGCCGGCGAGCAACATCCGATGCCGATGCTCACCGGAACCGCCGGGAACGAGTCCTCCGGGCTGCCGTTCATCGGCGATTCCGCGGTCTTCCAGGCTGAGGTCGAGTCGAGCTTCGGGCCGCTGGCGGGCGAGGTGCTTGAGCTTTACCCGGCCGACGACCAGACGCGGTACAACAGCGGCCGGCTGCTCAGCGATCGGATGTTCACGTGGGGCACGTGGACCGCGGCGCGGCTGCAGGCCGAGCACGCGCGCGAGCCGGTCTTCTATTACCGGTTCCTGCACGAGCCCCCGTTGCCCGACGGCGTCGAGATCGTCGAGCGCGCCAACGCCCGGGCGTTCCATTCCGCGGAGGTTAATTACGTGTTCGGTAGCTTCGCGGCGCGCGACTGGCCGTGGGACGCTCGGGACGAGGAGCTTGGCCGCTTGGTTAGTGCGTACTGGCTGAACTTCGCTCGCTCGGGCGATCCCAACGGGGACGGATTGCCTGAGTGGCCGCGGCTATCGCCGCGGGAGCCGTCGACGATGTTCCTCGAGCTCCCGGTGCATACGGGCGACCTGCCCGACCGGGAGCGGCTGGCCTTTTGGGACCGCTTCTATGCGCAATGGCGCGGCTTTAGAACGGACCTCACGGTTAAGGCGAGCTAGGAGCGTCATGGACACGACTCCCTTGCTCGAGGGCTACCGGCGGATGCTCCGCATCCGCCGGTTCGAGGAGCGGCTGCTGATGCTCGCCGCTGCCGGACACGTCACCGGTCACTTTCACATCTACATCGGACAGGAGGCGACTGCCGCGGCCGCGCTGTTGCCCGGCGAGCCCGGTGACGTCATCTACACCAATCACCGTAACCACGGTCATCTGATCGCCCGCGGGGGCGACCCGCATCGGATGTACGCCGAGATCCTCGGCCGGCGGACCGGCTACTGCGGAGGGCGGGGCGGCTCGATCCACATCGCCGCCGCCGACATCGGGGTGCCCCACACCTCAGGATCGGTCGGGGGGTCGATCCCCCAAGCCGCCGGTGCCGCCTTCGCGCTCACCCGGCTTCGTCCCGGCTCGATCGTCATCTGCTTCTTTGGCGACGGCACCTTCGAGGAGGGGGCGATCTTCGAGGCGATCAACACGATCGCCAAGTGGAAGCTGCCGATCCTCCTCGTCTGCGAGAACAACGGACTCGATGCGCCCGCTGCGCCCGGCTCATTCCCGACGTCGGCGACCGCCGCTGAGCGCCTGACCGACATTCCCGCCGCCTTCTCGATCCCCAGCGTCACCATCGACGGCGCCGACCTCAGCGGTCAGCTAAACCTGTTTCAAACGCTCGTCGAGCAGATCCGCGCCGGCGGCGGCCCGCGATTCGTCGAGACGTCGACCGTCCGCTGGCCGGGCTCCCGGCCGCTGTGGCCGCAGCTGATCGGCGGCCCTTTCCAGACCGCATGGATCGGCGGCGAAGAACCGCCCGGCGAGGTGGCGCAGTGGACGCGTGAGAGCGACCCGCTCGTGCTCGCTGCCGGGGCGCTGGACCTGGCGGCGATCGATGAGCTCGACGCGGCCGTCATCACTGAGATGGCCGACGCAGCCGAGCAAGCGCTCGCCGACGAGTGGCCGTCACCGGAGTCGGCGCTGGTGTTGACGGGACAGCCCGACGGGATCGTGGCCTGATGGCGTCGATCACCTACGCCGAGGCGATCGCGCAGGCGCTGCGCCACGCCCTGGAGCTCGACGAGCGCGTCGTCGTGTTCGGCAACTTCTTCGGCGGGATCACCGAGCACCAACGCCACTTCAACGCGCTCGGCAGCGACTATCCCGACCGTGTGCTGGTCCCGCCGTGGTCGGAGATGGGCAACTGCGGACTGGGTACCGGAGCCGCCTCGGTGGGAATGCGCCCGGTGGTCGACCTCGTCACTGGAAGCTTCGTCTTCCAGGCCTACCCCCAGGTCGTCAACGAGGCCGCCAACATCGAGTACATGGGCGGCGGGCAGACGAAGGTCCCCGTCGTCTTCCACATGCTGACCGGCATCCGCGAGGCCGGTGCCGCGCAGCATTCGCACACGCCTCAGGCGATGCTCTGGAACACGCCCGGGCTGATGCTCTCGCTCCCGGCGACCCCCGCCGACGCCTACGGCCTGCTCATGCACGCGCTGCTGGAGTGCGAGCAACCGACCGCGTACTTCAGCCACCCCGTGCTGTTCGACGAGACCGAGGAGATCGACGACTGGGAGGCTGCACGGGTGCCGCCCGGAACGGCGCGGATCACACGCGACGGCGCGGACGTCACGATCGTCGCGACCTCGATCATGGTCAGCCGTGCACAGCGTGCTGCGGCGACCCTCGCCGAGCGATCGATCGACTGTGAGATCGTCGACCTACGTACGCTGGTGCCCTACGACGGCGATACCGTGCTGGCCTCGGTGGCGAGGACCGGTCGCGTCGTCGTCGCCGACGAGTGTCACCGCAGCGCGGGAGTCGCAGCCGAGATCATCGCCCGGATCACCGAGCGGGCCGCGGACCGTTTGCGCGCCGCCCCCCGGCGGGTGTGCACGCCCGACGTCCCGGTGCCGTTCAGCCCGCCGCTGGAGCGTGCCGTCATTCCTGACGAGGACAAGATCGTCCAGGCAGTGCTGGAGGTAACCCGGTGAGCAAGCCACGCCGCGAGCAGCTGCTCGTCTGGCACCGTGAGATGGTCCGGCTGCGGGCCTTCGAGGAGGCTGTCGCCCGTGGTCACCGCGACGGTCAGCTGCCGGGCCTGCTGCATCTGGCGATGGGCGGGGAGGCGGTCACGACCGGTCTGTTCAACTGCCTGACCGAGACCGACCGCGTCTACAGCGCGCACCGCCCCCACCAGCACTTCGTCGCCAGTGGCGTGGATCCGCGGCTGGTGATGGCTGAGCTGGCCGGTCGCGAGACCGGGCTTTGTCACGGCCGTGCCGGGACGATGCATCTGATGTCCGACCGTGTGGTGATGGGCACCGGGATCGTCGGCGGGACGATCTCACTCGCCGTGGGCCACGCGGTCACGCAGGACGACGGCGACGTCGTGGTCGCCCTGTTCGGAGACGGGGCGGTCCAAACCGGCACGTTCCACGAGTCGATGAATCTTGCCGCCCTCTGGAAGGTCCCGGTGCTGTTCCTTTGTGAGAACAACGGCTGGGCTGAATTCTCCTCCCGGGACGAGCACACCACCGTCGGGGGCGTGGTGCGCTACGGCGAGCTCTACAACATCCCCGCGCGGGAGGTCGACGGGACCGACGTGGAGGCCGTTGTGGAGGCCATCCATGCGATGCTCGGGCCGATTCGAGAAGGGCAGGGCCCGGCACTGCTGGAATGCCACATCGCCCGGATGCGCTCCCACTACGAGGGCGACTTCCGCGAGCAGACCAGCGATGGCGACCCGCTGCTGACAATCGAGGCCACTCTGACCGAAGGGCTCGGGGTTGACGCCGCGCAGCTCGAAGGGGTCCGCGAAGATGAGCTCGCGCGCGGCATTGAGCTGCTGGAGTCGGTGCTCGCGCAAGAGCCCGAACCTGACCCGGCCGACGACCGCCGCTTCCTCTACGCCGCGGGGGACGCATGAGCTTGGGAGACAACGTCGTGCAGGCCGCGCGCCGAGCACTTGACGAGGCGATGAAGGCCGACGAGCGCATCTATGTCCTCGGCGAGGACGTCGTCGCCGGCGGCCCGTTTACGCTAACCCGCGGGCTGGCTGACAGCTACGGCACCAGGCGCGTTCTCAACACGCCGATCTGCGAGTACTCGTTTATGGGCGCCGGGATCGGGATCGCCCTCGGCGGCGGGCGGCCGTTCATCGATCTCATGTTCGACGACTTCATCACCGTCGCGTCCGACCAGCTGTTCAACAACGCCGCCAAGATCAGCTTCATGAGCGGCGGCCGTTACTCGGTGCCGCTCGTGGTCTGGACGATCGCCGGTGCCGGCACCCGTTGGGGGGCGCACCACTCTCAGCACCTGGAGGGATGGCTTGCCCAGGTCCCCGGGCTCAAGGTGCTCGCACCGTCCTCACCGGCGATGGCCGGCGCCTCGGTCACGGCCGCCTTCCAGGAGTCGGACCCGGTCGTCGTCGTCGCGGATCGCAGTCTGCTGCAGAGCCGGGACGTGCTGCCGGGCGATGACCGGTCGCCCTCGCCGTGGTCGCCGCGGATCGTGCGCCCGGGCGACGACGTGACGCTGCTGACCAGCGGCCGGCTCGTCCACCTCGCGCTCGAGGCGGTGCGAGACCTGGAGATCTCGGTCGAGGTGATCGACCTGCAGGCACTGGCCCCGCTCGACCTCGACCCAGTGCTTGCCTCGCTGGAGCGGACATCACGTCTGGCGATCCTGCACGACGAGGCTGCGCCCGGCGGGCTCTCGAGCATGCTTGCTCGCGCGATCTACGATGCCGGCTTCTGGCATCTGGACGCACCCATTTCCGTCCTCGTCTCGCCGGGCACGCCGGTCCCTGCCGCGGCGACGCTGGAGGACGCATACATGATCAGCGCGGAGGACATCGTACGTGCTGTTCGGGACCTTGTCACCTAAGGAGAATGATGACTGTGACCACCTATAAGGACGTACGGCTCGAGGACTGGGTCAAGGGTCCATTCCAATTGTGTGACACCGAGGCATCACGCCGGTGCAAGCTCGCGATCGAGCGTCACTTCGAGGCAGAGTGGAATAGCGACATCGAGGCGACGATGGAGACGATCCACCCGGACGAGCCGTGGCAGTTCATCCCCGGCCTCGGCGTGGAGGTGCGTGGGTTTGACAACGTGCGCGCCTACTACGAGAGCCGGTTCGACAGCTGGCCCGGCCCCGCGATGGATCACTTCGACCGCCTCAGCATCACTGACACCTGCGCGTACTTCGAGGGGGAGCTGGCCATCCAGCCCAGTGGCTCGTTCGGCGGCCACGCGGTCGGCGGCAAGCCGATTCGGGTGCCGGCGGTGATAATCGTCGATACCCGCGACGGCAAGGTGCTTGGCGAGACCGTCCATCTCGACAGCGCGGCGGTCCTCAGCCAGATCGGAGACGGCGCGAATGGCTGAGGTCGCGCTGGTCACCGGAGCCGCCGGGAACATCGGTCGCGCGACCTGTGCTTGTTTGGCGCGCGCCGGGTATTCGATCCTTGCCACCGACATGGCGCCGCCGACAGACGGCGACGGGTACGAGTGGCATGCGCTGGATGTCACCGATACCGACTCTGTGGCGGCGGCGTTCCAAGCTGCCACCAAGATCGGGACGCTCAAGGCGGTCGTCAACGCGCACGGGATCCTGCGGCTTACCGAACCCGGCAGCACGCCCGCGGATGTCATGCGGTCGATCATCGCAGTCAACCTCGAGGGGGTCGCCAACGTGCTGCAGGTTGCTTCGACGCACGTGGCCGACGACGGTGCGGTCGTCTCGATCAGCAGCATCGTCGCCAACTTGGGCCGCGCAAAGGGTGCGTTCGTCTACGCCTCGACGAAGGCGGGCCTCGAGGCGCTGACCCGGTGCTTCGCCGTGGCGCTCGGCCCAAAGGGGATCCGCGTCAACGCCGTCGCCCCGGGCTTTCTCAGCGAGCCGATGGGCGGCGAGGGCTCGAACCTCCGCAGCCACCAGGGCGGCGACGATCCGTTGATTGCATCGACGCCGATTGGCCGTCTCGTCACTCCCGCGCAGGTCGCCGAGGTGATCGGCTTCCTGTGCTCGTCGGCCGCGACCGGCATCACGGGGACCGTGATCCCGGTCGACAACGGCCAAGCCGCGCTCTAGCAGGCTCTCTGCGTTCTCGCTTCAGAGCGCTAGCGAAAGCGGGCGCTCGAGCAGCCAGCGGATGCGGGCCAAGAACGCGGCCGCCTCAGCGCCATAGAGGATGCGGTGGTCGCAAGACAGCGTGAGCCGCATCAGTTGCGCAGTGGCGAATTCGCCGAAGCGGACGACGGGCTGCTGGGTGACCGCGCCAACGGCGAGGATCGCGGCCTGGGGCGGATTGATGATCGCGGCGAAGCTGACGATCCCGTACATCCCCAGATTGGAAACAGTGAACGTCGCTCTGGCCAGTTCAGCGGGGGTGATCGTTCCGTCGCGGACGGCGGAGGCCAGTCGCCGCGACTCATGGGCGATCTCATTGAGGCCCCGGCGGTCGGCGTCGAACACCGTCGGGACGACGAGCGCGCCGGGCGCGGCGACCGCGATGCCAACGTTGATCTGCCCGTGCAGCTCGAAGCGGCCCTCGCGGTAGGACCCATTGGCGTGTGGGAACTCGCGTAGCGCAAGCGCCGCAGCCTTGACGATGAGGTCGTTGATCGAGGGGACGACCCCGCCGTCGCCGTGCTCGGCCAGCTCCTTGCGCGCCTGCACCGCCGCGGTCATGTCCACTTCGGTCTCGAGGTAGAAGTGCGGTGCCGTCGCCTTGGCCTCGGCCATCCGGCGCGCGATCGTGGACTGCAGCCGGGTCAGCTCCTCGGTTTGCTTCGCATCGGCGGCGCGGGGTCGCGGAAGTTCATCAGGGGTAAGTCCCAACGCGGGCTGAGTGGGCGGCGCGTCGGTGACGAGCGCCAGCACGTCGGCCTTGAGGATCCGGCCGGTCCTGCCCGATCCGGCGACGGTCTGCAGATCGATCTTCGCGGCCCTGGCGATTCGCCGCGCCACCGGTGAGGCGACGATCCGAACGTCTCCCGAGCCATTCGTCGCCGAGCTGTTCGCCGGGGCGATCTCTGGTGAACGAGCGGGCGCCGGAGCCTGGGCGGAGTCAGCAGCGGGAGCGGCGGCTGGCTCGGGCCGAGTCGACAGCTCCTCGCCGTCACCGAGCAGCGTCGCCAGCGTCGCCCCAACCGCGACCGTCTCACCCTCCCCAACCACGATGGCAACCAGTCGGCCCGAGGTTTCCGCTTCGTAGACCATGGTCGCCTTGTCAGTCTCGATCTCCAAGAGGGCCTCGCCCGTATGAACGTCGTCCCCGACCTGCTTGAGCCAGGCGAGCACCGTGCCCTCCTCCATCGAGTCGGAGAGCAGGGGCATCGTCACCTCGATCATGTTGTCCTTCCCGCGCGCCGGAAGGCGCGCCTTCTCGTCCGTCCATTACGGATTACGGCGCCGATGGCCGGCAGGGTCACGGACCGAACTTAGCCCACGGCATGGCGATCTGGCGAATTGCTTTTGGCAGCGGACCGGTGAGCGCTCCGGCTATTCGGTGCCAGGGCCTCGGCGCATAGCCGCCCCACGATGCGGCGAAAGCGGAAGTTGTATTTGACGGGCTTCTCGCCCACGGCCTATGGTCCCGAGTAACCGGCCCACCAATGCTTGGGCTGGAGCGTTCCGGCGTCCCGGGTGTTGGTCATTGTCGACTCTCGCGACGTGCACGTGCCATGCTCGGCGACAGTTCGTTCGCGACAGCCCTAGCACGCGAGTAGCGTGCACATGACCCCCGCGGTCGCTGATCACCTACCCCGTGGGCGTGTCACATCCCGCCCGATGGCGTGATGTGACCCAAACGCACGTGAGCGTCGGCGCGCGGTGATGACCTACCACGCACACCAGCCGGCCGGGAGGCACAACTCCGGATAGCCACACGCATAGCAATCGGAGTCAGAAAGCTATTCGCGTTCGTGTGATCCATGGACATACTCTGAGACACGTCATGCCGCTAAGGACGCGGTCTTACTGCCGGGCGCGTGACACCGGAGAGAAACCACAGGAGGAAGAGGATGACACACAAGCACATCGCCCTGGTCGCCGTTAGCACGATCCTTATCGCGGGGGCGCTGACCGGCTGTGGCAGCAGCTCGTCCTCGAGCCCCGCCACACAATCTGCGACCAGCGCCGCCAGCGCGACCCCGTCAAGCGGCGGCTCAGGCGGCGGCGCAAACGCAGCCGCGCTCCAAACCGATAAGGCGATGGTCGCCAAGTACTCCACCGCGCAACCTCCGATCACTGTCCCGGCGCTCCCACAGAAGGCGCCGACAGGTAAGACGCTTGCGCTCGTTACCTGCCCGCTACCCGCGTGTTCCTCGGTCACCACCGCATCAGCCGCGGCGGCCAAGACGCTCGGCTGGAAGGTGGACACCTTCAACAGTCAGCTAACGCCGCAGGGCTATCAAGCGGCGTGGCAGGAAGCGGTGCAGGCGCACCCGACCGCACTCAGTGTCGTCGCCGTCACCCCCGACGCGACCGTCTCCAAGTACGTCGACGAGGTCGCGAAGGCGGGCATCCCGTGGAACGAGATTGCGCCGGCGGGGGACCGCCCGAGCGCGAACGGGCCGCTGAAGGCCTCTTACAACGGTTACCCGGAGTTCCTCGAAAGCGGGCAGCTCATGGGGGACGTCGTCGCCGCCGCATCCAACGGGACCGCCCAGGCCGTCGTCGTTGAGGATCCGTCGCTCAGTCCGATCCTCGGGCCAGTCGTCGACGGCTTCACGACGCAGCTCAAAGCGGCAGGCGGGAGCGTCACCGAGCTGCCAGTCAGTGCGGCCAACACCGGCAAGACGATCCCCGGTCAGGTGGTGAGCTTCCTGCAGAGCCATCCGAGCATGAAGTACGTCGCGTTCGAGCTGTCCGACCTCGACGCGGGCGTCGCTCCGGCGATCAAGGCCGCCGGACTGAGCGGGATCAGGATCGTTAGCCGAGCGCCGCAGGCGTCGAATCTCGCCGCCGTCAAGGACGGCACGGAGTTCGCAGAGGTCGGTGAAGAGGACATCTGCAACGGCTACCGCGCCGTCGATGGCCTGTTGCGGGATATGGAAGGCGTCCCGCTGGGCACATTCGCGACCGAGCCAACTGGTTGGCACGAGATCTTCACCGCCGCGGATGTGACCGAGACGACCTCGGCCCCCCAGACACCCGGCTGCCCGTCGGCGTTCCTGAAGGCGTGGCACGCGGGGTAGGCGTCAGCCGAGTGCGACGCGCTGTCCTCACATGAGATCACGACTGAACGGAATGTGGCCATGAACAATCCGATGGCGCTGGAGCTGCGCGGAGTGTCCAAAGCCTTCGACGGGCGGCGCGTCCTGCACGATATCGATCTGCAGCTGCGGGCCGGCGAGGTCCACGCCCTGCTGGGGCAGAACGGATCGGGCAAGTCGACGCTGATCAAGATCCTCGCCGGCTACCACCCTCCGGAGCGGGGCGCGGGGGGGGTGGTGCACGGCGAGCCGTTCGAGCTCGGCGATGCCGCGTCCGCCCGCGAGGCCGGGATCCGGTTCATCCACCAGGATCTTGGGCTCGTCGGCGATCTCGACGTCGTCGACAACCTCGCGCTGGGCGACCGCTACACCCGCCGGTGGTGGCTGTCGGATCGCCAAGAGCGGCGGGCCGCGCAGGCGCTCTTGATGGAATTCGATGTCGACATCGACGGCGCCACGCTCGTGCGGAGCCTGGCGCCGGCACAACAAACGCTCGTCGCACTGGTACGCGCGATCCGTCGCGGGATCGACGCCCGGGGACTGCTCGTCCTCGACGAACCGACCGCGTCGCTGCCCAGCCACGAGGTAAAGCATCTCTTCGCGCTCATCCGCCAGATCCGCGAGCGCGGCGGGACCGTGCTCTATGTGACACACCGGCTCCCTGAGGTGTTCGAGGTCGCTGACCGCGTCACCGTCCTGCGCGACGGTCGACACGTGTGCACCGAGCCGATCGAAGCACTCGATCACGACTCCCTGGTCGAGCGGATCGTGGGCCGGCCGCTGAGCGCCTTCTACGCGACCCCGCCGCCGGTCCGTGAGGACGTGGTGCTCGAAGCGTCCGAAATGTCCGGCGGGTCCGTGACCAGTGCGTCGCTGACCATCCATAGCGGCGAGATCGTCGGCGTGACCGGCTTGGTGGGATCCGGCTACGAGGACCTCCTGTACCTCATCTTCGGTGGCGGTCGCCACTCGCGGACCGGCGGGACGGTGACCGTGGCCGGGGTGGGGACCCTCTCCGGCGCGGGTCCGCACGAGTCGATCCTCGCCGGACTGGCACTCGCACCGGCGGACCGCAAGCGCCTATCGGCGATTCCGGAGTGGACCCTGCGTGAGAACGTCACCCTTCCGCTACTCCACGCGCGGGGGCCGTTGCGCTGGATGACGACCCGTCGCGAGCGGGCCGACGCCCAAGTCTGGCTCGACCGTCTCCAGGTGACCCCGGCCGAGCCCGAGCGGATGTTCTCCTCCCTCAGCGGCGGCAACCAGCAGAAGGTGGTGCTCTCACGCTGGCTGCGCTGTGGCGCCGAGGCGTTCCTGCTCGACGAGCCGACGGCCGGCGTCGACGTCGGCTCCAAGCAGGCGATCTACGCCGCGATCGCCGACGCCGCCCGCGAGGGCGCGGCCATCCTGATGGCCTCGTCGGACCCCGAGGAACTGTGCGCCGTCTGCGACCGAGTCCTTGTGATGCGCAATGGAGCCCTCGCTGTGACGCTCGCCGGCGACGGGCTGACCCCGGACTCTCTCGCACACGAGGTCATCCGCGAGACCCCGCCATCCCTACCGAGCCCCGCGATCGACGAACGGAACCGAGCCCTCCATGTCTGAAGAAACCAGCACCCTTCCCGAGGCCAGGCCCCGAGATGCCGTCCTAGGCCCGCAGGAGGAGACCATCGAAGAACCGCGGCGGGGCCGCTCGCTGCCGTCCCTCGGCGGCAGCTCCCGCTTCACCGGGCTTCTGCTGCTGGCGGTGATCATCTCGGTCTTCGCGGTCTGGATCCCCGATACCTTTCTGAGGAGCGCCACTGCCCAGGGGATCGCCAGCGAGCAGGCCGTGACGCTCGTGGTCGCGGTGGGCCTGCTCGCGAACCTGGCGGCTGGCCAGTTCGACCTGTCGGTGGCAGGGAATCTCGGTTTGACCTCGCTGCTTGTGGCGACTCTGATGGTCTACGACCACATGGCACCCGGACTGGCCGTCGCCATCGGGCTGGCGGCGGGAACCGCGATCGGGGTCGTCAACGGGGTGCTGGTCGCGGTGATCGGCGTCAACAGCTTCATCGCTACCCTCGGGATGAGCTCGGTCCTGCTCGCGATCACCGAGCAGATATCGGGCGACCAGTTCGTCGGACCGCTGCCGTCGTCCTTTGTCAGCCTCACGGGTCACTCGCTTGCCGGTGTCCCGGAGATTGCGATCTACGCGCTTATCGTTGCCGTCGTCGTCTGGTGGGCGCTGGAGCACACACCGTGGGGGCGGCGCGTATATGGCACCGGCGCCGGACCCGACGCCGCCAAGCTCGCCGGTGTGCGCACCGGCCGCTACGTGTTCGGCACATTCGTGATCAGCGGTTTCGTCGCGGGGCTCGCCGGCGTACTGCTCGCCTCGCAGCTCGGCGACCTCTCACCGACGCTTGGTCCGCCGTACCTACTGCCCGTGTTCGCCGCCTGCTTCCTCGGCACGACTCAGGTGAAGCCGGGGCGGTTCAACGTCTGGGGGACGGTCCTCGCGATCATCCTCCTCGCGGTCGGCGAGAAGGGGCTGCAGCTGGCCGACGGCGGGGCACTGTGGGTCACCGATCTGTTCAACGGGGTAGCGCTGATCGGCGCGGTTTCGGTGGCCGTCCTGTCGGCGAGATGGCGGCGGAGCAACACATGAGGACGGCAGCCGGCCACGAGACCATGATCAACGCAGTACCAACGCCATGATCGAGGAGGTCCTCCGCCACCACGCCCCCCGCTCCGAGCCTGCAACATTCCACATCGGCTATGAGGTCCGGCCATCGCGGCTTCGGTTGGGGCGTCCACCGCTGCATCGAGGCATGCATGGTCCAAACCGAGCCGCCGATTCTCGCTGCGGAGCCGTTCCTACAGGGCACGATCGAGCTCGCCGGGGGCCGGTCCGTGGCCAGCGCGAGGGCCACCACGGCGGCTTCCATGACACCCTGATCGGCTCCGCGCAGCAGCCCAGTGGCCATGCCGGACGGTGATCCCGTCGACGGCCGCCGACGGAACGCACTCGCTCGCCTCTTCGCTCGGACGCGAAGTGCGGTGAGTCGGCTCTGCGTGGAGGCGGGCCGAGGAGACTGGTGGGGCGTCGGCTACGTTGACATCCCGGTCGCCGATGCTCGCAGCCGGCGTCAGACCAGTCGCCGAAGCTGAGCTCACCGATTCTCTGGGTGCGGGCGCACGCCCGGGACTCCGTCCGTCGGCCGAACGTAGAACCCCCGTCGTGGGTCGTCGCCCAGCTACGCCCGACGCCGCGGCACCGAGCGCCGGTCCCGTGAGAGCGAGCTCCAGGCGGGCGGTGAGTCGGACTTCAGCCACGGCCGCCTGCTGCTCGTGCAGGACGGCGGAGCGAGCTAGTCCAGCGGGATCAACGAGGCGCCGCGTAATGCCCTTGCTCAGGCGGTCGATCTGTCCCCAATCGGAAGGCGCGGACGATCAGTTGTCAACCGATTCGGGCTTGGTCGTCGTTACCGAAGCGACCGAGCTCCGTGGCACATCCAGACCTTTGGCGGCCCTCGCTCGCTTCCCGGCCATATCCCGGCCAGCAGGCCAGAGTCGCCGGCACCGCGTGGCTGTCATGGCCGCTGCTGCCGCGACGCGACGGACCGCTTTACGCCTCAGTGGGATGCACAACTCTCGGCGCGGTTTTCCGGCTCGGCACCTGTCGTGAGCGTTATCTGAGGGTGTTATTGATGTGAAGGGCGTGACCGGCCTGCGGGCAGAGGGATCCGTCCGATCGACGCTCTAGTTTCTGGGTTGTCATGGATGACGCTCGATTGGATGAAACGCGGCGGGGGTTCGTTGCGCGGCGGGTGCGGATGCCGTCCAGCGGGGTGGTGTCGTGGACGGTGATCGGCCCGGATGGGCGTGCGGTCGAGGTGATCGACGAGTTCCTTGGTTGGTTGACGGGGATCGAGCGCTCGCCGAACACGGTCGAGGCGTACGCGCGGGATCTGGGGTTGTTCTGGTCGTTTCTCGCCGGGCGCGGGCTGATGTGGGACCGTGTCTTGGTGGTGGTGCTCGGTGAGTTCGCCGCGTGGGCGCGGCGACCGGCGGAGAACGTGCTGGTGCTCTCAGAGCAGGCGGCGAAGCGCTCGGCGTCGACGGTGAACCGGATGCTTGCGGCGGTCATGTCGTTCTATGAGTTCCACGGTCGGCGGGGGAATGACCTGGCGCGGGATCTGGTCGTCGCGACGCGCAGCGGTCGCGGCGCGTTCAAGCCGTTTCTGCATGGCATCGCTCGTGAGGGGCCGCGGGGTCGGCCGGTGCGGTTGCCGGAGCGTCAGCGGCTGCCGCGGACGTTGAGTTTGGAGCAGGTTGCAGCGGTGATCGATTGCCAGCAGCGGGTGCGCGACCGGTTCTTGTTCGCGTTGTTGGCGTCGACGGGGATGCGGGTCGGGCAGGCGCTGGGGTTGCGGCATGAGGATGTCGTCTCGTGGGAGCGGCGGATCGAGATCGTGCCGCGCGAGGGTGCCGGTAGCCGTTCGCGGAGCAAGCGCGGCGCGCGGGGGTCGGTGCCGGTACCGGGCGAGCTGATCCGTTTGTGGTCGGATTACATGCACGAGGAGTACGGGGCGCTGGAGTCCGACTTCGTGTTCGTGAACCTGTGGAAGGGCGAGATCGGCCGGCCGTTGAGCTACTCGTCGGTCAACGAGTTGGTGCGCCGCACGCGGGAGCTGGTCGGGTTTCACTTCACCGTTCATCATTAGGCCGACATGATCGTTATGCCGAGGCGTCGGAGAAGTCGCTGCTCAGGATGGTTCGGCCTCAGAGACTGTCGGCATATCAGAGGTCTTCGAGGAATTTGAGGAGTGTGTCGGGGGGTCGGTAGCGGCCGGATTTGGCGTTGAGGGGTTTGGT
>Ga0302325_10002902_pt1 | contig 41051 bp, 39 predicted proteins | sample Palsa_T0_2_FD_201948 | JGI IMG/M metagenome (GOLD analysis project Ga0302325, IMG submission 201948) | Peat permafrost microbial communities from Stordalen Mire near Abisko, Sweden - Palsa_T0_2 | ecosystem: Environmental > Terrestrial > Soil > Palsa > Peat permafrost | place: Sweden: Abisko...
TTGCCCGCGCTTCGCTGGCTGACGCTCGGCACCTTGCTGGTGACGTTTTCGCAGTCGACGCTGGAATCGATCTTTGCGATCTGGGCCATGGACCGCTACCGCGTCGGGCCGCGCACCGTCGGCCTGGCGCTGTTCGCGCTCGCCATCGTGGCCGTGGGCACGCAGGGCGGATTGATGCGCATGCTGGCGCCGCGCCTGGGGGAAACAAGGCTGGCGATCGGCGGGATCATCTGCCTGGCCTTAGGAGTGGCCAGCCTCGCCTTCGGCGCCGCGCTGCCGGTGGTGATCATCGGCTTGATGGCCTGCGGACTAGGGATCGGACTGTTCGGTCCGAGCAGTTCCGCGCTCGCCTCACGCGAAGCGCAGGTACACAACCGCGGTGCGGTCATGGGCACGTATCAGGCGGGCACGTCGCTGGCACGGGTGATCGCGCCCTTCGCCTCCGGCCCGACGTACATGCACGCCGGGCCCGGCGCGCCGTTCCTGCTCGCCGGGCTCGTGACCTTGCAGGCGCTGTGGTGCATTCTCGGCGTGCGCCGGGCGCACGCTGCCGAAGAGCTGGCTGGTGACCCTCTCGGGGCCCAACGGAGGATACGATGAGTGCGGGGATCTACACGCTGGGCGAGCGGCATCTGACGACGGCGGGCGATGACTTCTACATCGCGCCCGGAGCGCAGGTGATCGGGTCGGTGGTGCTCGGTGCCGGTGCCAGTCTGTGGTTCAATTGCGTGCTGCGCGCCGATGACGAGCGCATCGACATCGGCAGCGGCAGCAACGTGCAGGACGGTTCGGTCATCCACGCCGATGCGGGTTCGCCCACGCTGGTGGGCCGCGAGGTCAGCGTGGGCCACATGGTGATGCTGCACAGCTGCGTGATCGGGGACGAGTCGCTGATCGGCAACGGCGCGATCGTGCTCGATCGGGCGCGTATCGGCCGGCACTGCATCATCGCCGCGGGCTCGCTGGTGCCCCCGGATCGCGCGGTGCCGGATGGCTCGGTCGTCATGGGCGCGCCGGCCCGCCTCGTACGCCAGGCGAATGCCCAGGATCTGGCCATGATCGCCCAGGCCGCGGCGCACTATCGCGCGCGCATGCGCTCCTATCGCGAGTCTCTGCGGCCGCAGGGGCGGGCGTGAACGCGGCGTGCATTGGCGGTGCTGGGCCCGAGGGCGCTCGGGCTTGCTAGTGCCTGGGGGGCTTTTTCAGGAAGTCGTCGCGGTTGGCCGATTGCAGCAGCGCGTGAAATGCCTCGCCGCCGCGCATCAGTTTCAGGGCCACTTCGACCCCGGCGGTGCCGCTGTTCCAGACGCTGCGGAAGAACTGCGGCAACGAGGTCACCCGGTGTCCGCCAACCTCGACGATGACGTCGCCGAGGCGCACTCCGGCGCGGTGCGCCGGCCCGTCGCGCGTCAGGCCGGCGACCATGACGTGGTCGGCTTGTTCCGCCGTGTACAACCCCAGCCAAGGACGCGGCGTACGCCGCGGCCGGCCGAGCTCGATCATGTCCTCGAGCACCGGCTCGAGCAGATCGATCGGCACGAACATATTGGCATCGAAGCCTTCCTGCGCCGCCGATTCCTGCACGAACAGCGAACCGATACCCAGCAACAGGCCGTCGGTGCCGATCAGCGCGGTGCCGCCCCATTGCGGATGCGGCGGCGCGGTGAACAGCGCTTCGTCAAGCAGGTATTCCCAATAGCCCGCGAACTCGCGGCGAGCGATCAATTGCGCTTCGAGTGAGTGATGCTCGCCGCCCTGTCCCACCACGAGGACGCGGTCGCCGAGCGCCAGAGTCGCGACCGAGCCGCGCTCGATGGACGGGGCGTCGAGCAGGCCGAGCGGCTGCACCAGCCCGAAGCCGCTGACCTGGTCGTACGCCATTGGCGCGGCCTCGACGACCTTGCCATCCAGAGTGGTGAGCCAGATGGATTCGGCCTCGGTGATCAGATAGCCGATCGTGAGCACCAGCTTGCGCTCGGCGCTGCGGATCACGACTCCCGAGCCGAGCCTTTCAGTGCCGAGGAACTGCGCGGTATAGCCGTCCTCGCTGGCCTCGGTGTGCACCAGTACCACCGAGCGGTAGGTCGCGGCGAGATCGAAATTGAACCGGCTCTGCCGCGGTCGCAGTGGCTCGGGCAATTCCCATTCATCGCTCTTGACCATCGCGCAATGCTAAAGAGAATGTTCCGGGCGATCCAGGCGGAAAGCGGCGGGATTAGAACTCAAGCGTGGTGCCGAAGACGACCAGCGCTTCGCCGACAATGCTCACCGACTCGAGCAACTTCCGTTCCAGGTTCAGCGCCACGGTGACCCGGCCGGGGCGGCCGACGTGGTGCCCCTGGGCGCCGGTGAACTCGATCGTGCTGCGCGGGGAGGCCGGCGGCAGCGGACCGATCAATCCGTGATGCAGCAGATAGGCACCGAGCAGCGCATGGGCATTGCCGCTCACCGGGTCCTCGGGAATTCCGAGGGCCGGGCAGAACATGCGCGCCTCGGTGTAGACGTCATCCAGGGACGGTTGGCGCGAAAACAAAAAATAGCCCGGCGCGCCGAGCTCCTCGGACAATGCCGCGAGCCGCGGCAGATCGGGCTGCAGGCGCGCGAGCGTTGTGCCCCGTTCGAGCCCGAGCAGCAATCGCGTGCCGCTGTCGCCGGCGAGCAGCGGCGGACAATGCGCATCGAGCTCGGCGGGCGTGAGGCTCAGCGCTGCCAGTACCGCCGACAGTTCACGCTCGGCGAGGGCGCGCCCCAGGCGCGGCGGCGGCAGATGAATCGCGATGCGCGGCGGTGAGCTACCAGTGATCGAATCGACTTCGACGATGCCGCTGCGCTGCTTCTGGCGTGGCCGCGGTTCCAGCTGCAGTGCCGCGAGCACGGCATGGGCTGCGAGGGTTGCGTGGCCGACGAAGGCCGCTTCACGACGCGGCGTGAAGAAGCGCATCCGCAGGTCGTGATCCGCCGCATCCGGCTGTAGCAGGAACGCGGTATCGCCATTGTTCAGCTCGCGCGCCAGCGCCTGCATGTCTTCGGTGGACAGTGGGTCGGCGTCGAGCACCACGCCGGCCGGATTGCCGGTGAAGCGCTGTGAGGTGAACGCATCGACCTGGAACACGCGCACGCTGTTGGCCATGATCTCGCTCCTGCTGGGGCGATTGTAACGTTGCGGCCGCATCGGCCGCTTGCAATCGGCCGTGGTTTCTTCGATAGTTTCCCGCGCAAACCTTGGGGTGGTCCGCAGCGGACCTGAGATGCCGACAGTCGGCGAACCCGTTGAACCTGATCCGGTTAGTACCGGCGTAGGGAGCAGGAATGAAATTTCATCGCACTGGCCTGGGCCCGCTCGCGGCCGCATGCGCTGCCATGTCGGTCGGCGCGTGGGCCGACGAGTCGCTGCAGGAAATCGTCGTCACCGCGAGCCTGCGCGACAGTAACGCCGCCGACTTGCCGCAGAGCGTGAGCGTGCTGGATGCCGCGACGCTGCAGGCCGCGGGCGTGCAGCACTTCGAGGATGTCCTGACCATGATTCCGAACCTGAGCTGGGCCAGCGGCAGCTCCCGGCCGCGCTTTTTCCTGATGCGCGGCATCGGTGAGGTGGAGCAGTACCAGGGCGCGCCCAACCCTTCAGTCGGCTTTCTGATCGACGACATCGACTTCTCCGGGGTCGGCATGCCCGCGACCCTGTTCGATACCCGGCAGATCGAAGTGCTGCGCGGTCCGCAGGGCACCATCTACGGCGCCAATGCGCTGGCGGGCCTGATCGCCGTGCGCACCGAGGATCCGACGCCGCAGTTCTCAGCGCACGCCGAGGCTACTCTCGGCGACTACCAGACCCGCGCCGGCGGCGTGGCACTCAGCGACAGCGCGGACGACGGTGAGGCCGGCTGGCGCCTCACCGCCCAGCAATACCGCAGCGACGGCTTCCGTGATGACGCCTTCCTGCGGCGCGACGATACCAACGGCTACGATGAGGGCACGCTGCGCGGGAAGTTCTTCTGGCAGCTGACGCCGGCGCTGCGCGCCGAGCTGGCGCTGATGGACGTGGACCTGAACAACGGCTATGACGCCTGGTCGATCGACAACAGCTTCACGACGCGATCGAATCAGCCGGGGCGCGATGCGCAGCAATCGCTCGGCGCATCGCTGAAGCTCACGCTCAGGAGCGACAGCTTCGGTGAGCTGCGCAGCGTGTCCAGTACCGCTGACTCGCACATCGTCTATTCGTTTGATGCGGATTGGGGCAACGACGCGTTCTGGGCGGCGTGCTGCGGCTACTCGCCGTACGATTACTTCGAGCAGGATCGGCGCGAGCGCAGCACCATCGCCGAAGACCTGCGCCTGATCGGCGATGCGGATCACATGCTGTTCGGACGGCTGCGCTGGCTGGCCGGGGCGTACTTCATGCGCCTGACCGAGTCCGATGACCTGCTCGACACCTGGGATGATGAGGTGCTCGGTACCGGCTTCAATCTGCTGCACAGCGATTACCAGGCGACCAATGCGGCGCTCTACGGCTCGCTCGATGCGCCCCTGAGCGAGCGGGCGAGCCTGACGCTGGGGCTGCGCGCCGAGCAGCGTCTGGCTCACTATCAGGACAGCGCCGACGTCGATCGGCCGTTTCCCGACGAGCGCCACACGATGTACGGCGGCAATCTGTCCTGGTCACTGCGCAGCAGCGAGCAGCAGAGCATCTACGCCACCCTGGCACGCGGTTACAAGGGCGGTGGCTTCAATATCGGCAGCCAGATCGCGGCTGACCAGCGCAGTTTTGCGCCCGAGTACCTGTGGAGCCTGGAAACCGGCGTGAAGCGCGAGTCGGCCGACAAGACGCTGCAATGGCAGGCCGACGCATTCTACATGCGGCGCGAGAACATGCAGGTCTACAGCTCGTGCCAGCTCCAGCAGGACAATCCGGCCACGTTCGTGTTCTTCACGCAGAACGCCTCGCATGGCGAGAACTACGGCCTGGAGAGCCAGGCGCAGTGGCGGCTCAACGCCCGCTGGGAGCTGTCCGGCAGCGTCGGACTGCTGCACACGCGCTACCTGGGTTACGACTCGCAGGCGATCGAGTGCCCCGGGGCGTCGGTACTGGCGCTCGACGGCCGTGCGCAGTCATTCGCGCCCGGGTATCAACTCTCGGCCGCCCTCGCCTATAGTGATCCGCGCGGCTGGTTTGCGCGCCTGGACAGCTCGGCCACCGACGGGTTCTATTTCGCCGCCGGCCAGGACCAGGTGGCGCAGGCCTACCAGCTGGTGAATCTGCGTTTCGGTTATGAGCGCGGCGGCTGGCAAACCAGCCTCTGGGCGCGCAATCTGCTGGATGAGCGCTACGCCGTGCAGGGGTTCTATTTCGGCCTGGTGCCGCCGAACTTTCCGAACCAGCGCTTCATCCAGAACGGCGATCCACGCACCGTGGGACTGACGGTTCGCTACCAACTTCGACACCGCGAGGACTGAGCATGGACATTGGCGTCGAGATCAGCCTATACCCGCTGCACCAGGAATTCATTCCGCCGATCCGCGATTTCATCAACCGTCTCAATGCCGACCACCGGCTGCGCATCGTCACCAACAGCATGAGCACGCAGGTGTTTGGCGAGTACGATGCGGTGATGCAGACGCTGGTCCGCGAGCTGCGCCCCACCCTCGAGGGCAACCACAAGGCGGTGTTCGTCATGAAGGTGCTCGGGCCGCTGACGACGTGATCGACGCGCTGCTGCGCGGGCTCGCCATCACCAGCCCGTCGGAAGCCCTGGCGGTGGTGCTGGGCGTGGTGTACGTGCTGCTGATCCTCAAGCGCCAGCGGCTGGGCTGGGTCGCCGGTGGAGTCAGCTCGTCGATCTATGTCTATCAGGCCGCGCGTGCGCACCTGCCGATGCAGTCGGTGCTGCAGGCGTACTACGTGGTGATGTCCTTCTATGGCTGGTACAGCTGGACGCGTGCGCAACGGCAGGAGGAGGGCCGCATCACCCGCTGGCCGCCGTACTACCACCTGGTGGCGCTGGCCGCGATCGTGCTGCTGAGTTGCATCTCGGCGCACTGGCTTGCGATCGAGACCCGGGCCGCGTGGCCGTACCTGGATTCGTTCACGACCTGGCTCAGCCTGCTGGCGACCTGGATGGTGGCGCGCATGAAGCTCGAGAACTGGCTGTATTGGATGGCCGCGGATGCCATCACGGCCTTCCTGTTCGCAGCCCAGGGTTACCCGGTGACCACCGGCCTGTTCCTGATCTACCTGACCATCGCGGTGTTCGGATTCCGTGCATGGCTGCGGCAATACCGGCGGCAGGCGTGCTGAATGGGCCGCCCGCATGGGCCCTGGCGCGCGTGCCGGGCCTCGAACAGGGCGCGGCGGCGCAGCGCGTCGAGCGGCTCGGCGGCGGCACCGTCAATGACGTCTACCGGATCGACAGCGCCTCGGGACGCTTCGTGCTGCGCCTGGACGGTGCGGCCTGGCGCCGGCCGGGCGTGGACCGTGCGCGCGAACTGGTCCTGCATCGCGCCGCCGCGGCGGCCGGGTTGGCCCCGGCACTGGTGGCTGCCGCGCCCGAGACACAGGGCTTGCTGATCATGCAATACCTGGAGGGCCGCATCTGGGGCAGTTCCGACTACGACGACGTGCAGGCGCTGCGGCGCCTGGGCGAGTGCCTGTATGCATTGCACCGGCTGCCGGCCCCGGCAATCGATGCCTTCGATCCCTGGCAGGTGGCGCAGGCCTATGTCGGGCAGATTGCCGGCGCGCGCGCCGGCGCCTTCGACGAGCCGCTCCGGCGTCTGCAAGCCCTCGGCAGCGAACTGCGCGCTGCTGACGCGCCGCGGTGCGTGGTGCACGGGGATCTGTGGCAGGGCAACGTGCTGCAGGCAGCGCAACTGTGGCTGCTCGACTGGGAGTATGCGCAGGTCAGCGATCCGCTGATGGACGTGGCCTGCGTGCTCGCCTATTACCCCGGCGCCGAACGCCACCGTGCCGAGCTCGCCGCGGCGGCGGGGTTCGACGCCCATGCGCTCGAACGACGCTTGTCGGCACGCGTGTACGCCTACCGCGTGCTGGCCTGGCTATGGCACCTGGCGCGCGGCGAGCAGGCTGAGCCACCGGGGACTGGCTTCCCGATGGCGCGGCCGGCAAACTAGCGCGCCCTGGAGTTCCGGAAGGAATGGTCATGCCGATGGTCCGAGTGATCGACCGTGATGGAATCGAACGCGAGCTGGAGGCGCCGAGCGGTGCGACGCTCATGGAGCCGCTGCGCGACATGGATGACGGGGTGGCGGCGATCTGCGGCGGCATGTGTTCCTGCGCGACCTGCCACGTCTACGTCGATGCCGACTGGGTGGCGAAGTTGCCCGCACCCATGTCGGATGAGAGCGATATGCTCGGTGACCTGGTCAGCCGCCGCGGCAATTCGCGCCTGTCATGTCAGATCGTGCTCAATGATGCGCTCTCGGGCCTGAAGGTCAGCATTGCGCCGGAAGAGTGATGCGCTGGCCAGTGGCTGCAGGCCAGGGTGCGCCGGTTGCGGGTAAACATCGAACATGCAATGGGCTTATCTATTATTGGTGCTGGCGGCGTTGCTGGCGGTGGTGCGTGTCGTCATGGCGCTGCGCAAGGCGCGTGCCCAGTCCACGCACGACGACTGGGATGCGCGCCTGGTCAAGAACCTGCGCGCGGCCGGCGGCAATTCCTTTACCCCTTACGAAGTCGATTTCTTCTTTAATCTGCCGGACGAGGCGGCCTGCGCGTCGCTGCGCAGCGCCCTGGAGCCCGAAGGTTTCGCCATCGACACGCGTGTCATGACCGGCGAGGGGGCGAGCGGCTATTCGCTGCACGCGCGCAAGCACCTGCGCATATCGGTGACCGAAATGCAGGACTACTCGCAGCGCTTTCGTGCGCTGGCGCGCCAGTACGACGGCTACTACGACGGCTGGATGACCGACCCGTCGCGCAAATAGCCGCGCTAGGGCTGCTTTTCCGTTTGCCGCTTGACCGCCTCGGCGGCGGCGCGGATCGCCTGCGGATCCCCCAGGTAGCGGCTGGCGCGCGGCCGCAGCGCCTCGTCGAATTCGTACAGCAGCGGCACGCCGGTCGGAATGTTCAGCTCGACCACCGCCTGTTCCGACAGTCCGTCCAGCATCTTGACCAGCGCCCGCAGGCTGTTGCCGTGCGCGACCACCAGCACCTGCCGGCCGCCTTTGAGCTCCGGCACGATGCGCTGCTCCCAGTACGGCAGCACCCGCGCCAGCGTGTCCTTGAGCGACTCGGTCGCAGGCAGGTCGTTCACATCGACGCCGGCATAGCGGCGGTCGAAGCGCGGATGGCGTTGATCCTCGAGGCTCAGCGGCGGCGGCCGAATGTCGTAGCTGCGCCGCCAGATCTTGACCTGCGCCTCGCCGTGGCGCTCGACCGTTTGCGCCTTGTTCAGGCCCTGAAGCGCGCCATAGTGGCGCTCGTTGAGTCGCCAGCTGCGTGTCACCGGCAGCCACAGCAGATCGAGCTCATCGAGCATCAGCCACTCCGTGCGGATCGCGCGCTTAAGCACTGAAGTGAAGACCACGTCCGGCACGATGCCTTCGCGTTGAAGTTCCCGGCCAGCCTGCCGGGCTTCCTCGCAGCCCTGCGCCGTCAGATCCACATCCGTCCAGCCGGTAAACAGATTCTCCAGATTCCAGATGCTCTGGCCATGGCGCACCAGGACAAGTTTTACCGACACAGTGTCCTCCCGGAGGCTTTATAGCAGACGGGCGAGATCATGCGTGCGGCCGCCGGCCAGATGCTCCAGCGTCTCGACCGCAACCGTCAGCGCTGCGAGGTCGGGGGCGGCCAGGGCTCGCAGGTCTCGCTGCACCTGCTGCCAGCGCTCGAGCGCCGGCTGGCTCGCCGCCGCGGAAGACCTGCGTCGCCCGGAGCCGGCGGAGAGCACCGCGGCGCTGATGCGCAGGTGCGCCGCGAGCGTCGCGGCCCGCAGCCGCAGCGTGGCGGCGCGCTGCCAGCTGCCGCTCGCGGGCAGCTGCTCGATCGCCCCTTGCAGCCAGTCGAGACCGAGCCGGGCGCCCAGGCCGAAATGCGCGCGCGCGACCGCCCGGGCGCGCGCGCGCGTGCTGGCCATGAGCACCGCCAGGTCCGGTGCCACGCGCAACGGCTCGAGGCTGGCGAGGCTCGCGGCCACGCGCGCCGGCAGTCCCTGGCTCACGTAGCGCTCGCAGCGCGCCAGATAACGCTCGCGATCCAGGCCCTCGAGCGCGGCCGGCACGACCTGGGCAAGTTCGCGCAGCGCCGGCTGCAGCCGCAGTACCGACGTCCCGACCGCAGCATAGTCACGGCGGTGCACGAGCAGCCAGCGGGTGTAGTGCGACAGATAGCGGCTGGTCTCGAGCAGTGCATCGTACTGATCGGGCGGCTTGATGCGGCCATCGAGGCCTTCGATCTGCGACCACAGGGCTCGCAGGTCGGCGCTGTCGCGCGCTATGGTGTAGGCGCGGGCGACGGCGGCAGCATTGGCGTTGCTGACCTCGCTGCACTGGAGCAGCAAGGTCGGGCCGACGCGATTGACGATGCTGTTGGTGGTGGCGGTGATGATGATCTGCTTGCGCAGGCGATGACGCTTGATCCGATCCGGGAAGCGGCGTTGCATGGCCTGCGGAAAGTAGCGCTCGAGCTCGCGCGCCAGATACGGATCGGCCGCGCTGCCGGTGTCGGTGAGCGCATGATTGAGCGCGATCTTGCCGTAGGCGAACAGCACGGCGAGCTCCGGGCGTGTCAGGCCGCGTCCCTGCCCCCGGCGCTCCTCCAGTTCCTCGTCGGTGGGCAGGAACTCAACCGCGCGATCGATCTCCCCTTGGCGCTCCAGCCAGCGCAGCAGCTGCTGATGCTCGCCGAGGTCTTCGACCGCGCGCCGCTCCATCAGGCTCAGGGCCTCGCTCTGCAGATAATTGTTGCGCAACACCAGGGCCGCGACTTCGTCCGTGGCCGCCGCGAGCAGGCGGTCGCGGCGGGCCGGGGTCACCGGTGTGCCACCGGGCGCATCCAGCAGGATCTTGAGATTGACCTCGACATCTGAGGTGTTGACCCCGGCGGAATTGTCGATGAAATCGGTGTTGATGCGCCCGCCGGTCGCCGCATATTCGATGCGGCCGCGCTGCGAGAAGCCGAGGTTACCGCCCTCACCGACGATGCGGGCCCGTACCTGGCGGCCGTCCACGCGCAGCGCGTCGTTGGCGCGATCGCCGATCTCGCCATGGCGTTCGTCCGACGCCTTGACGTAGGTGCCGATGCCCCCGTTCCACAGCAGATCGACCCGCATGCACAGGATGGCGCGGATGATCTCCACCGGGCTGGCACGCCGCTGCGGCAATTCCAGCAGCGCCTGGGCTTCACGCGACAGCGTGACGCTCTTGGCGCTGCGTTCGAAGATGGCGCCGCCGCGCGACAGCAGCCGTGCGTTGTAGTCATTCCAGCCCGAGCGCGACAGCCGGAACAGCCGCTCGCGCTCGCGATAGCTGCGCTCGGCATCGGGCTTGGGGTCGAGGAAGACGTGATGATGATTGAAGGCGGCAACCAGCCGTATGTGCCTCGACAGCAGCATGCCGTTGCCGAACACGTCGCCGGACATGTCGCCGATGCCGGCCACGCTGAAGGGCTGGCGTTGGATATCCATGCCGAGCTCGCGGCCGTGGCGCTTGATGCACTCCCAGGCGCCGCGGGCCGTGATGGCCATTTTCTTGTGGTCGTAGCCCCTGGTGCCGCCGGAGGCAAACGCGTCGCCGAGCCAGAAGCCATATTCGGCCGAAATCGCGTTGGCGACGTCGGAGAAGGTGGCCGTGCCTTTATCGGCTGCGACCACGAGGTACGGATCGTCGCCGTCCAGTCGCCGCACGCCGGGTGGCGGCACGACACGGCCGTCGACGATATTGTCGGTGACATCGAGCAGACCGCGGATGAAGCTGCGGTAGCATTCCACCAGCTCCTGCTGCTGCGCCAACGGCGCGGAGCGCGGCGGCAGGCGCCGCACCACGAAGCCTCCCTTGGCCCCGACCGGAACGATCAAGGTGTTCTTGACGTGCTGCGCCTTCATCAATCCAAGGATCTCGGTGCGAAAATCCTCGGCTCGCTCCGACCAGCGAATGCCGCCGCGGGCGATCGGGCCGGCGCGCAGGTGCACGCCCTCGACTCGCGGGCTGTGCAGGAAAATCTCGAAGGCCGGACGCGGCTGCGGCAGGCCGGGGATTCTGGCCGGGTCGAATTTCAGCGCCAGCCACGGGCGTGGGTTGCCGGCGGCATCGCGCCGAAAGTAATTGGTGCGCAGCGTAGCGAGTATCACCGCGAGGAAGGCACGCAGGATGCGATCCTCGTCCGGACTGACCACCGCCGCGATCGCGCGGCGCAGGCGCTGCTCGAGCAGGGCGGCACGCGCCGCGGCGCCGCGGCTCGATCCAGGTGCCAGGCGTTGCTGGAACAGTTCGCACAGTTCGCGCGCCGCGGCAAAGTGGGTGCCCAGCACGCGCTCCATATAGCTCTGACTGAAGGGAATGCCGGTCTGCAGCAGGTAGCGGCAGCAGGCTCGCAGCATCGTCACCTGGCGCATGCTCAATTCGGCCGCGATCAGCAGGCGGTTGAAGCCATCATCATCGAGCTCGCCCGCGCGTATGGCACGAAAGGCTGCGATCAGCTCAGGGGCCACCCGTGGCACCGCAACGCTCTGCAGGTCGTAGTGCTCGAGTTCGAAGTCCTGCAGCCAGGCGGAGGTGCCGTCCGCGAAGTCGAGGCGGTAGGGCCGCTCGGCGATGACGCGCAGGCCGAAATGCTCGAAGGTCGGCAGCACTTCGGATATCGACAGGGTTTCCCCGCGCCGAATGATGCGCAGGTGCACGCGCCGGTGCGGCAGGCGCGGCGGCCGATACAATCGCAACTGCATCGCCTCGGCAGCGGCGTCGAGGCCTTCCAGATCGATGATGTCATCGACCGCCTGCGCCGCCTCCACGTCCTGCCGGTAGGAGGCCGGAAACGCGCCTGCATAGCGGCGCTCGAGTGCGAGCGCCTGCGTCTCGCCGAATCTGGCCAGCAGCGCCGAGCGCAGCCGATCGCGCCAGGAGACGATCGCGGCGGCGATGTCGCGCTCAAGCCGATCGGCGTTGACGCGCGAGTCGGCCGCCGGGTCGACGCGCACCACGATGTGCAGCTGCGCCAGAGGCGACTCGCCGATCGACAGCGTGGATTCCAGTTCCACGCCGTGGCACGCCGCGCGCACCAGCCCCTCCACTGCGGCCTGCGCCGCGGCGTCGCAGCGCTCGCGCGGCATGAAGACAAGGCACGACCAGAAGCGGCGAAATTCATCGCGGCGCATGATCAGTCGCACGCGCGAGCGCTCCTGCAGCACCAGCACCGCGCGCGCGCAACGGATCAGATCCGGCACGCTGGCCTGGAACAGTTCGTCGCGCGGCAAGGTCTGCACGATGTGCGACAGGCGCTTGCCGTCGTGGCTGTTGGGGGCGAACGGAAAATGCTCGAGCACGCGTTTGAGCTTATATCGCAGCCACGGCACCTGGCGCGGGTCGGCGGTAAAGGCGTGGGAGGTCCAGACGCCGAGGATTCGGGCCTCGCCGACCACCCGGCCGCGCCCGTCGTAGCGTTTGACACCGATGTAGTCGAGATAGCCCGGCCGATGTACGGTCGAGCGATGGTTGGCCTTGGTGATGATCAGCAGCTCCGGCGAGCGCAGCGCGCGCCGGATGTTCGCGGTCACGATGCCGCTGTCCTGCGGACCGGGGAGGCGGCGACGCAGCAGGCCGAGAGCAGTGCCTGGCAGCGGCACCAGTGTGGGGCCTTCGCGCCGCCGGCGCAGGCGGCTCTCGCGAAAGCCGATGAAGGTGAAATGGTGCGATTCCATGTACTGCAGCAGCGCGCGACTCTCGGCGATCACATCAGCGGCCAGCGGCGGCGGGTGGCGGCTGATGTCGGCGCACAGCTTGAGTACCGCGTTGCGCATGCGCATCCAGTCGCCGCACACGCGCCGTACGTCCGCGAGCGCCGCCAGCAGGCGCCGCCGCAGCTGTTCGCATTCAGCCGCGTCGCCGATGCGATCGATGCGCCAGTACTGCCATGATTCGCGCGCCCCGCCGCTGCTGCCGTCCGCGCTCTCGATCTCGGCATGCAGCGACTGGATGGCTCCGCTAGCGTCGCGCCAGACGCGCAGCACCGGGTGGATGATCAGCTGCGCCGCCAGACCCAGTTGCGCGAGCGTCATGCTCAGCGTGTCGACCAGGAAGGGCATGTCCTCGATGACCAGTTCGATCACCGAATAGGAAGCATGCGCGGCATCGGCCGCGGCCACCGGCGCACTGCTCACGCGCAGCAGCGTCTGACGGCGGCGCCGGCGCTTGCCGAATTGCAGGTGCGCCGCGCAATCGCGACTCAGCGCCGCCGCGTCGAAGCTGCGCCAATCCTCCACCGGCACCGAGGTGCGCCAGGCACGCAGCAGCGAGGCGGTCAATGGCGGGCGCGCAGAGCCGCTCTGCGGGCCGCGTGCGCTCACTCGGGCAGTTCCAGATCGGTGATCACGGCACCGAGAAAACGCACCGCTTCGCCGCCGGTGACCACGCGATGGTCGAAAGTGAGCGACAGCGGCATGCGCGGATGGACTTCGACGCGCTCCTCGGCTGCGATCACGTCGCGGCGCACGCGGCCGGTGCCAAGGATCGCGACCGCGGGGGGCACCACGATCGGCGTGGCGTAGCGGCCGGCCATGCTGCCGAAATTCGACAGCATGATGGTGAAATTGCGCAGCTCCTCGCCCGCCACGGTGCGATCGTGTGCGGCGCGCTTGAGTCGATCGAGCTCGGCGCGCAGCTGCGCCGGAGTGCGCTTCTCGACATGACGGATCACCGGTACCAGCAGGCCGTCGATGGTGTCGACTGCGATGCCGACATCGATCTGCTCGAACAGCGTACGGCTCTGCGACTGCCCGTCGAACCACGCGTTCAGGCCGGGCTCGGCGCGCACGCCGGCCGTGATGGCGCGCAGCACGCGCGTGGTGTAGTCGCGGCCGCTGCCCCAGGCATGCAGATCGGCGTCGTCGAATACCGAGCACGCCATGACCGAGTCGCGCGACAGGGACATGCTTTGCGCCATGGCACGGCGCAGGCTGCGCAGCACCTCGACGTCCCCGCCCGCGGCCGGCGGCCGCGCCGAGGGCGCGGGATGCAGCTTGCTGGCCGTGGTGCGCGCCGGCAGCCCCACCGCCATGACGTCATCGAGGGTGATCAGGCCACCGCGCCCGGTGCCGGTCAGGCTGCCGACCTCGACCCCGAGGCTGCGGGCCAGTGCACGCGCGGCCGGCACCGCGCGCACGCGCGGCCCGGTCACGGCATTGGCGGCTTCCAGCGCCGCGGCGGCCGCGTCGTCATCGCTCAGGCCCGGCATGTGCCCGACGACGGTGCCGGAGTCGTCAGCGGCGGCAGTGCCGCCGCCCTCGACCTCGAATTCGATCAGCGGCGCTCCGATCTCGATGCGATCGCCGGGCTGCGCGTGCAGCGCGGTGATCGTGCCGCTGACGGGCGAGGGCACTTCGACCACCGCCTTGGCGGTCTCCACCGAGAGCATCGGCGCGTCGACGTCGATGTGGTCCCCGACCTTGACGTGCCAGCGCAGGATCTCGGCTTCCGACAAACCTTCGCCGAGATCGGGTAGCTTGAAGACTGTCATGCCTGCACCCCTGATCGAATCATCTATTCCACCAGCGTGGCACGAATCGCATCGACGATGCGCGCGACGCCGGGGATGTAATCATGCTCGAGCCGGTATAGCGGCATGATGGTGTCGTAGCCGGCGACGCGCCGGATCGGCGACAGCAGATCGTACAGCGCCTGCTCGGTCACCGTCGCGGCGATCTCGGCGCCGAGGCCGCAGGTGCGCGGCGCCTCGTGCACGATCAGCAGCCGTCCGGTCTTGACCACCGAATCGAGGATGGTATCGAAGTCGATCGGTGCCAGCGTACCGGCATCGATGACCTCGCAGCTCACGCCGTCGGCGGCCAGCTGCTCGGCGGCCTTGAGGCTGTCGACCGTCATCGCGCCCCAGGTCACGATCGTCACGTCGCTGCCTTCGCGCAGCACGAAGCAGCAGCCGATCGACAGCGCCTGGCCATCGTCCTCGACTTCCTGGCGCGCAAAACGGTACAGGCGCACCGGCTCGAGGAACATCACCGGATCGGGATCGCGAATCGCGGCGAGCAGCAGCCCGTAGGCGCGTGCGGGCGAGGAGGGGCATACCACCCGCAGGCCGGGGTGATGACACAGCAGCGCCTCGAGACTCTCCGAGTGGTGTTCCGGTGCGTGGATGCCGCCGCCATGTGGCATGCGCAGCACCACCGGGCAGGTCAGTCGCCCGCGCGTGCGGTTACGCAGGCGCGCCATGTGACTGGCGATCTGATCCAACGCCGGGTAGATGAATCCCATGAACTGGATCTCCGCGACCGGCTTGAGGCCTTGCGCGGCCATGCCGATCGCAGTGCCGGCGATGAGGCCTTCGGCCAGCGGCGTATCCTGAACGCGCGCCTTGCCGAAGCGCTGTTGCAGCCCGACCGTCGCGCGAAACACGCCGCCATTGGTGCCGACGTCTTCCCCCAACACGACGACCGAAGGGTCGTGGGCCATCTCCCAGGCGTGCGCCATGTTGATGGCCTCGACCATGGTCATCTTCGCCATCGAATCCGTCCTTTGTTCTTGTCTGCTCTGATTGCGTCAGTGCGCGTTGCTGCCTAGTGGGCCAGCGCCGCATAACGGCGCGCCTCCTCGCGCTGGGCGCGCAGAGCCGGTGTCAGCTGCGCGTAGAGAAAATCGAACATCGCATCGGTCGACTGTTTCGGCGTCGCCAGATACTGCTTGACCGCGGCGTCGACCTCTTCGGTGCAGGCGGCCTTGAGATGCTGCTCGTCCTGCTCGTTCCACAGTGCGCGCGCCTGCAGGAACGCGCGCACGCGTGCGATTGGCTCGAGCCGCAGCGCGGCGGCCACTTCCTCGGCGCTGCGGTAGCGCGTGGCATCGTCCGAGGTGGTGTGATCGCTCAGGCGATAGGTGAGCGCTTCGATGACGGTCGGGCCGCCGCCGCCGCGCGCCCGCTCGACCGCCTCGCCGACCACCTCGCGCACCACCAGCAGGTCGTTGCCGTCCACCTGCACGGCTGGAATGCCCGCGGCGATCGCCTTCTGTGCCAGCGTGCCGGCCGCGGTCTGAGCCACCACCGGCACCGATATAGCCCAGCGGTTATTGACGATGACGCACACCAGCGGCAGTGACTTGACGCCGGCGAAGTTGATCGCCTCGTAGAACGCGCCCTGTGAAGTACCGCCGTCGCCGATGAAGGCCAGTGCGCAGCGCCGTTCGTCGCGGATCTGTATCGCCAGCGCGGCGCCGGCCGCGTGCGGCATCTGCGAGCCAATCGGGACGCAGAACGGGAAATCCTGTGGCGCGCGCTGATACATCGTGCCGCGCTCATCTCCGCCCCAATACAGCAGGATGTCGAGCAGCTCGACGCCGCGCCAGAACTTGGTGCCAATCTCGCGATAGACCGTGAACAGCACGTCGTCGGCGTGCATGGCGGCACCGACGCCCACATGCGTGGCCTCGTGTCCCAGGCAGGAGGGATAGGTGCCGAGCTTGCCGGTACGCTGCAGATTGACCGCCTTGGTGTCGAAGGCCCGGGCGCGCACCATCATGCGGTACATGCGCCGCAGCAGCTCGCCGTCTGCCGCCCATAGCGGCAGCGCACCGAGCACTGCGCCGTCACCATCGAGGCAGGCACGGTAGGGAATGTCGAAATGCGCAACGATCCGATGCTCGCTCATGGGCGAATCGTAGCACCCGGTGCCCATGACTGCGCTCGCATCGGCCTATCCCTGCCTCGCAACGGCAAGCTGCCCCTGGATCGGGAGTGCCGCCGGCGCGCCATGGGCCGGGCCGGCGGCGTGGCCGGGCTCATCGGACCCAGTCCATCGGACTCGAACTCATGGCGATATTTTAGCTGAGCTGCGCCGCGGTCGTGCCAGGTAGCTTTCGGTCTGCATTTCGATCAGGCGGCTGGCAGTGCGGCGAAATTGCAACGCCAGCAGTTCGCCGCGGTACAAGTCCGCGGGCGCCGCCGCCGCCGACAGCACCAGCTTGACGCCCTGATCGTAGAACTCATCGATCAGGGCGATGAAGCGCCGAGCCGCATTGTCCTGTTCCGGCGCGGTGAAAGCAGGCACGTCGGACAGCAGCAGCGTGGAGAATTCACGCGCGATGTCCGCATAATCGTCGGCGCCATTCGGCTGCTCGCACAGCGCCGCAAAGCTGAACCAGGCTACGTCGCCGCGCCGGCGCGACGCGCGCAGCCTGCGCCCGGAGACGCGCAGCTCTGTGGCGCGTTCGCCGTGATCCCCGGCGAGCTCATCGAACAGGCTTTGCAGCTGCGCGCCGGTGCCGGCGGCGCGGCTGTCGAGATAGATCGGACGGCGCTGCAGTTGGCGCAGGCGGAAGTCGACGCCGCCAGCCACCGCCAGCACCTCGAGCTCGCGCTCGAGCAGGTCAATCGCCGGCAGAAAGCGGCTGCGCTGCAGCCCATGGCGATACAGCTCGCGCGGCGGCTGGTTCGAGGTGATCACCAGCAGCACGTCATGGCGCAGCAACGCCTCGAACAAACCGCCGAGGAGCATCGCATCGACGATGTCATCGACATAGAGCTCATCCAGACACAGCAGCCGCGTGTGCCGCGCGATGCGGCGCGCGAGCAGGTCGAGCGGTTCGCGGCGCGCGCCGATCTGCCGCAGCTGCTGGTGCACGTCGCGCATGAAATGATGGAAGTGGCTGCGGCGGCGCGCTCGCAACGGCAGGCTGTCGTAGAACAGATCCATCAGCCAGGTCTTGCCGCGGCCGACGCCACCCCACAGATACAAGCCGCGGTTATCGCGCCCGCCGACGCGCCGCGGCCACAAGCTGCGCAGCGCCCGGCGCCAGAAGCCGTCTGCCCGTTCGGCGAGCAGCCGCGCGCGCAACGCCTCCAGGCGCTCGATTGCGGCACTTTGTGCCGCGTCGGGCGCGTAGCCGTGCGCGGCGAGTTCGCGCTGGTAGCGCTCGCGCAGGTTCAGGGCTGACACCGGTGGCGCACGCCCGCGTCCAGGTCCGCCTCGCCCAGGGCGGCGAGCAAGGCGTCACGCGCAGCATCGCGCAGCTGCAGCGCATGAACGCGCTCGTCCTTGCCGCGGCCGGTGTGCCGCATCGGCAGCGCGGCGAGTGCCTCGATGCAAATGGCGCCGGGCCGCGGCCAGGGGCTGCCCGGGGGCAGGCAGCGGCGGGTACCGTGGATCGCCACCGGCACCACCGGCAGGTCGGCGCGCACGGCCGCGGCGAAGGCGCCGATATGAAAGCGCAGCAGCCCGGCGTCGGCGCTGAAAGTGCCCTCGGGGAAAAAAACCAGCGCATGGCCGATGGCGGCATTGCGCAGCAGCCGGCGTGCATCGCGCGCGCTGCGAATGCGATCGCCGCGTTCGACGAACTCGGCGCCGATACGGCGTAACAGTGTGCCGGCCAGCGGCACGGCGGACATTTCACGTTTGATCACGAAACTGAAACAGGGCGGCAGGCTCGCCGCCAGCACCACCCCATCGAGGTAGCTGCTGTGATTCGCGACCACGATGCACGGTTGCGGCAGATGCTCGAGGCCGTGCACCTCGAGCCGCATGCCGGCGAGGCGCAGTGCCAGGCGTGCCAATGCGCTGACCAGTGCGCGTCGGCGCGACAGCTGAGGGGTGAGCAGCAGCACCGGCAGCGCCAGCGTGGCGGCGAGCAGGAATTGCAGCCAGGTGCAGACGCCAAAGACCAGGCCCAGCAGGCCCAGGCGCCGGGGCGCCGCCGCGGGCCCGCCGCCGGCCCCGGGGGCGGCGGGGCGGGCCGATTTATCGGCGCGCTTCGCATTACCCATGGTTTTGCATGTGATGCAGTTCTCTTTATGTTAACGGCTGCGCGTGGCTGTGAGGGTCATCACATCGAAGCTCCGCTCCGCCTCAGCATACTGCGCCAGCGGGAAGAACCCACATCAAGGTATGGCATTGACTAGTCAGGCGACGGCAACAGTGGAGAAATCCAGCACCGATTCAACCGATCCGCTCATCGCGCGCTTTCTCGATGCGGTATGGATGGAACGGGGTCTTTCGTCCAACACGCTGGCGGCCTACCGGGCCGATCTGGTGGCGCTGCATCGTTGGCTGAGCGAACGCAAGCTCAGCCTGGCGCAGACCGGACGCGCGGAGCTGATGGATTTCATTGCCGCGCGCGTGCAGGCCGGAGCCCGTCCGCGCTCGACCGCCCGTCAGCTATCCTCCTTCAGGCGCTTCTTTCGCTACCTGGTGCGCGAAGGCGGCCTGCGCGAGGACCCCACCGCGCAGATCGCGATGCCCAAGATCGGCCGCTCGCTGCCGCGCTCGCTGTCCGAGGCAGAGGTCGAATCCCTGTTGGGCGCGCCCGCGGTTGCCGATCCGCTGGGTTATCGCGACCGCACCATGCTCGAAGTGCTGTACGCGACCGGCCTGCGTGTCTCGGAGCTGGTGAGCCTGAAGCTCGGCCAGATCAACATGAACCAGGGCGTGACCCGGGTGCTCGGTAAGGGCAATCGGGAGCGCCTGATTCCGCTGGGCGAGGAAGCGGTGCGCTGGCTCAGGGCCTTCATCAATGGTGCGCGCAACGACATCCTGTTGGACCGCAGTACCGATTATCTGTTTCCCACCCGCCGTGGCGATCGGATGACGCGCCAGGCCTTCTGGCACATCATCAAGCGCTATGCGCGCAAGGCCGGCGTGGACCGGGAACTCTCCCCGCATACCCTGCGGCATGCTTTTGCGACCCATCTGCTCAATCACGGCGCCGACCTGCGCGTGGTGCAGATGCTGCTCGGTCATAGCGACCTGTCGACCACCCAGATCTACACGCACGTGGCCCGCGAGCGCATGAAAGAACTGCACTCCCAGCACCACCCGCGCGGCTAGTCGCGGCGCGCCTACGGCAGCCGCGGGCGCTTGCCGCATGCTATGCTTGGGCCTATGAAACACGTCGGTTTTCGGTGCGTAGCAGTGACATCGCTCGGTCTCATGGCCGGCGGTCTTTGGGCAGCGACTAGTGCGCCGCAGCAAGATACCCCGGAGCCCGCCAGCGCCGCCATCGCTGCGCCGGCCACCGACGCGTCGGGGGCCGCCGCGGCCGCCCACGTGGCGCCTGCCCAGCCGCTGGCCGCCACCCCTGAGACGCTGCGCGCCGTGGCACGTCTGGCCGGTGTCAAGCCAGAGAACGTTCAGCCGACGCCGGTCGCCGGCATTTTTGAAGTGCTGCGCGGCTCGGACATCCTCTACATGACGCGCGACGGGCAGTTCGCCTTCACCGGCGATCTGTATCAGGTCGCCAGCCGCGCCAATCTGACCGAAGTGCACCGGCGCGATCTGCGACGCAAGCTGATCGAAGCCGTCCCTGAGTCGCGGATGGTGGTGTTCTCGCCGTCGCAACCCAAATACACCGTCACCGTGTTCACCGACGTGGACTGCAGCTTCTGCCGCGCCCTGCATCGACAGATCGCCGAATACAACCGGCTGGGCGTGCGGGTGCGTTACGTGTTCTACCCGCGCACCGGGCCGGACACCGCGTCCTGGCACAAGGCCGAGCAGGTGTGGTGTTCGGCCGACCGCAAGGCGGCCCTGACCCGCGCCAAGCTGGGCGAAGAGCTCGATTCGAAGCCCTGCACCGATACACCCGTCGCTCAGGAATACGAGCTCGGCAAGGCCATCGGTCTGGAGGGCACCCCGGGAATCGTGGCGGCCAATGGCGCCATGCTGGGCGGCTACCTGGCGCCCGATGCGCTGGTCGAACAGCTCAAGGAAATGCAGCCCTAACGCGCCGCCAGGCTCTCAGGGCGCCTGCTCGTCAGCGCTCCAGCAGGGCGCGCTTGTCGGGCTTATCCTCCCACTCCTTGGCGTCGGCCGGCGCCGTCCCCTTTTCCGTGATGACGGGCCATTGCTTGGCCAGTTCGGCATTGATCTGCTTGAACGCTTCCTGCCCGGCAGGCAGCTCTTCCTCGGAAAATATCGCCTCTACCGGGCACTCGGGCTCGCACAGGGTGCAGTCGATGCACTCGTCCGGGTCGATCACCAGGAAGTTCGGGCCGACATGGAAACAGTCAACCGGGCAGACTTCCACGCAGTCCATGTACTTGCACTTGATACAGTTTTCGGTCACGACAAAGGTCATTGCTGCTCCGATCGATGCCGGCAGTGGGGGCCGGCGTAGCTGCTGGTTATCCGCCCCTGCCCGCGGGGGCGCGTATTGTGCCAAAGCCGCACCGCGCCTGAAAGCGACGCGGGCTTATTTCTGCAGGGGGCGATTGATGTCGTTGAAATGCAGCAATTCCTGACCGGAGCGGCGATCGTCGAAATAGCAGCGCAACGCGAACTCGATACTGGGAAAGGCGATCTGCTCCCAGGGAATCTCCGCCTCCTCGTACAGTCCGACCCGCAGGCTCTCGGCGCCGACGCCGAATTTGCCCTCGAGCAGGGCGGCTCGGAAGGTCACGTGGACCTGGTTGGCGTGCAGCACGTTGGAGATTGCCAGCAGCGAGCCGCTCTGCACCCGAGCTTCGGCTTCCTCGAGCGACTCGCGTACGGCGCCCGCGTGCAGGGATTCGCCGTTTTCCAGGAATCCGGCCGGCGTGGTCCAGTAGCCACGACGCGGCATGATGGCGCGCTGGCACAGCAGGATGCGGCCTTGCCATTCGGGCACGCAGCCCACGACGATGCGCGGGTTCTGGTAATGAATGCTGCCGCAGGCGGTGCACACCGCACGCGGCAGGTTGTCGCCGGGTGGAATGCGCATCTCCACCGGTTGACCGCACTCGGGACAGAATTTCATAAAAGATTGAGGTATCGTACTCGCACCGGGGGACGCTCTGCATCGCGAAACGCGCGCATCGGCATGGATGCGCGTCATGCGCGCCGGTGAGTCCGACGGCCTCGTGGCGGAACTGGTAGACGCAGTCGACTCAAAATCGACCGGGCTTGCCCATCTCGGTTCGACTCCGAGCGAGGCCACCATTGCCATCGATACGACACTGAGCGGCCGCATTAAACGCAGCGATTTCGACTTCGATCTGCCGGCCGAACTGATCGCGCAGACACCGTTGCCGCGGCGTTCGGCCAGCCGCCTGCTGCTGCTCGACGGCGCGCATGGAACCTGGCAGGACCGCTGCATCGAGGAGCTGCCGGGGTTGCTGGCGGCGGGCGATCTGCTGGTGTTCAACGATACGCGCGTCGTACCGGCGCGCCTGCCGGCCCGCAAACTCAGCGGCGGGCGCATCGAACTGCTGCTCGAGCGGCCGCTCGAGGGGACACGGGCGCTGGTGCAGCTGCGCGACAGCAAGTCGGTCCGGCCGGGCATGGCACTGCAGACGAGCGGCGGCGTGGTGCGGCTGATCGCCCGGCGCGCGCCGTTCTGGGAAGTCGAACTGCCGGCCGAAGCGCTGGCGTTCTTCGAGGCTCACGGCCTGGTGCCGCTGCCGCCTTACATCGAGCGCCCCGCCGAGGCGATCGACCGCGAGCGCTATCAGAGCCTGCTGGCGCGTGTGCCGGGCGCGGTGGCGGCGCCGACTGCGAGCCTGCATTTCGATGCCGAGTTGCTGGCAGCGCTGGCGGTACGCGGGATCGAGAGCAGTCTGATCACACTGCACGTCGGCGCGGGCACCTTCCAGCCAGTGCGCAGCGAGGCGCTCGAGGCTCATGTCATGCATAGCGAGCGCTACGAGGTCAGCGCCGCGACCGTAGCGGCGATCGCTCGCGCCCGCGCCGCCGGCCGGCGCGTGGTCGCGGTCGGCACCACCGTGGCGCGCGCGCTCGAGTCGGCGGCCGCGACATCGGGGCCGGCACTCGCGCCGGTCCGCGGCGACACGACGCTGTTCATCCTTCCGGGCTATCGTTTCCAGGTGATCGACGCCCTGCTGACCAACTTCCACCTGCCGCAGTCCACGCTGCTCATGCTGCTGTGCGCCTTCGCCGGCCGGCAACAGGTGCTGGCCGCCTATGCGCACGCGGTGCGCGAGCGCTACCGGTTTTTCAGTTACGGCGATGCCATGCTGGTGTTCCCGCAAGCGCCCGGGCGCAGGCGCGAGAGCCTGTGACTCCGGTGGCGCCGCGCTTCGAGCTCATCGCCCAGGATGGGGCGGCGCGGCTGGCCCGCCTGACGCTGCCCCATGGCAGCGTGGATACCCCGGCGTTCATGCCGGTCGGGACCTACGGCGCGGTCAAAGGCATGACCCCGGAGGAGCTCGAGGGGCTCGGAGCGCAGATCGTGCTCGGCAACACCTTTCACCTGATGCTGCGCCCCGGGCCTGAGATCATCGGCCTGCATCGGGAAGGTCTGCACGGATTCATGGGCTGGCCCGGGCCCATCCTGACCGATTCCGGCGGCTTTCAGGTATTCAGTCTCGCGTCGCTGCGACATATCGACGAGGACGGAGTCAGCTTCCGCTCACCGGTCGATGGCGCCAGCGTGCGCATGCGTCCCGAGGACGCGATGGACGTGCAGCGCGCGCTGGCATCCGACATTGCGATGGCCTTCGACGACTGCACCGCTTATCCGGCCACAGCGCAGCAGGCGCGCGAATCGATGCAGCGCTCGATGCGCTGGGCACTGCGCAGCCACGAGCATTACTACCGCGAGCCCGCACCCGGGCATCTGTTTGGTATCGTGCAGGGCGGAATGTTCGAGGATCTGCGGCTCGAGTCGATCGAGGCGCTGTCGCAGCGCGAATTCGCCGGGTACGCGATCGGCGGTCTGGCCGTGGGGGAGCCGGAGGAGGAGCGCCTCGGCGTGCTCGATGTCGTGACCCCACGCCTGCCGGCGGACCGTCCGCGCTATCTCATGGGCGTGGGCTATCCGCACGACATTGTCGCCGCGGTGGCGCGCGGGGTCGACATGTTCGATTGCGTGATGCCGACCCGGCATGCGCGCAATGGTCATCTGTTCACCGCCGCGGGCGTCATCAACATCCGCAATGCGGCGCACCAACGCGATACCGGACCTATTGATCCGGCCTGCAGCTGCTCGACCTGCCAGCGCTATTCGCGTGCGTATCTGCGCCACCTGGACCGCTGCAACGAAATCCTCGGGGTGCGGCTCGCGACACTGCACAACCTGCATTTCTACCTGGAGCTGATGCGCCGGATCCGTGCCGCGATTGCGGCCGGCCGGTTCGCGCAGTTTGCGGCTGGCATAATCGCCCAGCCGCGGCGGCCGGGTACGCCTGTGGCATAATGCCGCCCCTTTGCGGCGCTGCCGGGACATGCCCGGCAGGCGCGCGCACGGGCAGATCGAGTCAAAACAAGAGGCAAGCATGAGCTTATTGGTCAGCGACGCGTACGCGCAATCCGCCGGTGGGGGCCTGGGCGGCGGCGGCATGGGTCAGATCGTCATCCTGGTCGTGTTCGTGGGAGTGTTCTATTTCCTGCTGATCCGGCCGCAGCAGAAGCGCATGAAGGAGCAGCAGGCGATGCTCTCGCGCCTGGCCAGCGGCGATGAGGTGGTGACCACCGGCGGCATCCTTGGACGCATCATCGAGGTCAACGATACCTTCGTCACGCTGGAGATCGCCGACGGCGTGCGCATCAAGGTGCAGAAGGCGCAGATCACGCAGCTCATGCCCAAGGGCACGCTCAAGAGCGCCTGAACCTTTCGGTTCCGCCCCCTAGAGTCGGCAAGCTCATGCTGGAATTTCCACGCTGGAAATACGTGCTCGTCACGCTCGTGGTGCTGATCGGAGTGCTGTTCGCCCTGCCGAATCTGTTTGGCGAAGACCCGGCGTTGCAGGTGGAGCGCAAGAGCCGCGCGCCGATGGATGATTTTGCACGCCAGTCGATCGACGACCTGCTGCACAAGCAGAATGTCGTGATCAAGCGCGACTTCATCGACAGCGGCCGGCTGATACTGGCATTCAACGACGTCGCCTCGCAGCTCAAGGCGCGCGACACAGTCGATGCGACGCTGTCGGACGTGGATCGCTCGGCGCTGGCGAACGCATCGCGCGCGCCAAGCTGGATGCGCAGCATCGGCCTGAAGGCCATGCCGCTCGGTCTGGATCTGCGCGGCGGCCTGTATCTGCTGTATCAGGTGGACCTGCAGGGCGCGGTGAGCCAGCTGCTCGAGAGCTACGAGCAGAGCTTCCGGCGCGCGCTCAACGAGGCCAAGCTGCCGTTCACCGACATTACGACGATCACTGCGGGCAGCGGCGGCATTGCCACCGGATTGCGCGTGAGCCTGCCGGCGGAGGCCGATGCCGGCGCGATCGATGCGGTGCTGAAGAAGGTCGACGGTAATCTGAAATTTACCACCGGCAGCAGCGCTTCGGGGCCGGTGGTCGATATGCTGCTGACCCCGGCTCAGATCAAGGCGCGCGAGGACTATGCGCTCGAGCAGAATCGCACCACGCTGACCAACCGCGTCAACGAGCTCGGCGTGTCGGAACCGATCGTGCAGCGCCAGGGCCTGGATCGCATCAACGTCCAGCTGCCGGGCGTGCAGAATTCGGCCGAGGTCAAGGACCTGCTGGGCAAGGTCGCCACGCTCGAGCTGCGTCTGGTCGACACGCAGAACAATCCGATCCAGGCGGAGCAGGGCGGGCATGCGCCGCTCGGCACCAAGCTGTACAAGCGCGAGGACGGCGCGCCGATTCTGCTCAAGCGCGAAGTGATCGTGACCGGCGATGAGCTCACCAGCGCGACGTCGACCACCTCCACCGAGGGGCCGGCGGTCTCGATCAAGCTCGATGCCCGTGGCGCCGATTCCATGCTGCGTACCACGCGACTGAATGTCGGCAAGCCGATGGCCGTGGTCTACATCGAAAAGAGCCGCCGCCAGGTCGAGGTCAACGGCCAGAAGGTGGATCGCGATTCGACCAGCGAGAAGGTCATCAACGTGGCTACGATCCGCGGCGTGTTCGGACCGCAGTTCCAGGTCACCGGGCTGACCGGGGGCGAGGCCCGCGACCTGTCGCTGATGTTGCGCTCCGGCTCGCTGGCCGCGCCGATCGAAGTGGTGGAGGAGCGGGCCATTGGTCCGAGCCTGGGACAGGACAACATCGACAAGGGGGTGCGGGCACTGGAGATCGGCATGCTCGCCGTGTTCGTGTTCATGGCGCTCTACTATCACGCCTTCGGGCTGGTCGCGGACGCGGTGCTGCTGGCCAATGTGATTCTGCTGACGGCGCTGCTGTCGATGCTGCGTGCCTCGCTGTCGCTGCCCGGTATCGCCGGCATCATTCTGACGGTCGGTATCGCGGTGGATGCCAATGTGCTGATCTACGAGCGCATTCGCGAAGAACTGCGCAATGGCGTATCGCCGCAGGCGGCGATACGCGCGGGCTTCGACAAGGCGTTCTCCGCCATCGCCGATTCGAACGTCACCGCACTGATCGCAGGTCTTGCGCTGTGGGTGATCGGCACCGGCGCCATTCGCGGCTTTGCCATCGTGCTGACGCTCGGCATCGCCACCTCGATGTTCACCTCGCTGCTGGGCAGCCGCGCGCTGATCACGCTGATGTACGGCGGCCGGCGCAAAGTTGCGCAGCTGTCGATCGGCTGATGCCGCCGCGGCCCCATCGCCACCAACGACCATAAGACGCAAGGACGACCGTGGAATTCTTTCATCGCGCAACCACCTTCCCGTTCATGTCCACACGCAAGGTGTGGTACGGGCTGTCGATCGTGCTGATCCTGATCTCCCTGGCGTCGCTGGCGACGCGCGGGCTGAACCTCGGGGTGGATTTCACCGGCGGCGTGACCGTGCAGGCGAGCTTCCCGGCCGCTGCCAATCGCGACGCCGTGATCAAGGCGCTCACGGGCGCCGGCTACAGCGATCCGCAGGTTACGATCTTCGGCACTTCGCGCGAGATCGCCATCCGCTTGCCGCCGACCAAGCAGAGCACCGAGGCGGTGCGCACTCAGATCGAGCAGGTGCTGCACGGCGTCGATGCGGGGGCGCAGATTCAGCAGGTCGAGGTGGTGGGCCCGCAGATCGGCGGCGAGCTGCAACGCAGCGCCGCGCAGGCGCTGATTGCCACGCTGCTGCTGATCTTCGGCTACATCGCCGTGCGCTTTCATACCTGGAGGCTGTCGCTGGGCGCGATCCTGGCGGTGCTGCATGATCCGATATTGGTGCTCGGCACTTTCTCGCTGACACGTACCACCTTCGATCTGACGGTGGTCGCGGCGATGCTGGCGGTGATCGGCTACTCGCTCAACGATACCGTGGTGGTATTCGATCGCATCCGCGAACGCTTCCATACCGGTCGGCGTCTCGACCCGGTGACGGTGCTCGATCAGTCGATCAATCAGACGCTCTCGCGCACCATCATGACCAAGGTGGTGACCCTGATCGTCGTGGTGGCGCTGTACGCGCTGGGGGGCGCGGTGCTGCGGGGTTTCTCCGAGGCGCTGATCATCGGCATCCTCGCCGGCACCTATTCCTCGATCTATATCTCGAGCGCGGTGGCGCTGGACTGCGGCCTGAAGGCCGAGCATCTGCTGGCCGCAGCGGTGAAGAAGCCGTTGGACGACATGCCCTGAGCAGTTCGCGGCCTGAAGGTATGCCGCCGCCGCCCGGAGCGGATAACATCGGCGACGGATAACAGCGGGAGCGGACTACAAGCGGTGCTGGCGCTGCTCCAATCACCCGAAGGCTGGATCGCGTTCGCGACCCTGTCGCTGCTCGAGACGGTGCTCGGCATCGACAACGTGATCTTTCTGTCGCTGCTGGTCGATCGCCTGCCGCCGACGCGCCGGCGCAGCGCCCGCATCGTCGGGCTGTCGCTGGCCATGCTCACACGCCTGGGGCTGCTGTTCTCGGTGGTGTGGCTGACGCGGCTGACCGCGCCGCTGTTCAGCGTGCTGCAACGCCCGTTTTCCGGTCGCGATCTGGTCCTGGGGGCCGGCGGCCTGTTCCTGCTGGGCAAGAGCGCCGTGGAAATCCATCGCACGCTCGAAGGAGCGGTAGCCGCGCGCGCGGCGTCGGTGTTCAGCACGTTTCAGGCGGTAGTGCTGCAGATCGCGCTGATCGACGTGGTGTTCTCGCTCGACTCGGTCTTCACGGCGGTCGGCCTGGCGCGCCCGGATCAACTGCCGATCATGGCGGCGGCCATCGTGGTCTCGATCGTGGTGATGATGTGGCTGTCCGGGCCGATCGCCGCCTTCATCGGGCGTCACCCGAGCATGAAGGTACTGGCATTGGCGTTTCTGGTGCTGATCGGCGCCGCGCTGGTCGGCGAGGCGTTGGATTTCGAAGTGCCGAAGGGTTATCTGTATTTCGCAATGGCGTTCTCGGTGGCGGTCGAGCTGGTGAATATCCGGCTGCGACGCCTGCTCGGCAAGCCGCCGCGCTAGAGCGGCGCTGGCGTTGCCGGGCCGGGCACTTCCGGCCGTGGCTCAACCGTCCGAAGGGTCCGGCGGCCGGCCGGCGCGCAGGCGGCTGTGCTTGTGGCCGTAGAAGAAATACAGCGCGAAGCCGAGCAGGCTCCAGATCAGCAGCCGCCACCAGGTCGCGTTCGGCAGCGAATAGGCCATCATGCCGCAGAACACGACGCCGCCGCCGGCGATCAGCCACACCGCCTTGACCTTGAACGGCCGCGCCAGGTCGGGCCGGGTGTAGCGCAGCACCACGACGCCGATGCACACCACGATGAAGGCGATCAGGGTTCCGATCGACACCAGTTCGCCGAGGATGCCGATCGGCAGCAGGCCGGCGAAGGTCGCGGCCAGCACGCCGGTGATCGCGGTGGAAATGTGCGGGGTGCGAAAGCGCGGGTGCACCTTGCCGAAGTATTTCGGCATCAGGCCATCGCGCGACATGGTCAGCCAGATGCGCGCCTGGGGAATGATCATGGTGATGATGACCGATGTCAGTCCGGCGAGCGCGCCGACGATGACCCAGGTCTGCAGCCACAGCAGCTGCGGATGCGGCTTCAGGGCCGCCACCACCGGAGCCGCGTCGTTCAGGTCCTTGAACGGCACCAGGCCGGTCATCACGCTGGACATCAGGATGTACAGCAGCGTGCAGATCCCGAGGCTGCCGAGCATGCCGATCGGCATGCCGCGCGCCGGATCCTTGGCCTCCTGCGCGACCGTGGAGACGCCGTCGAAGCCGATGTAGGCGAAGAAGATGATCGCCGAGGCCTGCCAGATGCCGCTCCAGCCGAACTGGCCGAAGGTGCCGGTGTTGGGCGGGATATAGGGAAACCAGTTGGCGGTGTTGACGAAGAACGCGCCGAAGATGATCACCGCGACCACGATGCTGACCTTGATCAGCACGATGATGGTGTTGACGATCGCCGATTCCTTGATGCCCTTGTAGCACAGCGCGGCGGCGGCGACGACGATCAGCACCGCCGGCAGATTGAAGATCGCGCCGGTGCGGAAGATCTCGTTGCCGGTTTCGCCGGAGGCAAACGGCGCGCTGGTGAGCGCGACCGGCAAGTGCACGTGGAATAATTCCAGGAACGCCACGAAATAGCGGCTCCAGCCGACCGCGACCGTGGAGCAGGCCATCATGTACTCGAGCACCAGGTTCCAGCCGACGAACCAGGCGACGATCTCGCCGAGCGTGGCATAGCTGTAGGCGTAGGCGCTGCCGCACACCGGCACCATCGCCGCGAATTCCGAGTAGCACAGTCCGGCGAACATGCAGCCAATGCCCGCGATGACGAAGGAAATCACGATCGCCGGGCCGGCGTGCTGGGCGGCGGCGAGTCCCGTCAGTACAAAGATGCCGGTGCCGATGATGCCACCGATGCCGAAGGCGATCAGGGCGGGGATTCCCAGGGCGCGTACCAGGTGTCTGCCGGCGGCCTCCTCCTGGTAGTCGGCGATGGATTTGGTCGCGAACAGTCCCTTCTCTATCGGCTTATCCATTGAGGGTTCCCTGGAAAGGCGGCCTGATGTAGCCGCACTCTACACGTTGCGCAGTTCCTCGGGTACATGCGGGGCGAGCGCTGCGATCAGTGCTTCGTACACTTTTGGCGCACCGGCGACGATATTTGCCCCAAGTCGATACTCATCGCCGCCGAGCGTACCGACGCGACCGCCGGCCTCCCGAATCATGAGCGTGCCGGCGGCCGTGTCCCAGGCCTTCAGTCCCATCTCCCAGAAGCCGTCGACGCGACCGGCCGCGACATAAGCCAGATCCAGCGCCGCCGAACCGGGCCGGCGAACGCCCGCGGTCATCGCGCTGAGCATGCGGAACATGGCGAAATAATTGTCCGCATAGCGCTCATCCTCGCGGTAGGGAAAGCCGGTCGCCAGCAATGCTCCCTCGAGGCCGCGCTGCTTGCTGACGCGGATGCGGCGATTGTCCAGGTGCGCGCCGTCGCCGCGCGCCGCGGTGAACACCTCCTGGCGCATCGGATCGTAGATGACACCGATCTCGAGCCGGCCGCGCTGCTGGACCGCGATCGACACGGCAAATACCGGAAAGCCGTGCAGGAAGTTGGTCGTGCCGTCGAGCGGATCGATGATCCAGACGGTGTCGTTCGCACCGCTGCTGCCGCTTTCCTCGGCCAGGATCGCGTGCTCGGGATAGTGCTTATGAATGATATCGATGATGTCGCGTTCGGCGGCGCGGTCGATTTCGCTGACGAAGTCGTTGCGGCCCTTGGACGTGACCTCGAGGCTCTCGAGCCGCACCAGGCTGCGGACGATGACCTCGCCGGCGCGGCGCGCGGCGCGCACGGCGATATTGAGCAATGGGTGCATGGCGGACAATTGATGAGGATAAACGATTAGGATAACAGGTCGTGCCCTGCCCAATTCGCATCGTCCTGGTCGAGACCTCGCATCCCGGCAACATCGGCGCGGCGGCGCGCGCGCTGAAGAACATGCAGCTGGACGAGCTGGTGCTGGTGCGCCCGCGCCTGTTCCCGCATCCGGAGGCCAGCGCGCGCGCCTCGGGCGCCCTGGACCTGTTGAGCGGGGTACGGGTCGAGGAGGATCTGGGCGGCGCGCTGCACGGCTGCGGCCTGGTGCTGGCGACCACCGGGCGCGAACGCGACCAGTATTTTCGCGTGCTCGATGTGCGCGCGGCGGCGCGGCGCGCGGTGGCCGAGGCCGAGCACTCCCCGGTGGCCATATTGTTCGGCTCCGAGCGCGCCGGCCTGACCAACGAGGAGCTGCGCTACGCGCATGCGTTGCTGCGCATCCCGGCGAATCCGGCCTATGCCTCATTGAACATAGCGATGGCGGTGCAGATCGTCGCCTATGAGATTCTGCGTGCGCGCGGCGAGGCGGCCGCCGCGCTGCAGCTCGCAGCCGCGCCCGTGCCGCGCGCCGCGCCGCTGGCCACCCCGGCGGAGCTGGAGCGGTTGTACGAGCATCTGGCCGCGGTGCTCGAGGAGATCGACTTTCGCGATCGCACCCAGAGCGGTGGGCATCTGATGAAGCGCATCCGCCGCCTGCTGCAGCGCGCCGAGCCGGATGCGAACGAGGTCAACATCCTGCGCGGCATCCTCACAGCGGTGCAGCAGCGCCGGCGCCGCGCGGGGCAGGACGAGGCGCTGGCGCAGCCGACGGGCGAGCCGCGGGAAACATGAGCCGCGCCGTGCCGGTTTATCTGGACTATGCCGCGACCTCGCCGGCCGATCCGCAGGTCGCCGCGGCGATGAGTGAGTGCCTGACGCGCGACGGTGTGTTCGGCAATCCCTCGTCGATGCATCTACACGGCAGGCTGGCGCGCGAGCGCGTGGAGCGCGCGCGCGCGCAGGCCGCGGCCCTGATTCATGTCGAGCCGCAGCAACTGGTGTGGACCTCGGGGGCCACCGAGTCGAACAATCTTGCGATCCTCGGCAGCGCGCGCGCTTCGGCCAAGCGCGGCCGGCATCTGATTACCGCGCGTACCGAGCACAAGTCGGTGCTCGATCCCTGTCACCGGCTCGAGCACGAAGGTTTCCAGGTGACCTATCTCGACACCGACCGCGACGGGCTGATCGCCCCGGAGCGTGTGCGCGAGGCGCTGCGTGCCGACACGGTGCTGGTATCGATCATGCACGCCAATAACGAGATCGGTGTGCTGCAGGACATCGAGGCCATTGCCGCGATCTGCCATGAGCGTGCGGTGCCGCTGCACGTGGATGCGGCGCAGAGCGCCGGCAAGGTGGGGCTGGATGTCGCGCGCCTGGGCTGCGATCTGCTGTCCTTCACCGCGCACAAGCTCTACGGCCCCAAGGGCATCGGTGCGCTGTATTTCGCGCCGCCGCGCCGCGCCGCGCTGCAGCCGCTGATATTCGGCGGCGGCCACGAACGCGGCCTGCGCTCCGGCACGCTCGCGGTGCATCAGATCGTCGGCTTCGGCGTCGCCTGTGAGCTGGCCGCTGAGCGCTGGGCCGCCGACGCCGCCCATTGCGAGCGGCTGCGCGCACGCCTGTGGCGGGGCCTGTCCGCGATCGATGGCGTGCTGCTCAACGGTCACGCCACACGCCGCGTGGCCGGGATCCTGAATGTGTCCTTCAGCGGCATCGAGGGCGAGAGCCTGCTGATGGGCCTAGGCGAGCTGTCGCTGTCCACCGGCTCGGCCTGTATTTCCGAGAGCGATGAGCCCTCATACGTGCTGCGTGCACTGGGCCGCGACACCGAACTGGCGCAGAGTTCGCTGCGCTTCAGTCTCGGCCGCTACAGCACCGAAGAGGAGATCGACCTGGCGATCGCGGCCGTGACGCGCGAAGTGCAGCGGCTGCGCGCGGTGGCGCCATGAGCCCGAGCGCCATGAACCCGGCCGCTGCGAATCCCGGCGGCGAGGATCCGCTCGGCCCGCGGGTTCGCGGCCTGTTTGCGGCCCTGCGCCACGCCGGCGAGCCGGCCGCCACGGGCACAGCGCGGGTGCTGTGCGGTGAAGCGGGGCGCGAGCAGCGCGGCACGCGGGTGCGTTTCATGCTGCGCCTGGCCGGGAAGCGGCTGGTCGAGGTGCGCTATCGCGCCTACGGCTGTCCGTACACGCTCGCGGCCTGCGAATGGCTGGCCACGCAGCTCGAGCATGGCGGGCGCGACTCGATCGGCGGGCCGGCCGACTGGGCGCAGCATCTCGGCGTCCCGCCGGCCAGGCTGGGGCGGCTGCTGGTGGTCGAGGATGCGCTCAGGGCGGCTTTGGCCGTCGCTGACAAAACAGTGACGAATTCGTAGTAAAATGAATGCCCTGGAGAAAACTCAAGATGGCAATTTCCCTCACTCAATCCGCCGCTGAGCGCATCCGCAGCCGTATCGCCACGCGCGGTCGGGGGCTGGGTCTGCGCCTCGCCATCAAGGCCAGCGGCTGCTCGGGCTACAGCTACGTTGTTGATTACGCCGATGAAGTTCGCCCGGATGACCTGGTATTCGACACCTCGGGAGTCAAGGTGTATGTCGACCCGGCGAGCCTGGCCGCGATCGATGGCACGCGCATCGACCTGGTGCGCCAGGGCCTGAACGAGAGCTTCCGCTTCGAAAATCCGAACAGCAGCGGGGAATGCGGTTGCGGTGAAAGCTTCACCGTCTGAAATTCCTTAAAATGCGCGGACTTCCACACCCGGCTGGTTTGCCGGGCGCGCCTTCGAGCCCCTATACTGCCGCCCTTTTTCGGGACGGAGATTCCGCATGGCGGTCGAGCGCACCCTTTCCATCGTCAAGCCGGACGGCGTGGCCGGCAACCTGATTGGCGAGGTCTATCGACGCTTCGAGAGCGCCGGCCTGCGCATCATTGCGGCACGCATGCTGCGCCTGACGCAGCAGCAGGCCGAACTTTTCTATCAGGTACATCGCGAGCGGCCGTTCTACCGCGATCTGGTGCGTTACATGAGTTCCGGTCCGGTGATCGCGCAAGTGCTCGAGGGCGAGGGCTCGATCGCGAAGAATCGCGACATCATGGGTGCGACCGACCCGAAGCAGGCCGCGCCGGGCACGATTCGCGCCGAGCTCGCGCAGAGCATCGAGCGCAACGTGGTGCATGGCTCGGATTCGCCGGCGAGCGCGGCGAGCGAGATCGCGTTCTTCTTCAGCGCGACGGAGATCTGCCCGCGCAGCTAAAGGCGCCCGGGCAGTCACATACCGATGGCCGTGGACGCGCTCGAATCGACCGGCAGCGGCGAGGCTGGCAACGGCGAGGCCGACAGCCCCGCGCAGCGCGTCAACCTGTTCGGCCTGCCGCGCGCCGGCCTGGAGGCCTTGTGCGCCGCCCTGGATTCGAAACCCTATCGCGCGCGCCAGCTGATGAACTGGCTGTACAAGCGCGGCTGCGATCGCTTCGAGGACATGAGCGATCTGGCCCGCGATTTTCGCCTGCGGCTCGCCGCGCACGCCGAGCTGCGGCTGCCGCAGATCGTCTCGGTGCAAGCCGCCAGCGACGGCACGCGCAAGTGGCTGCTGCGTGCCGATCAGTCGCAGGCCTTTGAGATGGTGTACATCCCGGAGAGCGATCGCGGCACGCTGTGCATTTCCTCGCAGGTCGGCTGCGCGCTCGACTGCGCGTTTTGCGCCACGGCGCAACAGGGCTTCAACCGCAACCTGAGCGCGGCCGAGATCGTCGGCCAGGTGTGGCTGGCGAATCGCGAGCTGGGATTTCAGCCCGGGGGCGCCCGCATCATCACCAATGTCGTGCTGATGGGCATGGGTGAGCCGCTCGCCAACTTCCGCAACGTGATACCGGCGCTGCGCGTCTTCCTCGACGATCTGGCCTTCGATCTCTCGCGCCGTCGCGTCACGCTGTCAACGTCGGGTCTGGTGCCGCAGATCTACCGCCTGGCGCAGGAAATCAACGTCGCGCTGGCGGTCTCGCTGCACGCTCCGGATGACGAGCTGCGCAGCCGGCTGGTGCCGATCAATCGGCTGCATCCGATCGCCGAACTGCTGGCGGCCTGCTGGCACTATATCGATGAACAGAACGGCCGCAGCGTCACCTTCGAATACGTGATGCTCGATGGCGTCAACGATGCGCCGGCCCAGGCGCGCGCCCTGGCGCGGCTGCTCGCGGGACATCCGGCGAAGGTGAATTTGATCCCGTTCAATCCTTATCCGGGTGCGCAGTTTCGACGCTCGGGCGAGGCCGCCATTGAGCGCTTTCGTGACCAGCTGATTCGCGGCGGCGTGATGGCGACGGTGCGCCGCACGCGCGGCGAGGATATCGACGCGGCCTGCGGCCAGCTGGTGGGCCGCGTGCACGATCGCACCGTGGTGCGCCTCGGCAGCAGGGTAGAGGCGGCGCGGCTGCGCGCGGCCGGGGTCGACGCATGAAGCCCGGGCTGCTGTGCGCATCGATGTGTCTCGCATTGGGTGCCTGCGCCAGCAGTCACGACAGCAACGGCTCGGTGACCCGATCCGAGGCGGCGGCGCGCATCAATCTGCAGCTCGGCGTCGGCTACCTGCAGGAGGGCAACCTGGCGATCGCCAAGGAGAAGCTGGAGCGTGCGCGCAGCCAGGATCCGCACAATCCCGAGATTCACGGCGCCATCGCCCTGCTCGATGAGCGCCTCGGCAAGGACAAGGAGGCCGACAAGGAATACCGCACGGCGCTGGAGCTGGCGCCGCATGACCCGGCGATGCTGAACAATTATGCCGTGTTCCTGTGCAGTCACGAGCGGGTCGATGAGGGCGTGCGCTACTTCGAGCAGGCCGCCACCAACCCGCTGTATCGCACGCCCTGGGCGGCCTACACCAATGCCGGGGTCTGCATGCGCGGCGCGCACCGGGATGCCGATGCGGCGCAGCGCTTCAACCGCGCGCTGCAGTCCAACCCGGCGTATTCCGAGGCGGTGTTCCAGGCCTCCGACCTGGACTTTCAGCAGCAGAAGCTTGCCGATGCGCGATTTCGCATCGACGTGTTCCTGCTGACCAACCCGGCAACGCCGGATCTGCTGCTGCTGGCCTATCGCATCGCGCAGGCGCAGAAGGATACGACCGCCCAGCAGCGCTATGGGATGCGCCTGTCGCAGGAATTTCCCAACTCCGAGCAGGCACACGCGCTGGCGGCCAGCAAGATGAATTCCGGCTGAAGCCATGGAGGAGGGGGCAGCGCCAGCGCAGAACAGTGATCCGGGCACGCGGCTGGCGGAAGCGCGCGAGCGCGCCGGCATGACGCTGGCCGAGGCGGCGGAACGCCTGCGCCTGGATGTCGCCACGCTGCAGGCACTGGAGGCCGGACGTTTCCACACTCTGGGCGCCGCGGTGTTCGTGCGCGGTCATCTGCGCCACTACGCGGAGTTGCTCGGGCTGCCGGTCGGTGAGATCGACGCGGCGTATGCGGCATGCGCGGCGCGCCTGGCGCCGCTGCCCGACCTGCGGCGCACCACGACGTTGCCCGGCAATGCAGCCGCGCGCGGCGTGGCACTGCCGCCGCGCGCCGCGCTGATCGGCGCTATCGTCCTGGTGCTGGCCGCCTGGGTATGGTGGGCGATGCGGGTGCCGGCCGGGCAGCGCCATGCCGCCAGCACCGCCGCGCCGGCGGCAGCACCATCGACGCCACTGCCGGTGGGCCCGCAGGCCGGTAATGTCGTGGATGCGGGGCCCGAAGCCCCGGCGGGCGTGGCTGCAGTCGCGGCCAGCGTGCCGGCCGCGAAGCCGGTGGCCACGGTCAAAGACGCCGCGCCGGCCGCCAAAGCGGCGAGCGGGCATGTGCGCCTGGCGATCAAATTCAACCAGGACAGCTGGACCGAAATCTATGATGCGCATGGTTCGACGCTGTACCACGACTTCGGCAGCGCCGGGTCCGAACGGCATCTGGGCGGCACGGCGCCGTTGCGCATCCTGCTCGGCAATCCGGACGGCGTCGAGCTCGAGCTCGACGGACATCCGGTGGCCTTGCGGCCGGCCGCCGAGAGCGGCAAGCCGCAGCGCTTTCTGCTGGACGACGGCGGTCACATGAGTGAGGTCCCGGCGGCGCAATCGCGCGCACCGTCCGCCCCGCCCGCGCCGTCCACGCCGCCTTAAAGCCGCGGCGCTGTCCTGGAGGATCCTTGAGCAAGCAGATTCAGCCGGTGCGCGGCATGAACGACGTGCTGCCCGCCGAAATCAGCGTCTGGCAGCATCTCGAGCGCATCGCGCGTGGAGTGTTCGAAGCCTACGGCTACGAGGAAATGCGGGTGCCGATCGTCGAGCACACGGAGCTGTTCCAGCGCTCGATCGGCGAGCACACCGATATCGTCGAGAAGGAAATGTACAGCTTCCAGGACAGCGGCGGGGATCGCCTGACGCTGCGGCCCGAGGCCACCGCGGGCATCGCGCGTGCCGCGATCTCGAATGGCCTGCTACGCGGGGCGCGCCACAAGCTCTGGTGCCTGGGTCCGATGTTCCGGCACGAGCGGCCGCAGAAGGGCCGCTATCGCCAGTTCCATCAATTCGACCTCGAAGCCCTGGGATTCCCGGGGCCAGACGTGGATATCGAGCTGATCGCACTGAGCGCGCGGCTGTGGCGCGAGCTGAAGCTCGAGCGGGTGCGGTTGATGATCAACTCGCTCGGCACCGCGGCGGCGCGCGCGCTCTATCGCGACCGGCTGCAGCAGTATTTTCGCTCACACGAGGCCGAGCTCGATGAGGACAGCCGCCGGCGGCTCGGCGGCAACCCGCTGCGCATCCTGGACAGCAAGCAGCCGGCGATGCGGGCGGTGATCGAGGGCGCACCGCTGTTGCCCGAACATCTCGACCCGGAGTCGCGGGCGCATTTTGCCGAACTGCGTGCCGGACTGGACTCCCTGGGCGTGGCCTACGAAGTCAATCCACGGCTGGTGCGTGGACTGGACTATTATTCGCGTACCGTGTTCGAGTGGGTCACCGATGCGCTCGGCGCCCAGGATGCGGTTTGTTCGGGCGGGCGTTACGACGGCCTGATGGCGCAGCTCGGGGGCGAGCCGACACCCGCGATCGGCTTCGCGATGGGAGTCGAGCGCGTGGTGGACCTGCTGGCACAGGTCGGCAGCGCGCCGCCGGCCGCAGCCCCCGACGTCTATATCGTCGTCAACGGCGAGCGGGCGGAACGCGCAGCGCTGCGCCTGGCCGAGCAGCTGCGCGATGCCCTGCCGGGGCGCGGCGTGGTGCTCAATCTCGGCGGCGGCAATTTCAAGACGCAGTTTCGCCGCGCCGATCGCAGCGGGGCGCGCCTGGCGCTGATCCTGGGAGACGCGGAACTCGATCGGGGCGTGGCGGCGGTGAAACCTTTACGCCGCGAGGACGGTCAGATCGACTGTCCGCTGAACGAGCTGTCGGCACGCATCGCATTATTACTGTAGCGCCCCCGTGAGCATGCACGGGCCGGCGAATCCGGGGAGATCGTGAGTGGAAGAGTATCTGAACGAAAAGGAACAATGGGAGCGCGTGCTCGCCTGGCTGCGCGAGCAGGGTCCCTGGATCGTGGGGGGAGTCGCGCTCGCGGTCGCGATTTTCAGCGGCTGGAACTATTGGCAGAATCGCACCCAGCAGCGCAACCTCGCGGCCGCGGCGCATTACGAGCAGGTCATCGATGCCTTCAGCCGCAACGACGTCAACGGCGGATTCCGCCTGGCGGATGAACTGATCAAGGCCTTTCCGGGCACCGCGTATGCCGATCAGGCCAATCTGGCGGTCGCCCGCATCCAGGTGGAGAACAAGCAGCTCGATGCCGCTGCCGCACGGCTGCGGCAGGTGCTCGCCTCGACCGGGGACGCCGAGCTGGCGCTGATCACGCGCCTGCGCCTGGCGCGGGTACAGCTCGCACAAGGCAACGCCGATGAGGCGTTGAAAACCCTCGATGCGGTCAATCCGGGCGCGTTCGCGGGCCGCTATGCCGAGGTGCGCGGTGATGTACTGCTGGCCAAGGGAGATCGCGATGGGGCGCTCAAGGCCTATCGCGAAGCGCGCAGTAGTGGCGGGGCTACGATCGACACCGGTCTGCTCGATCTGAAGATCGGCGAGCTGGCGCGCTCGTGAGCACGGCACGGATGCAAGGGCGGCCGGGCCTGGCCGCGCTGGCCGGTGCGCTGCTGTGCGCGCTACTGCTGTGCGCCGGGTGCTCCCTGTTCACCAGCAAGAGCAAGGCGGCGAAGAAAAAGGCGGACGAGCCCACGGTGCTGGTGCCGTTCGTCAATCGCATCGCGCTGCAGCGCGTCTGGTCGGTCAAGCTGTCCGGTGAAGCCCCGAAACTGCGACTCGGGCTCGACGTCGCCGCCGACGGCGAGCGCGTATTCGTCGCCAGTCACAAGGGCGCGGTCGAGGCGCTCGATCTCAAGAGCGGACGGCGGCTGTGGCGGCGCGAGCTCAAGGCGCCGCTGGCGGGCGGCCCTGCGGCCGGCCTCGGCCTGGTGGTGGTCGGCAGCTCCAAGGGCGACGTGATCGCGCTGTCGCAAGCCGACGGCAAGCAGATCTGGCGCATCCGCATCAATGCCGAGATCCTCTCGGGGGCCGCCATCGGCCATGATCTGGTGGTGGTGCGCGGCGTTGACGGCCACGTGCATGCCCTGTCGATCAAGGACGGCAGCGAGCTGTGGGTCGCCGAGCAGCAGGTGCCCCGGCTGTCGCTGCGTGGCAATGGCCCACCGGTGCTGGCCGGCGATCTGGCGATTTCCGGCTTCGACAACGGGCGCGTCGCGGCCGTCACCCTCGGCAACGGCAGCACCGCCTGGGATACGGCGGTCGGGCAGGCGCACGGCAGCACCGAGCTGCAGCGGCTGATCGACGTCGATGCGCCGGTGGTGGCCGACGGGGATGATTTGTTCGCGGTCGCCTATCAGGGACGCGTGACGCGGCTGGCGCGCGAGAGCGGCCAGGTGGTCTGGGCGCGCGACATCTCGAGCTACCGCGGGCTCGCGGTCGACGACAATGCCGTCTACGTGTCGACCGCAGAGGGTGATGTGGTGCGGGTGGACCGCAAGAACGGCACCGAGCAGTGGAGCCAGAAGGCGCTGGCGCGCCGCCAGTTGACCGCCCCGGTGATCTACCGCGAGCGCGTGGTGGTGGCCGACGCTGGCGGCGTGCTGCACTGGCTCGATCCGGCGACCGGGGATTTTCTCGCCCGCGCTCTGGTGGAGAAACGGGTCGGCAGCAAACCGGTCATCTCCAAAGGCATCGCATGGAAAAAGCGCGTCAGCAACACCCCGCTGGTCGCCGGTGGACTGCTGCTGGTGTTCACCGATAACGGCGTGCTGAGTGCGTTCAGCGCTCCGATGGCTGCAGCCGCCGCGGCCGAGCCGCCCGCGGCACCGGTGGAACCGGCGCCGGCGCCAGCGGCTGCGGTGGCGCCGAACAAGTAGGCGCCCCGGCGATGCTGCCGGTGGTGGCGATCGTCGGTCGGCCGAACGTCGGCAAATCGACGCTGTTCAATGTATTGACGCGCAGCCACGCGGCCATCGTCGCCGACGTGCCCGGCGTCACGCGCGACCGCCAGTACGGTTATGCGCGCGTCGGCCGCGTGCCTTGCGTGCTGATCGATACCGGTGGGCTGATCGAGCATCCCAAGGGCCTGGATGCGCAGATGCGCCTGCAGACCGAGAAGGCGGTGGCGGAAGCCGATTTCCTGATCATGGTGGCCGATGCACGCGCGGGCATGACGGCTCAGGACCAGTTCATTGCGCGCGAGCTGCGCCGCACGGGCAAGCCGGTCGTGCTCGCCCTCAACAAAGCCGAGGGACTTGAGGGCGACGTGGTGGCGGCGGATTTTCATACGCTGGGACTGGGCATGCCGATGGCGATCGCCGCGAGCCACGGCCAGGGCTGCCTGGAACTGCTCGATGCGCTGCTCGCGGGGCTCGAACCCGATAGCGCGCCGGCGGAAGACACCAGCGGGATTCGCGTCGCCATCATCGGCCGTCCCAACGTCGGCAAATCGACGCTGGTCAACCGCCTGATCGGCGAGGAGCGCGTGATCGCCAGCGAGCAGCCCGGTACCACACGCGACAGCATCCTGGTGCCGTTCGAGCGCGATGGGCGCGAGTTCCTGTTCATCGATACCGCCGGCGTGCGGCGCCGGGCGCGGGTGGACGACGCGGTCGAGCGCGCCAGCGTCGCGCGCACGCTGCAGGCGATCGCCGGGGCGCACGT
>Ga0302325_10002904_pt1 | contig 41043 bp, 41 predicted proteins | sample Palsa_T0_2_FD_201948 | JGI IMG/M metagenome (GOLD analysis project Ga0302325, IMG submission 201948) | Peat permafrost microbial communities from Stordalen Mire near Abisko, Sweden - Palsa_T0_2 | ecosystem: Environmental > Terrestrial > Soil > Palsa > Peat permafrost | place: Sweden: Abisko...
TCTCGTGTATTGGCAAGGGCCGGACCAGGGGTCCGGCGCGGACGCGGGCGTCCGCCCCACCCGCGATTTATCGCACGAACCATTGGGAGTCGATGTTCTCCAGTGCACGACTTCCTGTTGTCTTTGGGTGTGCTGCTGGCGCACGGCTCGGTAGATTCCGCGAGTTACAGAGCCCGACCGTAAGGGAGCTGGTTTCAAGCCGGCTAGCGGGCGGGAACGTTGGAGGGGTTAATCCGGTAAACCCAGTTCTGCGGCGGAATCTGGCTCGGGGAGGAAGGCGCGGCATTTGCGATCACGGCGTCGATCAGAGCGCGCCGGGGCGAGAGCGAACAGACTGGATCGGTGGCGTCGGGGTCGCCAGTGTAAAGAAATGCCTGGCAGCGGCAACCGCCGAAATCGCGGGTCTTGCGCTCGCACGAGCGGCACGGTTCCTGCATCCACTCGTCGCCGCGGAAGCGTTGAAAGGCGGGCGACTCCTCCCAGATCCAGCGCAGCGGCTTCGATCGAACATCGTCGAAAGTCAAACCGGGAATGACCCGCGCGGCATGGCACGGCAGCACCACGCCCGCCGGATCGATGAGCATCAGGCCCTGCCCCCAACCGCCCATGCAAGCTTTGGGATAGCGGGCGTAATAATCGGGCAACACGCAATCGATGCGCATGCGGCCCTTCAAGCGCTCTCGCGCGGCGTCTACAATGGCGATAGTCTGGTCCACTTGTTCGCGCGTGGGCAGCAGTTCGGCGCGATTTTCGAAGGCCCAGCCGTAGTATTGAACGTTGGCCACTTCCAGCCTGTCCACTTGTAACTCTTCGGCGAGCGCGATCATTTCCGGCAAACGCGCAAGATTCCGGCGATGGACCACGATATTCATGGTGAACGCCACGCGATGCTTGCGGATGCGCTGCGCCAGATCGAGCTTTGACGCATGCGCGCGGGTGCCTGCAATCTGGTCCGCCTGTTCTTGTTCGGAATCCTGGAAGCTGAGTTGTACGTGATCCAGGCCGGCGCTCACGAGCGCATCCAGCCGCGCCTCCGCGAGTCCGATTCCCGAAGTGATCAGGTTGACGTACAAGCCCGCCTCACGCCCGGACTTCACCAGTTGCTCGGCATCCGGCCGGGCCAGCGGCTCGCCGCCCGTCAGATGCAGTTGCAGCACGCCCAATGCCGCCGCTTCGCCGAATACGCGCTGCCACTCTGCCGTGCTCAGTTCTTCGGATCGCGAACGCATCTCCAGCGGATTGGAGCAGTACACGCATCGCAAGGGGCAGCGATGGGTAACCTCGGCGATCAGGGCGTGGGGCACAAAATTCACAAGTAATCCAATGCGCGCCGTTCGTTCAGGGTTGCGAGAAACGCCAGCACTTCCCGGCGAATCATTTCCGGATCCGCGCCGTTAAACTCCGCTTGCAGCGTGCCGATCACATCGGCCAGCGTGCGCGCTCCATCGCAAAGTTCGACGATGCGCGGGCCGGGACCAGTCAGGCGCAGCATAGTTTCCGGCAACAACAGCACGGGGCCTAGGTCGGCTGACTGGGTCATGCGGCAGCCTGGCGCGAGACGGGGAACGTTGCTGAGTGCGGGTTCTGGCAACAGGGCCTCAATCTGCATCCGGCCGGAAAGCGCCCGGCGGCGGCCAACCCGGCTGCACGTAGGCGAAATAGAGCGCGTCCAACTGCGCCCAAAGAATATCGCATTTCGCGCGCAGGGCGCCAATGGCCAGATCCTGTTCCGCGCGGGTCCGGGCATTTTGTTTCACCCAATTCAGCGCGAAGCTGGCATCTTCGGGCGCCTGCGACAGCCGCGATTCAAAATAGCCCAGGCTGGATGACAGATAAGGATAATGCTCGATCATGCGGTCCATGCGCAGGCAGATCAGGTTTTTGGAAAACATTTCAGTCAGCGACGACGCCACGGCTTCCACGAAGCTGTGCTTGGTGACTAGCGTCAGGTACGCATCCACGGCGTAGCGGACCGCTGGCAGGACGCCGCGCTCGGAAATAACCAGATCGCGCGGAACGCCGGTGGCTTCGGCCAGCTTGATCCATTTTTCGATGCCCCCGGGCGTGCCAGGCTCACCATCGTGATCGACAATGCGTTTGCGCCAGGCGCGCCGGAACTCGGGGCTCTCGCTGCGGGCCAGGATCAGCGCGTCTTTGATCGGAATGGTTTTTTGATAATAGTAACGGTTGAAGGCCCAAGCCTGTAGCTGGCCGCGCGTCAATTTACCTTCATGCATCAGGCGATGGAACGGATGCTGGTGGTGATAGCGCTCCTCGCCCACGCCGCGCAACCGTTCTTCGAGCGTCTGAGCGCTCAGCAGGGCGTCATCTACAGTGGAGCTGCCGGTTACGGTCATACTGCAATCTCCATGCCGTCCCGAGCCACTTCCCATCCGGCTTCCCGGACCTCGGCATAGGCCTGGCTCGATTCGTCCAAAATCGGATTTGTGTTGTTGATGTGGAAAAAAATCTTGCGCGCGCATTTGATATCGCGCAACGCCGCCAGTGAGCCGCAGGGGCCCGAGAGAGGAAGATGGCCCATTGCTGAGGCTCCTTTGCCTCCGCCACGGACGCGGCACAATTCATCCTCGGTCCAGAAGGTTCCGTCAAATAGCAGGATGTCGCATTCGTCAAGGAACTCGCGCCACGAGTCTTCCACTTTCGCCGCACCAGGCAAGTACGCCAGGCTTCCGCCGGACGGCGAATCAATCAGCAAGCCGAGCACCGCTTCGCGCGTGTCCAGTTGCGTTTTGCGATCCGCTCGCACAAAGGCCGGGAAACCGCCGGCTAAAGAGAATGGCCGGAACCGGAGTGGTCCAACGGAAAACGCGACATCGGGACGGATCTCTTTCCAAACGGCCTGCCGCGGGACGCGATCCAGCAATGCAAACAGGCTGTTGTCCTGGCGCAGGATTTGCAATACGGAAGGCGTGGCGTAGATGTCCAGCGGCTGAAATTCCCGCAGCGAAAGCAGACCCGCTACCGTGTCCGCTTCAGCGGCCGTGATCACAACAGACTGAATGGGTGAATGGAGAGAGCTGCCTGTGGGCCACAGCTGCGGAGTAGCTTCAATTTGGATACGGATATCGGGGGAAGCGTTCAGCAAGGTCCAGGAAAAACCGTCTTCGCTGACCGCAACTTGAGCTTGCGAGCGGGCTTGGCCTGCAAAGGTTCCCGACCGCGACCGTTGGCACTGCGTACAGGCGCAATTCCACTGCGGAAAGGCGCCGCCTGCGGCCGCGCCGAGAACCTTCACCAGCATTTACTTAAGGCTTAAAAATCGCCGTTGCTGTAGGAATTGATCTCACAGCTGCAGGAAATCTCTTCAATCTTCGGTGTCTGCCAAGTCATGTTTCGGGCTCCTCTAGAGTGTTGACTGAAATGCCACTGACGCAATCAGATTATCATAGGTGCCAGTGCAACGCAACCGCCCCGAATCCCCCGCCGGCACTTCGCGGGCATGGGGGACCTTTCGGGCGCTTCGGCACCCTCACTACCGCAGGCTATGGATCGGGATGCTGGCCTCCGCGCTCGGCACCTGGATGCAGATCGTCGCCCAGAGCCTGCTGGTGCTGCGGATCAGCGGAAATTCGGCGGTGGCGCTGGGGACGGTATCGCTCGCGCAGGCGTCCGCATTCTTCCTGTTCGCTCCCCTGGGCGGCACGTTCGCGGACCGGCACGACAAACGGCGAATCCTGTTTCGCACCCAGACCTTGCTGATGCTGTCGGCCTTTACGCTCGCCGCACTGACGGTTTCCGGCACAGTCCGGTTGTGGATGGTGATGGTGCTGGCCTTCACCTCGGGCGTGCTTTTGAGCTTCGATCAGCCGGCGCGCGCGTCGTTGTTGCCGCTGCTGGCGCCTCCCGAAGACCTGACGAACGCGATTTCTCTCCAGACGCTGTTGTTTAACGCGGCTTCCATCGCCGGTCCACCGTTGGGAGGCGCGGTGGCGGCGGTGGCTGGCTTGGCCGGCGATTTCGCTTTGAACGGGTGTAGCTATCTCGCGGTGATCGTTTCTCTTCTCTTATTGCCTAAGGAATTGACGGCGTCACCCGCCGGATCGTCCGGACCTTCGCGAACCTGGTCGGCGGTGCGCGAAATGCTGGCGGTAATCCAGAAGCAGCCGGCGGTTTCGGGTGCGGTGCTGGTCTATGCGGTGCTCCTTTTTGTCGCCCCTTCGCAGGCGCTTTTGGTTCCGATATTCGTCACCAGCATCCTGCGCGGCGGCGCGGCTGAATTGGGCTTTCTGTTTGCCGCGTCGGGCATCGGCACCGTGGTGGGATCCCTGCTGGTGGCCTCGGTCGCGGATTTCCAGCGGAAAGGGCGGCTTTTGGTATCGGCCAATGCGGCGTGGGTCCTGGCTCTGGCGGCCTTCGCGCTCAGCCGCGGCTTTGCGTCATCCTTCGCCATGTTATTCCTGATGGCCGCGGCGCAGAGCGTCTTCACCACGCTCGTGATCGCCATGATGCAAGGCAGCGTCGAAACCAAAATGCGCGGCCGGATCATGAGTCTGAACACGCTGCTCATGATGGGCGTGCGGCCTTTAGGCGATTTTCCGGTCAGTATCGCGACTTCGTTCTTCGGGCTCGCCAACGCGGCGCTGCTCTCGGCTTCGGTGGTGGCATTGGCAGGCGTGCTGGTGTTTAGTTTGCGGCCGGCGGTGTGGCGAAGTTAGCCGAAGTTAGCCAGAGATCACGGATGGCGTTCTATCGGTGTCAGAGGAGCCGGATTTGACACGGGCGTCTAAGGCCTTGAATCCGGCAGGACGGTCGATTTGACTTACCGGGTGAAAATATCCGATGCTATTGCAATTGGAGGGCCGACGAAGCAATGAAGACTACTGTTATCAGAAATGTAATCAGGCGCCAAGGTTACGCCGCTACGGGCGCGATTATCGCGGCGGTGCTCGCATGCTGTTTTGCGTCCACCGGCACAGCGCAAATCGTGCCTATGCCGATACTCTCAGACCAACTGTTAGCCAAGGCCGCGCCGGACGAATGCTTCGCAGGCATCGGAAAGCCTTATCCGCCCCTCCAGGCCGGCGGGACATGTCCGGCGGGCTCAATTCCGAAAAGGAACCAGGCCTATGTTTGGGGTCTCACGCAAGTAGGAACGCAACTGTGGTTCGGCACCGCTGCCAATGTAATTTGCGTTACTACGGGCGGAAACCCTCAGCCGTACCAGACACCCGACTATGTCTGCGAATACGGCGCGAGTCAGTACGGCAAGGAACACAACTTACCTCCCAGTTCGGGCGATTGGAGACCGCCCAAGGCATTCCTTTACGACCTGTCTTCGAGCACCTTGACGGACATGACGCCGACCAATGAGAAATTCACGCACACTTTGGGCATCCGTTCGGCCCAAGCGATCGGGAATAGGGTATTTCTTGCAGGCCCGGCAATTGGGGGACCCGGCGTAAACTTCTTTGTTTTCAGTTCGTCCTCCAAGGAGTTCCTGGGGGCCTGCCACGCGTCTGCGTTCGACAACATTCGGCACTGGGCGGTGATCAATAACGTACTCTACGCCGGAGTGGGCAACACGGGAGGGGGAGGCGGCGTAATTCGCTGGACCGGAACTGACGCGCAGCCATTTGACGAAACCAGCCCAACGTGCGGCTTTGAGGTGGTGGGGAATTTTAAGGGAGCCGCGGAGTATATTACGGCGTATGGTGCAAATTCGAACCGCATCGTTGTGTCGGCTTGGCCCAGTACCGGGGGCGGCGCTGGCCTTTACATCAGCACGGCCATGAATCCCGCTGTCGGATTAACCTCAGCCGATGTTGGAAGCTGGGCCCACATCTGGTGGCCCGAGATGTACGAGCCGGATCCCGTCACGGCTAAGAGCTATGGGGGCGGTGCAATCGTATATTGGAACGGCGCCTTGTATTTCGGAACGATGCACCAGGTCGGCGGCGGGGTCGGGCCCTTCCTGCAGGCTTATGGTTACTCTCACCCATATACTGAAGTCTTTCAGGGTACCTCTCGCGCCCTCACACTTTGGCAAATTCTGAACGCGGAGACGAAAACGCCGACCATAACGCTGCTCTATGGCGAGACGGCCTTGGAGACGTGGGACACCAGTACGAATACATTCCAATTGGCGCCCACCGGATGGACCCCGCTGTATGGCCCATCCGGCTTCGGCAATCTCTACAACAACTACGCCTGGACGGCAGGCGTGTTTCAAAACCGTCTTTTCTATGGGACCGAGGACTGGAGTTTTGACCAGACGATAAACGGCGATCCCCCACCGGCGCCAGGCCTTGTCCAACCAGCGGATGCGTTTGGCGCCGACCTTTGGCGCTTCGACATGCCTAATGCTCCGGCTATAGCCGAGAACATCGACGGCCTCGGAAATTCTCTCAATTACGGCGTCCGTTCCATGAACGTTTCTCCCGATGGCCAAGATCTTGTTCTTGGCACCGCCAATCCGATGAACATAGCGCCGCAAGGTGGCTGGGAGTTGCGGCTTCTGCAGTTGATGCAATAGGGGAAGGCATTTAGCCGTAGAGCAAGACATTCGGCGAGATTCATGACCTGTCGCTGCTGGCCAAGGCCGGACGCCAGCAGCACATTCGAAGGATCGCCCGGAAACGACTCACGTGGCGCTACTGTGGCTTGAGATCCGATCGCGCCATCTGCCGGCTTCGGCCCTTACTGGCCGGTCCAGGCGAACATACCCCAGCGCCTGAAACAACCCGGCGGGTAGCTGCAAAACCATTTCCGAAATCAGCCGAAATCGGTGGTGGCATTGGCCGGCGTGCTGGCGTTTAGTTTTCGTCCGGCAATCTGGCAGAGTCAGGGACGTCGCCGTGTTAACCACCGTGGTTTACCTTGTGACGTCGCGCGAGGGTATTACCGCCGTGTTGCAATATAAATATAGGGTCATGCCACGCCAACGAGTCATGATTCCGTATCCTCCCGACGTAATTGCGGAAATCGATAAAATCGTCAGCCACGGGAACCGCACTGCCTTCTTAGTGGAGCTAGCCAAGCGCGAAATTAAACTTAATCGTCAGCGAAAAGCGTTGCGTGCTGCAACAGGAGCCTGGAAAGCGGAAGAACCACCCTGAGTTGGCTGGGGGCGCCCCTGGTTGGGTCCCCAAACTCCGCCAGGAGTCTGTCAAGCGGTTCAACGAAATCCAGCGACACCGGAAATCCGAATAAATGGTCTCCGCCTGTCTGCTGGACAGCACAGTTATCATTGACGCTATCAATAATCGAAACCGTCGAAGCCAACTACTGGAAGGGCTTCTAGTGGAAGGGGTTTTGCTCGCGTGCTGTTCGATCAATGTGACGGAAGTCTACATGGGACCATCTGACGGAGTTAGCAAGAGATCACAGAGCGTTATTAGCCGCCGATAAACACAGACACTGATCTGCGTTTATCCGTGTTCATCTGTGGCTGAGTTTCTTTTTACTGGGCGTCTTTTAAAACTGCGCCAGGCTCAGGATATTTCCATCCGGGTCTTTGAACCAGGCCACTTTCGCGGCGCCGCCCGGCGCGGTCCAGATGCCTTTCTCGTCCTGACCTGGAAAACCGTAGCGCTCAAACTTGACGTCCGCTTTTTCGAGTTCCTCCACCTTGGCCGCGATGTCGGGTACGTTCCAACCGAGCGTGGTGTACTTTGCTTCGGGAACCTCTTTGACCTTCTGCACGCGCAGCATGGTTCCATTCGCGTCGAAGACTAAAGCGTAGGTTTCGTCGCTGACCAACTTGAGCCCGAGCTGGTCGCGATAAAACGTCTTGGCGCGTTCAGGGTTCGCCGTCGCGCTGAACGCCGCGATTTTGGAGGAAGCCAGGAGCGACATGGGAATCAGTATCGCAGAGTCCGATGTTACAATACGAGTTCTCTAAATGGACCAACTGAAAGCGCTCATCCGCGAAGTCCCCGATTTTCCCAAGCCCGGCATCAACTTCTACGACATCACCACGCTGCTCAAAGACCCGGCCGGATTGAAAGGCGTGATCCACTCGCTGGCACAGTTCTATCGCTCCAAACCCATCGACGTGGTTCTCGGCGTCGAAGCTCGCGGGTTCATCATCGCCCCGGCGGTCGCCTACGCGCTGGGATACGGGTTCATCCCGGTCCGCAAGGAAAAGAAGCTGCCGGCCGAGCGGGAACGGATCGAGTACGCGCTCGAATACGGAACGGACGTGCTCGAAATCCATAAGGACTCCATTTCGCCCGGGCAAAACGTCCTCATCATCGACGACGTGCTGGCGACGGGTGGCACGGCCGCGGCGGTGGCCAGTCTGGTGGAAACGCTGCACGGAAGAGTGGCGGGCCTGGGGTTCATCCTGGAGCTGGATTTCCTGAAGGGGCGCGAAAAGCTCCGCGGCCGCGACGTGCACTCGCTGATTCATTACTGATGCCTGCGGCGCCAACGCCCGACCGTGTCCGGCTTCGTTCACTGGCCAAGATCAACCTGGACTTGAGGGTTCTCCACAAGCGTCCAGACGGATTTCACGAGCTTCGGACGATCTTTCAAACCATCTCGCTGGCCGATACCATTGAGGTGGAATACCGGCGCGGCCGGACCAAGACTGAGCTAAAGTCTAACATCGATATCCCAGGCAATCTCATTGTAAAGGCAGCCGATATCTCGATGCGTGCCATGCATGCAAAAGGTGAGTTGCGAATTCGATTGACCAAGCGAATTCCCATGGGCGGCGGACTCGGCGGTGGGTCGAGCAACGCGGCTGCGGTACTCCTTGCCCTTCCGGTCCTGCTGGGCAAGCGCCTGCCACTCGAGAAATTGCTCGAATTGGCCACTGAACTGGGAAGCGACGTACCTTTCTTTCTGATCGGCGGAACCGCTGTCGGCCTCGGGCGAGGAACCGAACTTTATTCTTTACCTGACCTGCCACCCAGCCCAGGCCTGCTCATTACTTCCGATATTCATTCCTCCACAGTATCCGCCTACGCCGCTCTCAATCGTCAACCTCTGCACGAGGGTTCCGCCGCTATCATTAACAATTTCCAAGCTGCGGTACAAAGTGCCTGTTCCCCAGCCCCCAACCCCCAATCCCCGTTTGTTAATGACTTCGAAATGGTTGTGTTTCGCCAACATCCTCAACTAAAATCGATTAAGGGAAAGCTGCTGAAATTGGGAGCATGGCGGGCCATGATGACCGGGAGCGGTTCGGCGCTTTTCGGGTTGTTTCCCAGCCGCCAGCTGAGGGATCGTGCAGCCAGCTCGTTCCGGAGAGAGTTTCCGGGCAGTCAGGTTTATCCATTTAGCATGGTGAGTGGCAGCCGTTACCGCGCCCTTTGGCGGCGGCAGCTGGCAATCTCCCCGGAAAACAAGACATGGCCGCCCCAAGACCGGTACGCAGGATGAGATTCGAGCAACTGAAGATCTTCACTGGCAACGCCAACCCATCGTTGGCGGCCAAGATCTGCGCCGCGCTGGGGTGCCCGCTGGGTGCGGCCGAAGTAGAGCCGTTCTCGGACGGAGAAATTCGCCTGCAGATACTGGAAAACGTTCGCGGCGCCGATGTTTTCGCGGTGCAGCCCACCTGCACTCCGGTGGACCGGCACCTGATGGAACTGCTGCTGATGATCGACGCGCTGAAGCGCGCTTCTGCGGAGCGGATCACGGCAGTGCTACCCTATTATGGGTATGCGCGGCAGGATCGGAAAGACAAGCCGCGAATGCCTATCTCCGCCCGGTTGATCGCCAATCTGATTCAGAGGGCCGGCGCGGATCGTGTGCTTACTTTGGACTTGCACGCGGCTCAGATTCAAGGGTTCTTCGATGTTCCCGTGGATCATCTTTTCGCCGCGCCGGTGATGCTCGAATATTTCGAGTCCATCGGACGCAGGGACATGACCGTGGTTTCCCCGGACGCCGGGGGCGTGGAGCGCGCGCGTGCTTTCGCCAAGCATTTGAACGCGCCGCTGGCGATTATCGATAAGCGCCGGACCGAAGTGAACGTCGCGGAAGTGATGCACATCATCGGCGACGTGGAAGAGAAGCATTGTTTGATTGTGGACGACCTGATCGATACGGCCGGGACGCTGCAGAAAGCCGCCGAAGCGCTGCTGAAGCATGGCGCGCTGACGGTGACCGCCTGCGCTACGCACGCCGTATTGTCGGGGCCGGCCGTGGAACGGATCGAAGCATCGTGCTTGCAGGAAGTAGTGGTCACCAATTCGATTCCCTTGCGCGAGGACGCCATGCGCTGCAGCCGCATCAAGACCCTTTCGGTGGCGCCTTTGTTAGCCCGGGCCATCCAATCCATTCACGAGGATGGTTCGGTAAGCACCCTATTTATTTAGACCTGCCGGAGTAAAAAATGAGAAAAGACATTACAGTCGCCGCCGAACCGCGTTCTTCGCGCGGCAAAAACGAAGCGCGCCGCCTGCGTGTGAAGGGCCTGGCGCCGGCCATATTGTATGGTTCCGGCAGCCCCGCGGTGGCTGTCTCGATCAGTCCGAAAGAAATCAACAGGATTCTGCACAGCAATACCGGACACAACACCATCTTCAATCTGTCCGTGCTGGGCGGCGAAGATACGCCGGCCATGATCGTGGACTGGCAGAGCGATCCGGTGAAAGAGAATCTGCTGCACGTGGATCTGAAGCGGATAGATCTTAGCAAGCGCATCGCGGTGAAGGTGCGCGTGCATACTACGGGCGAGCCGAAGGGCGTGAAGCTGCAGGGCGGGTTGCTGGAAGTGATCACGCGCGAAATCGAGATCGAGTGTCTGCCGGATGAAATACCGGAATCTTATACGGTGGACGTGACCGAATTGATGATCGGCCAGAACCTGCGTGCGAGCGAGATTCCCTTGGGCGGGTCGGTGAAGCTGGTAAGCGGTCCCGAGCAGGTTGTCGCGCACGTGGTGGCGCTGAAGGCCGAGGTAGTGGAGGCGCCGGCGGAGGGCGTCGTGGCTGCCACGCCGGCCGAACCGGAAGTGATCAAGAAGGGCAAGAAGGAAGAGGAGGCGGAAGCCGAGCCGGAAAAGAAGAAGAAATAGCTGGGCCCGGTGCCCGGGCTGGGATTGGGGGCTGGGGGTTAGTTTGGGGATTGGGGATTAGGGATCTGGCACATGCTTTGTGAAGAGTACCTGGCCCCTAGTCCCTAGCCCCCAACCCCATGTCCGACTTTTACAAGCTGGTCGTTGGTCTCGGAAACCCCGGCAAAGAGTACGAGTTGACAGCTCACAACCTTGGCTTTTTAGTCATCGACCGGGTAGCGGAACGCAATCGAATCGCTGTCGGACGCCGAGATTGTAGTGCGCTGGTGGGCCAAGGAATGGTCGCCGGTAACAGAGTGCTGCTCGCCAAGCCGCAGACGTTCATGAATCTGAGCGGCGAGTCGGTGCGGGGGTTGTTGGTAAAGAATGGGATTCCGCCCCAGGATCTGGTTCTGGTTTATGACGAACTGGACCTGCCCTGGCAGTCGGTGCGGATCAGGCCGAATGGTTCGGCCGCCGGCCATCGCGGCGTGGGTTCGGTAATTCAGTGTGTTGGTACCAAGGATTTCCCCCGGGTTCGCCTGGGAGTTCATGGGGGCCGTCGCGATAAGGACGGCGCTCAAATTGTGCTCGCGAAGCTGAAGCGGGCGCACAAAGAAGAGTTGGATGAACTGCTGGACTATGCGTCGCAGGCAGTGGAGTCCATCATCGCTGAAGGCGTCGAAAAGTCCATGGCGAAATTTAATCGTCGCGCCCCAGGCTTAAACGAGGAAGAATGAGGATCTACGAAGAGCTGTTTATTCTCCGGCCGGATACGCCGGAAGAAGAGATCGATCGTCTGATCGAACAACTGACCACCTTAATCGCCTCCCAGGGAGGCAACGTCGACAAGTCCGACAAATGGGGCATCCGCAAGCTGGCCTATCGGGTGCAGAAGCGCACCGAAGGCTTTTATGTGTTGCTGCAGTTCACTACCAAACCCGAAACGGTGCTGGAAGTGGAGCGGCGCTTGCGCGTGTCGGATCTGGTGATGAAATTCCAGAATGTCCGTATCGACGAAAAGCTGAAGAAGATCGAAAAGCGCAAGAAGGAGCGCGAAAAGCGCGCCGCGCGCAAACCGGCGCCACCGTCGGCGCCCAGCGTGCCGCTGGAGCACGCCATGGCGGGCGTCGCCGAACCCAGCGGCCCAAGACCCGGCGCTCCGATGCCCGGCGCACCAGTTGCGGCTCCGGTAGCCGAAAAGGTAGGAGAGTAACATGGCCGAACAACGCGGGGGACGTCCCATTAGCGGGTCCATGCGGCCCACCGGCGGCGATAAAGCGCTGGCCACCAAGAAGCAATATTTCCGGCGCAAGAAAGTATGCCGGTTCTGCGTGGAAAAGATCGACGACATCAACTATAAAGACGTGAGAATGCTCTCGTCCTTCATTTCCGAGCGCGGGAAGATCGTTCCTCGCCGCATATCCGGTGTTTGCACGCCGCATCAGAAGCGTTTGGCCGAAGCCATCAAGCAGGCGCGCAACATCGCGCTGATTCCGTTCGCCACGGTGATCTAAGGAGACCGTCAGCATGGATGTGATTCTAAGAGAAGATATTGACAAATTGGGTACGCGCGGCCAGTTGGTGAAGGTGGCGCCCGGGTATGCGCGCAATTTTTTGCTGCCCAACAAGATGGCCGTCGCCGCTACCGAATCGAACAAAAAGATCGTCGAGCAGGAACGTCAGTCTTACTTACGCCGCGAAGCCAAGGTGGAAGGCGAAGCCAAGGATCTGGGCAAAATGCTGGGCGCCGTTGCGATTACCATTTCCCAGAAGGCCGGTGAAAACGATCAGCTCTTTGGTTCGGTGACCTCCAAAGACATCGCCGAAGGTCTCGAAAAGCAGGGCTATAGCATCGAGCGCCGCAAGATCGCGCTGGAGGAGCCGATCAAAACCCTGGGCGAGTTCAAGGTTCCCATCCGGCTGCATCGCGAAGTGACGGCCGAAATCACCGTCCACGTGGTCAAAGAGGAAGAGTAGTTTCCTGCGGCAGTTTGACGTGAGACTCGACCTGATTCTGGAGCCGGGGCGCTACCAAGGCGTTCCAGCCTATCAACTGCTGGAGGCCGCCGGACTGGGATACATCCCGGTGGATCAGCGGTTGGTGCACGCCATTCTCGACTTCCCTGAAAACTCGCTCCCCGATGTCGTGCGTTTTGCCGCCCAGGATCACTCGGACGATCTGATGGATCTGGATCCGTTGTTGATCGACCTGTTTCACGCGCTTCATACCCCCGCGGCGTTGCCGTTCTTTATGCGTCTAATCCGCGACAATACCGGCGACGTTCCTGACGATCTGGTGGAGAGCATCGTCGAGTTGGGAGAGGCGGCGGCTGAGCCTGTCCTCGAATTACTTGGCGAGCTGGATGGAAAAGACGCAGGCGACGTTCCGTTTGTTCTGGCGGCGCTCGGGGTCCGCGACCATCGAGTGCTCGAGGCTTTGACGCGGCGGCTGGAGAACGATCCGCAGGACGGTGCGCTGTGCCTGGAAATGTACGGCGATCCGGCGGCCATTCCCGCGCTCGAAGGCGCGCTGGCGCAAATACCGGTGGACGATCCGCGTTCGCGCGCTCCCATCCAGGCGGTCATTGAAAGCCTCTCGGCTCCGACGGAAGCTTCGCCCGAATCGAAACAATTCGATATCTGGGCGCTTTATCCAGCGCAGGCTGCCACGGACTTCAGCGCTCTTGAAGACGAGGACCGGCTGGCGATGCTTCAAACAGGTTCGGCCAGCCTCCGAGCCGAAGTCGCGCTCAGCTACCAAGGCGCCGATTTGTCCGACGCGGCGCGCGCGCGTTTGATCCAGCTTGCCAGGACCGATCCGGACGCTACAGTGCGCGGGGCCTGCTGGGAGGCCCTCGGTGAGATCGGCGATGAGCCCGAACTGCGCGAGGCTATGCTCAAAGTTCTGGCCAATCCGAAAGCGCCCATCGAAGAGCGGTCCGGCGCGGCCATCGGTCTGGCGGAACAATCCGACGATGACGCGGTTTATGAGGCGATTCTCGATCTCTATCGGGATCCGCTCGGCCGCGCCAAGGCGCTCAAAGCCATGGCCCGTTCTTTCGACAAACGTTTTTCCGCCTATCCGCCCAAGCACCTGGACGACCCGGATCGCGAGATCAGAACGCAGGCCATCTGGGGTGTCGGGTATCTAGGTCTAACTTCGGAAGCGCCGCGCTTAGAGGCGTTTTTCGACGACCAGGAATTTCGCACCGATGCGCTGTTCGCTTATGCACTTTCGATTCCCGGCGAAACCTCAACGGGCCGCATTCGCGCGCTGATGAACAAAGTGGAAGAGGCCGCCGGCGGCTTCCGCGACGACGAAGAGGACCTGGTCCGCATCGCGCTCGATCAGCGGCTGATGCTGCACGGAAAGAGTCCGGTATTTTTTCCGGATGAAGACGAACTCGACGAAGAATCGGACTCCGTGATCGCGCTGCCGAAGCCCGGCCGCAACGATCTGTGCTCCTGCGGCAGCGGCAAAAAGTACAAGAAGTGCCACGGCCTGGTTAACTAGCGTGGGGCAGACGCCCACGTCTGCGCCGGATCCCCGGCCCGGCTGGTAGATTTCGGGAGCCGACGAGGGCGTCGGCTGCGGGTCCGGGGTCCCGCGCCACATTGTAATCAGGCAAAATAAGACTATGCGTTGCCTGCTCCTTTTGGTGACAGCTCTGACCCTTTCCGCCGCCGGGGAAATGCCCCTGACCGTGGAAAAACTCACGGAGTTCATCCGCTCCGCCGTTCAAATGAAATCGCCGGACAAACAGGTGGCCGAAACCCTGCGCCATTTCAAAATGACGGAGAAACTGGACGACCGCACCATCGAGGAGCTGCAAAGCTTGGGAGCCGGCCCGAAAACCGTTGCGGCGTTAAAAGATTTAGGCGACGCATCGGCCAGTCTGCCGGAAGCCGCCCCGCCTGCGCCCAAGCCCGTCGTCGTTCCGCTTGACCCGCCGGATTCCATCGAGCAGTCCAGGATCATCGATGAGGCGCGGGAATACGTGATGAATTACACCAAAAGCCTGCCGAACTTCATCTGCGTCCAGGTTACGCGGCGCGACGTGGATCGTGCCGGCGACGGTTCCAGCTGGTATCACCTGGACACCATCACGGCGAAGCTCAGTTATAACGGCCAGCACGAAGACTATGAAGTGATCCTGAAAAACGATCAGCCGGTGACCAACGTCAAGATGGAGCAACTCGGCGGGACCGTCTCGGCCGGCGAGTTTGGCAGCATGATGAGCGAGATCTTCGAGCCGCGGAGCCAGGCGCGTTTCTCCTGGGATCATTGGGCTACGCTGCGCGGCCGGCGTGCCTATGTATTTGCTTACGACATCGAGCAGGAAAACTCGCAGTATCACATCAAGGAAGTGGACACCGGCAAGGAGATCGTCCCAGCTTACCGCGGGTTGATCTATGTCGACCGCGACACCAAGATGGTGACTAAGATCACCCTGAATCCTTACAACATTCCTTCCGATTTCCCGATCCACGACGCCAGCGAGTCCTTGGATTACGACTTGCAGGCCATTGGCGACGCCAAATATATGCTGCCGTTGAAGGCCGTTGCCACTTTGAAGCTGACGCGCTTCACGACGAAGAACGATATCGAGTTCCGGCTGTACCGCAAGTTCGAAACCGGGTCCACCATCAAGTTCGACACGCCCGATGCGCTGCCCGACGATCAGACTAAGGAAAAGCCATAAGCGCTAAAAGCTTTCGAGACTTGCGCACACTGGCCGTGTTACTTTCATCCCATGAATCCTTATGCAGCCCACGCTGGCGACCGCGCTCCGTTGGATGTAATCGCTGAGACGCCGCGGCGTCTGGCGAAATTGCTCGAAACCATCGGCCCCGCGCGTGTGGAAACCCCGCCCGCGCCCGGCAAGTGGAGCGCGCGCGACATCGTTTCCCATTTGGCGGACGCTGAAATTGTGTTCGGCTTTCGCTTGAAGCAGACCTTGGCTCAAGATCACCACGTCATCCAGCCGTTCGATCAGGATCTGTGGGCGAAAAGCTATCCCTGCTGCGACGCGCAGCTGGCGCTGGCGGCATTGTCTGCGGTGCGCGCCTGGAACCTGGCGCTGATTAATTCTGTGCAGCCGGCCGATCTGTCGAAGCCGGTAACGCACCCGGAGCGCGGAACCATGACGTTTCAGACCATTGTCGAAACCATGGCGGGACACGACCGGAATCACATCAAACAGGTGGAAGCGATCGCCGGACAGGCCATCGGCGCGAGCTAAGAAAAAGGATCAATCGCCGCAATACGTGGCCGCGACCGCGCACTGGACGATGGCTTCGGCGCGGCGCCAGTCTTCTTCGGCGGTGCCGGTGGGCCGTCCAGCGCTCTCCCACAGAAGTTCCGCGATGGCTTGCACGTCTTCGTTGTGATCCTGCCGCCGATCGGTTGGGGTTCGCTGTGCAGCCGGCAACATGGATCGGACAAACGCGTCGCGCGCTTCGTTGTACGCTAAGTGCGCCTTCTCCAGGTCCAGCAGAGCGGTTTCAAACGCTTTTCGATCGCCGGTGGGGTGTTCCGTCAGGGCCTGCACGTGCTGCGCCTTGCGGGAAAAGTCCTCAAAAGCGGACCGATACTCAAACTCGACTGACTCCACGGTCACCATGCCTCGTTAGACGAAACAACCAATGAAAAGGTTCGAATTTGTCTGAGGCTAATGTTTCTTAACACCCTAAGGGGCATCTCAGTTGTCGAGTTCCACCAGCGCCTTGCCCCGGATCTTGTAGTCGGTTTCCTTCAAGTTGGGGTTGAGTTCCACTTTATCAAAACGAACCTCGATGCCTTGCTGCTGCGCGTCCGGCTTGATGAGCATGGTCTTGGGGAAGAAGGCGTTCCCGTTCTGGACGTAGTCGGAGTAGGTGATGAGCGCGGAGCCGATGCCGGCTTCGGTGGCGATGCGCACCCGCTGCGGGCGCAGATCGGGGTCTAAGTCGATCGAAATTTTCTCGGTCCCGGACTCGGCGAGTATCGTATAATCCTCGCCCGCCACAGGGTCGGGACGATTGGCGGACAGTTTGTAGCCGGGGTTTTGCAGGCGCGCAATCAGGGCCGGCAGTTGATCGTCGCGAATCATTCCGAAGTCGGTGGGCAGTTGCAGCGCTTCGTCGCCCTTCAGGTTCTTGCTGGCCTTGAACTCGCTTCCTTCAAACATCACTTCATGCAGGATACGGCCGGATTTAGCCTGAAACAGCGCGCGATCCGTGCGGTTGCGCATCAGCAGCGTCCAGCGCACGCTGGTGCCGTCGTGCGCCCACAGAGTGGTGCTGCCGACAGCTTGCGCGGAGCCGAGCGTTTTGAGCCCGTCCTCGCCTCCCAGCGCCCGAATCATTCTCTGGAACAATTGTTTTCCATAGGCTTCGCGCGCCGCACGGTCCAGCTCGAGAGTCGCGCTGGCCGTGGTGCTTTTGGCAGGTTCAACAGCCACCGTGCTCTGGTGTCCGGAGAAACCTTCCTTCGCAAAATCGACCACCCAGTTGCCCGGCGTCAGCCCCGCCACTTCCAGCTTGCCGCCAGAGGTAGGTCCGATCGAGGTGCCGTTCAAGCTCACCTGGCATTCGGCCGGCGCGCAGGTGAGCTCCAGCATGCCTTTGGCTAGCGGCTTGGGGGCCACTACGGGCGCCGCCACCGGTTTTGCCTTGCTCTTGATGACGTCCAGAATTTCGTCGGTGGCGCCCGCCGATTCGAGCTTGGAAAGCGCGTCGGACGAGAGCGGGAATGCAATGCCCCGGCTCTCGATAGCTTCCTTGCGGCGCCGCAGCGGGATGGCGTCCTGTTTCAACAGAATGAGCATTTGATCCAGCGTGAACGGGTCGCCCGTCAGGAAAGGGTCCGCGGGTTTCTTGGCGTGCGCCGGTTTGGGATCGTTCGGCGCGGCAATCCCGGGAACGGCCATCAGAGCCGCGGCAAGCACGGCCCAAAGGTTCAAGCGAATCAGACGTCTCATGGGGGCTCCTAATAAGAAGGCGAACCTATTTCAAAGCTGCTTCCGCTGCTTGCGCCTCACGAATCTTTTTCTTCCAGGAGCGCGCATCCTCATCGCTTGGGTCTTGGGCCAAAACCTGGTTTACCAGCGCCAGCGCCTGCGCGTAGCGGCCGGACTCCCACAGCGTGCGGACCGCGCCGTTTAACACCTGCTTGGCCGGAATTTCAGGATTCACAGCTTCCTCATGAGCGGGCTCCGCGCGTTTCGGAGCGCGGGCTTCCCCGGCGGCCGGCGCCGGAGGAGGGGACGGTTTCGCCACCGGTTCGACCGCCACCGGCACAGCGGTTACAACATGGATCCTGTTCTCGGAGCCGCGCAGCTTTTGCCGCGATACCATGGAACCCACGATGCCGGCGGCCAGGATAAGACTTACGGCCGCGATGAGCGCGCGCTTGGCGAACTTGCCCTTCTTCGGCGGCATTTTTACCGGTGGAGGAGCGGTCGGTCTTAGAAAAGATCGGGGCGGCTGAAACTCGGGCGACCCTCCTGGCGCCTTCACCACCGGCGGCTTGGGAAGATCCGTACCGGAAACCGGCGAACGCGGCGATCCAGCCGCGTAGGAGCGCGCCGTCCAGGGCCGCGCTTCGGGTTCGGCGTCTTGCGGCCTCTCGCGGACTGGCGGCGTTGCATCCGGCGTCTGCTGTACCGGCGCATATTCGACCGCTACTTGCAAGGCGAGCGGTTCCACAGCGGCCGCAGGCGCGGCCAGGGGAATCGGCACCGGCTCTGTGGTCAGCGGCGGAAGCTGATTGACCAGCGGCGCGATGGCCAGCTGCTCCACCGAGGGTGGGTTGGAGGCCGCCGCCGCCGAGGAAGCCGAACGCCGCAACTTCCGCGCCACCAGGTACAAGCCCGACGCAAAGTCTTCAGCGGTTTGCATGCGCTGTTCAGGATCCTTCTTGAGCGCGTGCGCTATCAGGCGGTCCAACTCGTCGGGAACCTGCGCGTCCAGCTTGCGCAGCGGCTCCGGTTCACTATGCACGATCTCGCGCGGGATCAAACCGGGATCGGCCGAAAACGGATACTTTCCGCACGCGAACTCGTACAGGATCAGGCCCAGCGCGAAGATATCGGAGCGGGCGTCAAAGGGTTGTCCCAGTACTTGCTCCGGCGCCAGATAGCCGGCCACCAGCCCCTCTGGACGGCTGCCGGCGGCCAGCAGCGCTTGAAGCCATTTGGCAATGCCAAAGTCCAGAATGCCGACGTCGCGCCCGGTATCTACAAAGATGTTGCCCGGTTTGAGATCCCCGTGCGCGATTCCGCGCGAGTGGGCGAACGCAAGACCTTCAGCCACTTGAGCGATCACGCCCAGCCGCTGATCGAGCGGCAGCTCCGGGTTGTCTTTTGCGAACTGGCGCAAGTCCGTGCCCGCGCGCCACTCGCTGGCCACGAAGATCCCCTCCTCCACTTCACCGAGATCGCTGATCTTGGCGATGTGGTGGTGCGTGAGTTCCGCGCAGGCTGCCAGGTGCCGGCAGAACTGTTCTTTCGCCTCCGCGCTGAGCCCCGGAACCGGTTGTAGAATTTTCGCGGCAAACTCGCGATTGCGAAATGCATCGCGAACGCGGTACGTCTTCCCCGCCGCGCTGCCGCCCAGTTCTTCGATTACCTGATACTTGCCGATGGACTTCATCTGAAGAATCGCCCTCCAGCCACTCGCGGGAGCGGCGCCTTTCCGAACTATGGCGCGCCGGTTCCGCCCAGGCACACCTGGACTTGCGCTAGTACTTCGGCTTGCGCTTACTCACTTACTAGTAAAGATCGGACGGCGAACAGAGCGTCTACAGGCTACCTTAGAGTGGTCAGTAGTTTTTAGGAGGCGTTCTGCGGTGTTGGCTCTAGTCTTAGCCTAATAGGCCGCTGGAAAGGTCGTTGGGGACGGCTTCTCTGAGCCTCCCGGCGCGCGGTCGTGACCGGATTGTACTGAAAACCCTAACTGCCGGTGCCGCTCAAGCTGATCGACTGCGGTCTGTCGCCCGCATTATCGGTAATGGCGACGGAACCGACCTGCGCGTCGGATGCGGTGCCGGCGCCCACCTTCGGTCACTTACCGGTCAGTGACCGCCCAGTGACTCCGCCGGGACTGGATTTCCCCAAAAGCTTTGATAAACTTATCTGCGTGCTGAACTGCGTATACGGATCCAAGTGCTGATCACCAATCCTTTAAACTCGTCCGCGCTTGCCTTTCCGATTCTTGAGTGCTTCCACATCGTGGGGTTAGCTTTCTCCATAGGAACTATCGCCATTGTGGATTTTTCGATGCTGGGCATTGGCCTGCGCAGCCATAGTCCCGCTCAGCTTGCCAAGGACACCTGGCTCTGGACACTCGGTGGTCTGGTGGTGATGCTCTTTTCCGGACTGCTGCTGTTCTCGTCCGATCCCGACATGTACTACCTCAACTGGGCGTTCCTGATTAAGATGGTCTTCTTCGTTTCGGCGGTCATTTTCCATTACACCATCCATCGCAAGGCAGTCTCTTCGGACGTCCCACCGCCCAACACAAAACTGGTGGCCTGGGCGTCGCTGCTGTTATGGGCCGGAGTTATTTTCGGCGGGATTTTCATCGGCTTCATTTATCCCGGCCTCAATATAGGCTAGCGATCACATGCTTCTTTCATTCGCACAATGGATTCAATTCACCGCGTTCTTCACCGCCCTGCGCGGATCGGCGAACGTCTATCCCATCATCATGTCCTTGCACATGGTGGGCATCGCGATGTTCGGAGGAATGATCTTGATGACCGACCTGCGGCTGCTGGGTTGGGCCATGCGCAAGCAATCGATAGCGGATGTAGTAAACCAGTTCCGGGTGCCGAAGCGCTGGGGTTTGCTGCTGACCGCCACCTGCGGCATCCTGATGGCGGGCTCCAAGGCCGAAGAGTATTATTACAACGCGTTCTTTCGGACCAAGCTGATCCTGTTCGCCATCGTCATTATCACCGAGTTGGTGTTTTACCGCAGCGTCTATGCCAATCCCGCGGCGCTGGATCAATCGCCCAGCGTGCCTGGGAACGCGAAGCTGGCCGCCGCGCTCTCCTTGCTGCTGTGGACGTCCATCGCGTGCTGCGGGCGCGGCATCGGCTATATCGAGCCGCCGCTCGATAGGATCCACGCCCGGATCCAGGTAATCCATGACGCCGCGCTAACCGGCCCGCGCGCTGCCTACCCTCTGAAAGGACGGGACCACCACGATGTTGCTTCTGCAAATTGACTCCGTAGCGGACGCGTTGAACAGCTCCGAGTGGGTTTTTCCGATCACGGAGTGCTTTCACATTGCCGCATTCGCCTGGTCCATCGGCCTGATCGCCGCAGTGGATTACCGGCTCCTGGGTTTCGGAATCCAGCACTCCAAGCCGTCCCAGGTTTTGCGTGACACGGCGCCTTGGACCTTGCTCGGTCTCGCCGTGGTGCTGCTGTCCGGCCCCGTGCTGTTCCTTTCCGATGTGCGCATGTACCTGCATAATCCGTCGTTCGTATTTAAGATGTATGCGCTGGCGGCCGCCATTCTCTTCAATTACACCATTCATCGCAAGGTGGCCCAATCGGACAGTTCGTCCACCGTCGTCCGAGCCGTGGTCGCGGTTGTTTCTCTGGCATTGTGGATCAGCGTCGTTTTCGGTGGGTTGTTTATCGCGTTCGCGTAAGCTTGTTTTGAAAAGAGCCCGGGAGGCAAATGTGATTCTCGAACTGTTTCGATGGCTTCAGAGCTTGAGTTTCATGACGTTTATTCGAGAGTCCGGTTTGGAATATCCCATCGTCATGAGCACGCACCTTGCCTGCATCGCGATGTTCGGCGGCCTGATCGTAATCACAGACCTGCGGCTGCTCGGATGGGCTTTCCAAGACAAGCCCATCGCGGACATCGTCAACGGGCTGCGCTGGTGGAAGCGCGTGGGCTTCGTCATCATGTTCGCTATGGGCTTCACGCTCTTCGGTTCCAAGGCTTCCGAATACTATCCGAATCCCTACTTCTGGGTTAAGATGTTCTGCCTGCTGCTGGTTTTGATCCACGCCATCGTCTTTCGGCCCAGCGTCTACAATCATCCCGAACAATTGGATGCGTCGCCGGTTATTCCCACGCGCGCCAAGCTGGCCGGGGCGCTTTCACTCATCCTATGGACCGCCGTTCTCTGCAACGGACGTCTCATCGGGTACTACGAGCCACCCCAGCAAAGAGGGCGTGTGGTTTCGGTCGGTTCCGCCAGTAAGTAACGCCATCTCATTGAAATGACAAGTGTTCATCGGTCACTGACTACGCCCCCAGGTCACTGACCCCAAGGTGACCTGGTATCTGGCCCGCTCGCGGCTTTCACGTGCTAGCCTCTGTTACAGCTTCTCGAGAACCGCATTTCCACATGGGATTCAAGTCGGCCATTCTTCCCTGGGGCCTGTTGCTACTGGCGACCGCCCCGATTCTTGGGCACCACTCAGTATCGGCGGAGTTCGACGTCAATCGGCAAGTCACTTACGCCGGTGTGGTTACCAGAGTTGAATGGAGCAACCCCCACATTTACTTCTATGTCGACGTGAAAGACGCTACCCAGAAAGTCACGAATTGGGCGTTCGAAGGCGCTGGCCCGAATACCTTGGCCAGGCTCGGGTGGATGAGGGATTCGCTCAAGGTAGGCGACCGTGTCACGGTGCTGGCCTTCCCCGCCCGGGATGGCGTGGCGGTGGCTTCCGCTCGGGAAGTAAAGTTAGCCAACGGCCGGAAGGTACTGGCCGGGATGCCGCCGGACCAGGGCCCCCGGCAATGACCACTCCGATCGCGCGGGCCGTGACGATCTTGCTCGGCGCCGGCGTAATGGCTTGGCCGGCCGTAACCGGTGGCATTTCCGGAGTTGTATCCGATACCACCGGCGCGGTGATTGCCGGTGCGATGGTGACTTCCACCTACGCGGCCCAGGGTTTACAGACCAAGACCACCACCGACGACAAAGGGTTTTATAACTTCCCCCGCCTGCCCGTTGGGAGCTACGATATCCAGGTTGAGCTGCAAGGCTTCGCACCGCAAAAGAAGTCCGGCATAGCCGTGGATGCCGACAGCGCCGTTCGGATGGATTTTAGCCTTCAAATTTCCGAGAAAGTGGAACAGGTCACGGTTTCAGAAAGCACGATTTTAGTCCGCGTGGAGACCTCCAGTACGCAAGTGGGTGAGGTGGTAACCGGCAAAGAGATGACCGCTGTGGCGCTGAACGGCCGCAGTTATACGGATCTTCTGGCGCTGCAGCCGGGCATCGTTCCGATGTCCACCCAAACGCCCACTTCTATCGTCATGGCCGGCGCGTCGGTGGCCATCGCGCCTTCTGGAGGGTTGAACCCGGGCAATCAATCCATCAGCGGCCAGCGCGAAGACGCCAACGGATTCCTGGTGAACGGCGGAGATGTCAAAGAGTTGATGAACGGCGGCACCGCCATCATACCGGATCTCGACTCGATCGCCGAGTTCCGCGTGCTGACCAATAATTTCGACGCCGAGTATGGCAACTACAGCGGCGGAATCGTCAATGTCGTTACCAAGTCCGGTTCCAACTCGATCCACGGCAGCGCGTTCGAGTTTCTGAGAAACACAGACCTGGACGCACGCAATTTCTTTTCGCCCCAGCGCGGCTTTTACAGGCAAAACCAGTTCGGCGGCACCGTGGGCGGACCTATCAGGAAGAACAGGGTGTTCTTCTTCGCCGACTATCAGGGCACGCGGAACGCGCAGGGCCTCGACACCGGGTTGATTTCGGTTCCAACGCTGGCTGAACGCAACGGCAATTTCAGCGATGCTGCCAGCACGCTCACGGGAACGGTCAGTGGGCCTTACATAGCTAGTCTCCTCGCGGCCGAGCTTGGTCACAATGTTAAATCCGGCGAGTCTTATTACACGCCCGGCTGTGGTTCCACTGCGTGCGTTTTTCCGGGCGCGATTATTCCGCAATCCGTTTGGTCGGCCCCCGCTTCGCATCTGCTGCAGTACATCCCGCTTCCCAATGACGGACCGTCCACGTTCACCACCGGCGCTGATGGCGAAGTACTGAGGGATGACAAAGGCAGTCTGCGCATCGACGCCGACGCCGGACGCTGGGGTTCCATCTCGATATACGATTTCTTTGACGACTACCACTTGAACAACCCTTATCCCACCGGTCAGGGCGGCGCCACGGTTCCCGGTTTCGCCGGGTTGAATCTCGGGCGGTCGCAGCTGATCAGCGGCGGCGATACCAAGACCTTCGGCCCCACCATGGTCAACGAGTTCCGCGTCAGCTTCATGCGCGATTCCAATAACGTGGGGAAGCCTGCCGGCGGCGTCGGTCCGAGTCTCGCATCGCAGGGTTTTGTCACTGGCGTGGGGACTCCAGGCATCGTTCCACTGGACCCGTCCATTGAGGGCGTTGAGAACGTGATTTTCAATCAGTTTATAATGGGCGTCCCTATCACGAATCTGGCGGACTACAACAATACTTTCGCCTTGAACGACATCTTTTCAAAGGTCCTCGGCACGCATACCATCAAGGCCGGATTCATTGGCAGCTACGAACAGGTCAACGTCCATGCCAATCCGGAATACAACGGAGGATTCGATTTCGCCGGACAGGAAACCGGCAACGACTTCGCGGATTTTCTCGTTGGCGTTGCAAGTCTTTATAATCAGGCCGACTCGCAGGCCTATTATATTCGTCACAAATACGCCGGCGGCTTCGTGCAAGATAGCTGGCGCGCTACTTCCAGCCTGACGTTCAACTTTGGCGTTCGCTGGGACTTGATGGAGTACTGGTCTGAGAAATACAACCAGATTCCAACCTTTATTCCAGGAGAGCAATCGCAGGTCTTTACCCAGGCTTTCCCGAGTTTAGTGTACGTCGGCGACAAGGGTGTTCCGAACACCTTGGTGCCATCCAGCAACCGTTTCTCGCCTCGCCTGGGCCTGGCTTACTCGCCTGGCGCGAGAGACGGTCTGCTATCCAAGATCACCGGTGGTCCCGGTAATAGCAGTATTCGCGCAGGCTATGGCATCTATTATTCGGTGATCGAAGGCAACACCATGGCGATTGACGAGCCTCAGCCGCCTTACGGTTTGAGCTACACCAGCCCTGGTCCGCCGCTGTTTGCGAAGCCATTCATCACGGCGGCCAACGGATCGTTCAACGGTAATCCATTCCCGCTGAACTTTCCGTCGCTCAATACATCCATCACAAATCCGGACGCCACTCAGAACTTTTCGCTATTCGTACCTCTCTCCGGTATGACGGCTCCTGTTCCATGGAACACCTATCCCTATACCGAGAACTACTTTCTTTCGCTCCAACGGCAGTTCGGCCAGAGCATGATGTTGAGCGCGAGCTACGTAGGCTCCCAGGCGCATCATCTGCTGCTGGTTTATTCCAATAACCCTGGAAACCCGGCCTTGTGTCTCAAGTTGAGCCAACCGAGCGCGGTGGCACCGAACACGGCGACGTGCGGGCCCTTCGGCGAGGATACTCAATACATCACGGCGGCCGGACAGACCATCGACGGAACGCGCGTTGGTTTGGGACCGGATTTCGGTAACGACGACTATGACGCCAGCATTGGAAACTCGAGCTTCAATGCACTCGAGGTGACGCTTCGATACACCACGCCGAGTTTGAGCTTCTTGCTCGGGTATACCTGGAGCAAGTCGATTGACCAGGCGTCCAGTATTTCCGATCCCGGGAATCCTTACAACTTTTCGGCTACGCGCGCTCTTTCGGCCTTCGATATACCGCAAAATTTTGTCGCCAGTTACCAATACAATCTTCCGTTCGAACGTTTTTTCGGCCACATGAAAGGCGTGACCACGGGGTGGCAAATTTCCGGAATCACGCGCATCAACAGTGGTTTTCCCGTCACGCTGCACTCTGACGGCGACAACTCATTGATAGGAAGCAATCCCAACGGCGTGAACAACTACAGCCTGGATTTGCCCGACTACAACGGCCTTCCGCTCGGCCTCAACGGCAATCCCCGCAATGGAAAGCCCTATTTCAATATCGACGCGTTTACCCTGAATGCCCTCGGTACTCCGGGCAACGCCTCGCGCCGGTCATTTATTGGACCGGGCGAGATCAATTTCGACCTGGCTCTGTTGAAGACACTTAAATTCACCGAATCGCGGAGTTTGCAATTCCGGATCGAAGCCTTCAACGCGTTCAACCACGCGAACTTCTTCGGACCGGCGGCGGTAAACGGAGACATCAGCAGCGCGTTGTTCGGCCAGGTTGTGAGTGCCGCTCCACCCCGGGAGGTGCAAGCGGCGGTGAAGTTTTTTTTCTGAAAAGGCTGGACGGAAGGACAATGATAAACTTCATTGCTGAGCGGTCGAAAAATGCCTAAGAAAACACGCAACCGTGTTATCGCACCAGCGATTCTGTTGATGGCCGCGGACGTGATGACCACGGCTTGCTCCAACTGCCAAGAGAAGTGGCGTAAGAAACCGAATTTGGCTGATCGATGCAAGTAAGACATGTCTGCAACCGAGCCGCTGCCTTGGTAGCCATCGCCCTGATCCTTTCCGCGTTCGTGTTTCCGCCCGCAGCCAGCGCTCACAACGTATCCAAGCGGGACGCCTCGTTCGTCCAATCGAATAAGGGCGCCGCGGTCGCAGCCTTTGTTTACCTGGGCGCAAAACACATGGTAACCGGGTACGATCACATCGCGTTCCTGGTGGGCGTGATCTTTTTCTTATACCGGTTGAAAGATATCGTTCAGTACGTCAGCCTCTTCACGCTGGGGCACAGCATCACTCTATTGGCTGGTGTTCTCGGTGGGTTTCACGCGAACCCGTACTTTATCGACGCGATCATCGGGTTTTCCGTGGTGTATAAGGCGTTCGACAATATGGACGGCTTTCGGCGATTCCTGGGATTCGAGCCGAACACCAAAGTTGCTGTGTTTATCTTTGGCTTGTTCCACGGATTCGGCTTGGCCACCAAGCTCCAGGAGCTGGATCTGTCGAAGAACGGGTTGATCGCAAACATCGTCTCCTTCAATGTGGGGGTGGAAATCGGGCAGGTGCTGGCGCTCACTGCCGTACTGATCGCTCTCAGTGTTTGGCGCACCCAGAGTGGCTTCCTGCGGCAGGCGTTTACGGCGAACGCAGTGCTGATGACGGTTGGATTCGTTCTGCTTGGATACCAAGTGGCCGGGTATTTCGTGGCAGCGTAAGTGGAGCATATGGTTGAACGACAAGATTTGCAGCAGGTACTGGCGCCGTCCAAGAAGGCGATCGCGAAAGCGACGGGTATCGCGCTGGCTGTCGCATTGGTGATTCTCTTCACCGCCGTATTACCTGCCGAGTATGGAATCGATCCATTGAAGACCGGCGCGCTCCTGCATTTGACCGACCTGGCGAAGGCCAGCGAACCCAAACCGGCGACTGGCGCTCGTCCCACAGCCGCGCCGGCCGGCATTTACACTGCTGAGCCGAATTCCTACAAAGTGGATAGCGAGGATCTCTCGTTATTGCCCGGCGAGGGAGTGGAGATTAAGTATCACATGCAAAAGGGCGCGGGAATGATTTACTCGTGGAAGGCTACCGGGAACATTGCCTTTGAGTTCCACGGTGAGCCGGACCAAAAGCCGAATAAGGCTTATTTCGAGAGCTATGAGCTGGACGACCAGGTGGGCGCCGACCACGCCTACGGATCGTTCATCGCGCCTGCCACCGGTATTCACGGTTGGTTTTGGGAGAACAAAGGCAAGAAGCAGGTGGACATCCACCTGACGACGGCCGGCTTCTATGACAGCGCCAAAATGTACGCCGGGGAGAAGCCGGATGAGCTTGAGATCCAGGACCCCAAGTAATCCTTGAAAACCGACACGGGCGCAAGGTCCCGATTAACCGTGCGCTACCATTACATGCTTGGTGATTTTGTAGTTCTTCACAGCTTCGTGGGACAGATCTTTCCCAAAGCCCGACTCTTTGAAGCCGCCATGCGGCGTTTCCGAGGCGAGCGCCAGATGGTCGTTGATCCACACGGCGCCGAACTCGAGGTCCTTGCTGATTCTCATGGCTCGTCCGATGTCTTTGGTCCAGACTGAAGCCGCCAGCCCGTAAGGCACGTCGTTGGCAAGACGCACGGCGTCCGCTTCATCTTGAATGACGCTCACAGTAATAACGGGGCCGAAGACTTCCGATTGAATAATCTCGGAATCTTGAGCGACGTTCGTAACCACGGTGGGTTGGTAGTAATATCCTCGTCCGTTCGTCTCGGCCGGCGATCCTCCGCCAGTGAGCACCGCAGCGCTCTGGGCCCGCGCCCTTTCAACGAATCCCTGTACCCGTTCGAGTTGAACTTTCGAGATCAGCGGACCCATGCGGACGCTGTCGTCGAAGGGATCTCCTACTTTGACGGCGCGCATGGCTTCCACCACGGCTTCGGTTACCGCCTTCTGTTGGCCTGCCGTGACGTAAAGCCGGGTGGCCGCCGTGCAATCCTGCCCGGTGTTGAAGGATGCAGCGAGCGCGGCTTTTCCGGCCACCGCGGCCGGGTCGGCGTCGTCGAACACGATGAACGGCGCTTTGCCTCCCAGCTCAAAATGCACGCGCTTCAGGCTGGCGGAAGCGGTAGCCATCACCTTTTTTCCGGCGGCGGTGGATCCTGTCAAGCTGATCAGCCGGACGTCGGGGTGCTCCACGATACTTTGTCCGGTATCGTTGTCTCCCGCGATAACGTTAACAACGCCAGGAGGGAAGCCGGCTTCAGCGGTCAGTTCAGCCAGCATCAAGGTGGTCAACGGTGTTGCCGGCGCCGGTTTCAGCACCAGTGTGCAGCCGGCAGCCAAAGCCGGACCAATCTTCCAGATGGCCATCACCAGAGGATAATTCCACGGTGCGATCTGACCGACCACGCCCACCGGTTCGCTGCGGAAAAAGGAAGTGCAGTTCGGCAGATATTCGCCGGCTTCGTCGCCGAAGGTGTCGCGGGTGCAGGCTGCAAAGAAGCGCAGGTGGTCGATCACGGCCGGAATATCCACGCCCAGGCTGAGATACCTGAACGGCTTGCCGGTGTTCTGGGATTCCACGCGGGCGAACTCCTCCGCCTTTTGCTCCACCAGTTCGCCCAATCGCCAGATCATTCGCTGGCGATCGCCGCGCATCAGTCCGGTCCAGCGCCCGTCGTAGAAAGCTTTCTTGGCCGCTTGCACCGCGCGGTCCACATCCTGGCGACTGGAGTTGGGCGCCTCGGCAATTTTTTCGCCGGTGGCCGGATTCTCGATCGCCGTCATCCTGCCGCTGGCGCTATCCACCCACTTACCGTCGATCCAATTTTTCCAGCTTTTCATAAGGCTTGAGCTAGGCCGTCTCGCCCGCGTCATGCGCCGGATTTGCGGTTTGGCCGTTTTTAGAGGCTAGCGCGCTTTGCCGCGGCTCTTGGATTTCACCTCTACCGCGGCCGCCTGGGGCGCGCTGTTAGCGGGATAGTTGTTCCGCAGCCACTTCTCCACCGATTCTCTTTGCGTCAACGGCGCTACTCGTTGCCAGCTGGTGCGGCCCGTCCGAACCGCGTATTCGGCCATCAGATAGTTGTTGGAATTGTACACATGGACGACATCCCCGGAGTGGGAACGCTTGCAGTGAAAGGAATCAGTGATATCGGAGTGATGGTGGTGTTGCATCAATCAAATTTTACCATTTTTCGCCGCCATTTGTTATCACTCTTGTTTTAAGGGCCGGCGCGAGACCTTGCGTGTCGCGCGGGCGCTCCGGGCCGGCCATCCCTCTCAGGCGTCTTTGCGTTTCAGCGGGAAGCCGGCCACAGATGCGGCGCCGATGGCAAGAACCGGGAGACCGGCAGATAAGGGCCCACGCACCCTTCGTTGTTGTAGGGGTGCTGACGAGCACGGCTGTATAACGTGCCGAGGCCCACGCCGTGGACGGGTCGAACTACCATGAAGGTGATCCGCACGTCGGGCTTTCGATAACCCCACCGTGCTCAAACGTCGATTCACTCTCGCTGCGTACGCAAAGATGGAAAGTCAAGCCGAAGGATTTGCATTTCCCAAACCAGTGGCCACTAAGGCGGGGAGGATACAGCCGTGCACGATCCTAACGACCCCGAGAAGGTGCGGCGACGCCCGGCCGTCGAGATGTGGACCTTCGGCGTGAACGTCGTAATCTGTTTGTTGGTCCTGATTGGGATGCTGACCTGGCGAGTGCTATCGCTACCGGAGGACGATAACGGGGGTGGCATGGTTGGCGCAACGGTTGTCACGGGTATCGAGTTGGTCCGGAATTTGGTGATCCTCGAGATTGTCCGGCGCGTCTTTTTATGGAAGGTGCGACGCGGCTGATCCTGATCGGCAATGGTGGGGCTCGAAGTTCGCCAGCCTGAGCGCATAAAGCGCGACGGATGGTTATTGTAGGTAGCGTAACGCTATTTGGGTGAGCTATCGCACGATGTACTATTAGAACGCCTACGGCCGGTGCATGACGCCAGATCCGTTTCAGGCTAGTGGCGGGCCGTCTGGTCAACAAGGAACCGATGCGCGTACTCGCGGCGATCCAGTGAATAGATATGATCCCAGCGGCGATGATGATTGCCCATCGGGGCGGGCCAGGCAAGCCACCGTCCACCGTTGTAACGTGCAATTATGCACGGACGTTGGAACCATCGTGGAGGCGCCGACCCCATCAGCACCACAGATTTTGATATGGAAGACGCAGTAACGATCTGGGGCGTCTTCAACTGCACGTCAGGTTCAATGCAACGTTGACATCCACTGGAGAAAAGGACATAAACTGGAGAAAAGCTCTCGACAACGCTGCCGGCATCCTCATACTGCTCCTGGGAATCGTGTGGGGAATGATCTCGCTTCGAAAAGCGTTGCCAGCGTTTTTTACTCTGGGCGAAACAAGGCTACTGGGGGATCTTACCGCGCTAATTTTTGGTTTTTTCGTGGTTTTGCCAACGGCCATTATGGCATTCTGGAGACCGACGATATCTGCGGTGTTGTTAGCAACAGGCTTTTCTCTTGCCGAGATTGCCGTGCTCGTCGATTACGGACTCCGCGATACGTGGATCCTCGGTGAGCAGATGTCGCCAAATCTCTTGCTGGCGCTCGGCTACGGCTACCTAGCGTTTTCAAGATCTCGTTAGCCTTGCGTTGAAGGCTAAAATCGATTATCCGTGACCGCTTTAAGTCGTCGCGATTGCTCTGGCTTTAAATCGCTACTAATTCCAATGCCTATGGCCGGTTCATGACGCCGGACGTGGCAAGCCGGAATGCACACGACGCATCCGGGATCTAGAGGGACTTGGAAATTCTGCACTCCGGGAATCGGCTTGTGGCTTTCTCAAGGGCCAGCTGGGCGCCTCCTGCCAGCCAAACTGACCGCCGGAGCTTCGACTGTCCTCGCATTTGAGCAGGTATCACATCCCGCGGTTCCCCGCCCGCCCAGGTAATCTTGAAGTGCGTGCGTATCGCCATCGTTTCCGACATCCACGGCAACCGCACCGCACTCGAAGCGGTGCTCGCGGATCTGCGCCTCACCTCTCCCGACCTCATCCTCCACGGCGGCGATCTGCCCTACGGCGGCGCAAATCCGGCGGCCATCGTGGACCACATTCGCGATCTCGGCTGGCCGGGTGTGCTGGGCAACACGGACGAAATGCTTTTCGATCCTGAATCGCTCGCCTCAGTTGCAGCTCAATCGCCCCACCTGCAGGCTCTTTGGACCGCGATTCAGGAGACGGCCGCGGCCACTTGTGAAACGCTGGGAGAAGAGCGGCTCGCCTGGCTACGCACGCTGCCGCGCACTCAGCTGGAAGGTCCCATGGCTCTTGTGCACGCCAGTCCTGACAGCACTTGGCGAGCACCCGCGCCTGAAGCGAGCGATGCCGAATTGCAGTCGGTCTACTCGCCGCTCGGCCGGCCCGTGGCCGTCTATGGGCACATTCATCGCTCTTATATTCGGACCCTGCCCAACATCACCATCGTCAATACCGGCAGCGTCAGTCTCTCTTACGATGGCGATCGCCGCGCCGCATATCTTTTGCTCGACGGCTCCGCGCCTTCCATCCGTCGCGTCGAGTATGACGTTGATAAGGAGCTACAGGCGCTCTCGGTTTGCGGTCTTCCGCACGCCGCTTGGATGGCGAAGACTCTCGCCAGCGCCAGCCCCCAAATGCCGTAGCACTGGTTTTTGAACTCGGGCGCGCCTCGCTGCCGTATCATGAGATCAAAAGGCCACCCAAAACAACGACAGACCGTAACGGGCTGGGAGGCGTCATGCAAAACCGAATCGTCTGGATTCTGCTCATTCTCGCGGGATCGCCGCTATGCGCCCGCGCGCAATGGTTGCACCACCCATTACCCGGAACTCCCCGCACTCCCGATGGCAAACCGGACCTTGCCGCTCCGGCGCCTCGCGCACCCGATGGAAAGCCCGATCTCAGCGGGATCTGGCGGGCGGAAAGCTCGCCGATACCGGAATTGATTGGACTGTTATCCGGCGGCATCACTGTTATCCGACGGCATCCATGGATTGGGAGAATCCGTTCCCTCGAAGTACTTTATCAATATCCTCGCCGACTTCAAGCCTGACGAAGCGCCGTTGCAACCCGCGGCCGCGGAAGCTTACCGAAAGAATTTCCAATCCAAAGGGCGGGACTTCCAAACCACGCGCTGTTTGCCGGCCGGCGTTCCTACCGGCGATCTGGTGCCCGTTCCGTTCCAAGATCATCCAAACGCCGGCTGAGATTGTCGTGCGGTATGAAGAGGCACCAGCTTCCGTCAAATCTTCACCGACGGGCGAAAACAACCGGACGATCCTCAGCCGGCGTGGCTGGGCTACTCGGTTGGCAAGTGGGAGAACGACTGGCTGCTGGTTGACACCATCGGATTCAACGACCGGACCTGGCTGGACGCCTTCGGCCATGTGCATAGCGACGCGCTACACGTCACCGAACGCTTTCACCGCCGCGACTTCGGCCACATGGAAGTGGAAGTCCGCCTCGACGACCCCAAGACATTCACCAAGCCCATCGCCTTTCGATTTATTGAGCGCCTGGTTCCCGACACGGAGCTGCTTGAGAGTTATTTTGTGCGGAAGGCGAGCAGGACGCATCGCACATGACTGCCGCCTTCAGCCACGTTCATCTCTTCAGCCACGTTCTTCGATGTGCTTCAGCCGCGCGTCCAGCACTTCTTCCACTCGCCGCAGCTCGGCGCGCCACAGATCGCGCATGTCGTCAAAACGCTTGTCGACGGCATCGAAGCGCGCGGCGACGGCATCGAAGCGCGCGTCAACGGAGTCGAACCTTGATTCAACCCTGCCGATTTTAGCGCTGAGAAGGGCGATAACGAGCCCCATCAACGTGGCGTTAAACAGCATCGGAATGCCGATCGCGATATAAAGTTGTTCGTTAGCCACCACGAGTAGTGCCCCGCCTACCACTATTCTCTCACACGGATCATCCGCTACGTTCTCCTGGCCTGCCTGTTATCGCTAGGATCCCATCTTCAGCGCGTTCTTCAGGAACACATAGCGGTCCGCCCACTCGTCGATCTGTTTGGTGGTCGGCTTCCCCGCCCCGTGCCCGGCGCGCGTTTCTATCCGAATGAGTATGGGCGCCGTACCCTCCTGCGCCTGCTGCAGCGTCGCCGCGTACTTTAAGCTATGTCCCGGCATCACGCGATCGTCGTGATCGGATGTGGTGATCAGCGTCGGCGGATACTGCGCGCCGCGCCGAATGTTGTGCAGCGGCGAATACGCGCGCAGCACTTTGAAATCCTCCGGATTCGCCGACGTTCCGTACTCGCCCACCCACTGCGTCCCGAACCCGAAATTCTGGAACCGCAGCATGTCCATCACGCCCACCGCGGGCATCGCCGCGCCGAACAGATCCGGCCGCTGATTCAGCACCGCGCCGATCAGCAGCCCTCCGTTGCTCGCGCCATAAATCGCCAGCTTGGGCGTAGACGTATATTTATTCGCGATCAGCCACTCCGCCGCCGCGATGAAATCGTCGAACACGTTCTGCTTCTTCGCGCGCATCCCGGCTTGATGCCACGCCTCGCCATATTCCGATCCGCCGCGAATATCCGCCGATGCGTACACTCCGCCCATCTGCATCCACTCCACGATGCGCGGCCGGAACCCCGGCGTGTCCGCCACATCGAAACCGCCGTAGGCGTAGAGTAGCGTCGGGTTCTGCCCGTCCAGCTTCAGCCCTTTCTTGGAACTCAGAAACATCGGAACGCGTGTGCCGTCTTTGCTCGCATAGAAGACCTGCTTGGTTTCGTACTGTGATAAGTCCACCGCTACCTTACTCTGCCGGATCACCGCGCTCTTCCCCGTCTCCAGATCCAGCCGGTAAATGCTGGGCGCAATGGTGAAGCCGTCGAAGCCGTAGAACATTTCCTTGTCCTGGAGCCGTGCGCCGGACCACGCGGCAGTCCCGATCCCCGGCATCACGATGTCCTCGCTCGTCTTCCCATCCAGACTCACCAACTTCGCCGCCGAATGCGCATCCTTCATGTACGAGAGCAGCAGCTTGCCATCGGCCATCTGCGCACCGTCCAGCGTCTCCCCGCGCTCCGGAACAATTTCCTTCCAATTGGCGCGCTCCGGATGTTCTATGTCCATTGCGATTACTCTTCCGCGCGGCGCGCCGTCCGTGGTCTCGAGATACAGCGTGGAACCAACCACCGCGATGGGCGTGTATCCAAAATCGGCCGACGGAATCAGCATTGCCGTTTTCGAATTCGCGGCCCGCAGATCCTGATAGGCCAGCAGATTCTTGCCCGGAACTCCCGTGTATATGTAGAGCAGCAGATACCGGCTGCCCTCCATCACCAATGGATCGATGGTCCAGTTCGGATGATCCGGCCGCTCGTAAATCAGCTTGTCGGCGGCCTGCGGATCGCCCAGCTTGTGGAAGTAAACCTTCTCGTTCAGCGCCGCCACGGTCAGCATTTGTTCTGGAGGCGGCTGCTGAAAGCGCGAATAATAAAATCCGCCATCGTCCTCCGCCCACGAAACGTTGCTGCCTTTGGTCCACTGAATCAGGTCGGACAGATCCTTGCCCGTGGCTACATCGCGCACGCGCCACTCGGTCCAATCCGACCCCGCCTGCGCCACGCCATACGCAAACAGCTTCCCGTTCCAGCTCGCCGAATCCCCGGTCAGCGCCGCCGTCCCATCTTTTCGATAAGTGTTCGGATCCAGCAGCACGCGCGGAGTGCCGGTCAGTGAATCCGTCACCTCCATCACAGACTGGTTCTGCAACCCCGAATTGTGGAAATAGAAATAATGATTCCCGGCTTTTTCGAAGCCGCCGAATTTCTCGTAATTCCACAGGTCGGTGAGCTGCTTCTTGATGGCCTCTCGCCCGGGCAGCTTCGCCAGATACCCGAACGTCAGCTCGTTCTCCTCGGTCACCCATTTCTCGGTAGCCGTCGCGTCGGCGTTCTCCAACCCGCGATACGGATCGGCGACTTTGACGCCGTGATAATCGTCCACCTGATCGCCCTTGGGAGCAACCGGGTAATTGAGCTTGGTAACGCTGCCGGCGTCCAGAAATAGCGCGACGCCCGCAAGGAGCAGAAGGATTGTTTTCACGAAAAGCCTTTCGGCTCCATTGTCGCAAAGTCGGCGCGACACAGCCGGCCTCTTGGGCACGTAACGCGCCAGCTCCGAGTCAAATGATCCTAAGCCCTCCCTGGCTCCAGCCGATACGTAGCACATTGGTCAGCAAAGGTCCTCGCCATGGACACCCTGACCCCCGCTCAGCGGAGTGAGCGGATGAGCCTAGTTCGTTCGGAAAACACGAAGCCAGAGATGGTGATCCGGCGGCTCGTCCACAGGATGGGGTTCAGGTATCGGCTGCATGCGCGCGATCTTCCCGGTAGTCCTGATCTGGTGTTCCCCAGTCGCGGTAAAATCATTTTTGTAGGCCGATGTTGTTGGCACTGGCGCGGAACTTGACGGCGTCATCGAGCGGCACGGGTGCTACCATGACGTGCAAGGTGGCTGGCCGTAATGATTGACGCGTTAGTCGTTGGGCGGCTCTATTCAAACGAGGAGATATTTAGCTCTCTCATGGTGTCAAACGCTGGCGGCATTCGCGTGGCGCTCCAAGACAAAGCAGTGCTAAGAGCCGTGATCATGACCTCCGTACACGGGGTCCTTAGCACAGCCGAAAATCCTTATCAAGACAGGCTGGAGAGCGGTGTCTTGACCTACACGGCTGCGGGAAAACTTGGGCAGCAGACGCTGGCGGGGGCAAATAGTCGGTTGACCGAGCAGAAGGAATTCAACTTTCCTATACACGGATTCGTTTTGATTGCGAGCCGCAGGGACAAGTCCGTCGGGCCGCAGCGTTGGAAGTATCTGGGGCTGCTCGAATACGTTCGCCACTATCCGGATACCCAGCTCGACGCAGATGGTAAGGTCCGCAGGGTCTGGCTTTTTGAATTCAGTATCCACGCTGACCAGGAAGTCTTACCACTTTCAATCGAGGCGGCAGTTTCGAGCAAACTGCTCATCGAATCGAGACTCAGGGCTGCCGCTAATTCTGACGACGATGAAATCGTAGACGAATCATTCCATCAACGAACTGAAAACATTGAACGGATTGAACAGGTCCGTAGCAAGTTGCTGGCGCTGGAGCCGAAGAACTTCGAGGTGTTTATCAAGGATCTGCTGCTACATTGCGGTTTCTCGGACGTCTGCGTAACAAGATTCAGCGCAGACGGAGGCGTTGACGTAAACGCCAGAGGCGGCTCCCGTATTTGGATCTTTGAGAACGCTTTAGTCCAGGTACAAGCAAAGCGCTGGCTGCACTCCGTCGGACGTAAGGAGGTGGCCGAGTTGCGTGGCAGCTTGCAGCCGTTCGCGAGAGGCGCTGTCGTCACGACTAGCCATTTTTCAAAGGCAGCTATCAATGAGGCATGTGAAGCCGGCAAAAATCCAATCGCCCTTATCGACGGTTTTCGGCTGTCCAAGGTTGTCCTTGACGAAGATTTTCACTTAGCTGTATAGCGTTTTCATTTATTGCCTCAGAGCTGAATGCGGACGGACGAGCGAGGCCTCGCTTTGATCTAGGGTGCTTTGATCTAGGGTGGCCATCGGCCAAGATCGGCTTGTACAATAGGTCCACCCGTTTCGGAGGAGAGGTTCTGCTGCGGGCCTTCTACCCGGCAAAAAGGAGCAAGTCATGAATAGCGATAGATGGTTTCGTGCCCGCGCGAAGGAGATGTATCAGCAAGAAGGCGAGATTGAAGTGGACAACGATGCGCTCATATCCAGAGGGGATGATGAGGGAGCGTACGTGGAGGCGTGGGTTTGGGTCCCGTCCAGAGAAGAAGATGATGGCTCATAGCCCGTGAACAATGGGCCGTGATCAGAGGAACTCAGCTTAGGACGAATTTGCACGGAAGTATCCATGGTTGCTGACGTGGGTTTCAAGGGCCGGATACGGCATCCCAGTCGGACAACGCGCAATGGCAACGCTCTCACGCCGTCTTCTCCCCATCCGCATACAACGCCCACGCGCTCGCCAAATCCTGCACCACGTGTCCCAGCGACTTGTACACCGTAATCTCCTCCGCCGACCGCCGCCCCTCCGCATCGCCCGCCAGCACCTGCCCGATCTCCGCCGCGATATGGTCGTCCCCGATCAAGCCCGCCGCCTTCGCCCGCAGAAATTCCGCGCCTTGGCTCAGCACCCCCTCCCGGCTGTCGACAATGAATCGCGAGCGCACCACCAGATCGTTATCCACCTCGGCCGGCCCCGCGAACCCGGACCCGACGACATTCACGTGCGTACCCGGCCGCACCCACTCGCCCTTCAGGATCGGCTCAGCCGCCGACGTGACGGTACAAATAATGTCGGCATCACTCACTGCCTCTTCCACACTCCCGGCGTCAGTCATCGGCACACCAAGCTCCGCCTGCATCCCCTTAGCGAAGGCCTGCGCGCGTTCCCGCGACCGCCCCCACACCACCATCGATTCCAGCTTGCGCACCTTGCCGATGGCCCGCGCGTGGGTGGCGGCCTGCTCGCCATAGCCCAGGATCGCCATGCGCCGCGCATCTTTGCGAGCCAACGCATCGGTAGCCACCGCGCTGGCCGCAGCCGTTCGAATGGCCGTGACCTCGCCCGCGTGGACCACGCAAACCGGCGCGCCCGTCTCGGGATCGAACAGAATCACCAGCCCCTGGTGCGATTGAATTCCCTTCTCGAAGTTGTCGAGAAAGACGCTGATCAGCTTCGCGCCGAACGCGGCGTGCGCGCCCATTGCGCCCGGCATGATGCCGAACCGGCGGCCTTTGGAGAGAGCGATCATCGACCGCAGAAGCTGCTTCGTTTCGCCCTTCGAGAACGCCGTCATCGCCTCCCGCACTATCGGAATGCATCTCTCATAGGTAAGCCGCCGCGCCACTTCTTCCCGGTCTATGAATCGCATAGTGATTCCGTCCAGTGTACCGCCAATCGCTAACGGTTGATCATTAGCCGTTAGCGCCCGATCGCGCGCCAAACCCCTGGTACTTCAATCTGATTGCGCTGGCTGTGCCATTCGCGTCATAATGCGCGTGAGCGCTCCGTTCGCACCATGATCGGCAAAAAGCTTCTTCACTACCAGCTAATCGATAAGATTGGCGCCGGCGGAATGGGCGAGATCTACAAGGCGCAGGATAGCCGCCTGAATCGTCTGGTGGCGGTAAAAATTCTGTCGCCCGGCATGTCCACCGACCCAGAACGCAAGCGCCGTTTTTTTCAGGAGGCGCAGGCCGCTTCGGCCCTCAACCATCCCAATATCATTACCCTGTATGACATTGTCTCCGAGGGAGATATGCAATGCATCGTAATGGAATACATCAGCGGAAAAACTCTTCGGGACCTCACTCCCGCCGGAGGGCTGTCGCCGGCTCTGGCGTTGCAATACGCCGCTCAAATCGCGAGCGCGCTCACGGTGGCCCACGCGGCAGGCATCATTCATCGCGACCTCAAGCCATCCAACATCATGGTCACTACATCGGGCTTGATCAAGGTCCTCGACTTTGGTCTCGCCAAGTGGGTGGATTCCGGCATGTCCGGTCAAACCGCTGACCAGAGCACGATGGAACCAGCCCTTACGCGTGAAGGCTCCATCATCGGAACTGTAAGCTACATGTCTCCCGAACAGGCCGAAGGCAAACGCGTGGATGCGCGCTCCGACATCTTCTCCTTCGGTTCGGTGCTGTACGAGATGCTGACGGGCAAGCGCGCATTCGAAGGACGCTCCGGCATCTCCACGCTCTCCGCCATCTTGCGCGACGATGTGAAGCCAATCAACGAATCGGCGCCGGATGTCCCGCCGTTGCTCGAACAGATTGTTCTGCGCTGCCTTCCCAAAGACCCCGCCGCGCGCTGGCAGTCCATGAAGGAGATTGAAGGAACGCTGCTTACCCTGCAGCGGCAGTTGGATCCTGAGGGCCACTTTGCTTCGCCCATTCCCAGCGGTCAGCCGCCGCTTGTTTCCGCTCCGTCGGAAGCATCCTTCACAGCGGCGGTCTCGCCGCTAACGCCGGCGGCCGTGGCGTCCGCTGCCGGCGCATCGGAGGCACGTATTGGATCGGTTCCCCCGCCTAAGGTTACCGCTCCCGTGAACGGCCCGGCGAAGTCCAATGGACCATCGAAGTCCGGGCCGCCCAAAACCCCCACCAGCGCCGCCAGGCAACCACCGGCCGCCGGGTTGCGGCCCGCCACTCGATCGTCGCGGGACTCGCAGAAATTGTTAGTGCTCATGCTCGGTTTGGTGGGGGTCATTCTGGTCGCGGCCGCTGGAGCCACCGGCTGGTATTGGTGGAGAAGCCACCAGGCGTCGGCCGCGCGAATCGCAGCCGCGATTGTCTCTCCGGTGGCCGCCACGCCTCCAGCGCCTGTCCAAGTTGCGCCGCCTACCGCGGAAAATCCCGCGGTAGCACCCCCTCCCGCGGAAACCGCCGCCCCTGCTACTCCTGCCCCAAGCGATAACGTCCTCAAGCCTGCCAAGCCAGTGAGACCCGCGAAGCCTAAAACGGACGCCACCGTCAAAACGGTTGCTCCAGCGCCCGCGCCAGTGATAACCACGCCACCTCTACAAGCGCCCGTCGCCACTCCGGCTCCCGCTCCGACTGCGCCACCGCCCAAGCCTGCCCCCAAGCCGGTTGTAGCGACGCCTGTGACAGTGAGCGATGCTCTTCCGTTCGCCATTAACCTTGCCGAAGACGTTCCCGCCGATGCCCCCGAAGGGCAGCCGATTCGCTTCACGGTGACCGAAGGTCTCGATATCGGCGACAACACCATAATCGCTAAGGGCGCCACCGTCACGGGCCTGGTGGCGGGCGAAACCGGAAAGAAATTCCTCGGCATAGGTGGGCACAAACTGAGGTTCCGTCTCACACAGGCTGAAGCCGTGGATGGTAGAAAGCTCACCGTGCGCGCGATAGCCGGCAAGAGTGAAGACGGACCCGCGCTCCGCTCTTTCGACACCGCCAAAGGATCCAGGCCCAAAGGCTACGCTGCGCTACACGGCGCCATGTACATCGGCTACATTGATGGCGACCAAATAGTCTCCGTCCGCAAGTAATCTGATACGCCCCGCAAAAATGACTACTCCACTCGCTAAAGACGCTCTCGATGTTCTCTTCCATGAGGCCCGCACTCACAACGCGTGGCTGGATAAACCGGTCCCTGACGATGTGCTGCGCCTTCTTTACGAGACCATGAAATACGGGCCCACCAGCGCCAACTCAAACCCAGCGCGCATCGTCTTCCTGCGCACGCCCGAAGCCAAGCAGAGGCTGCTGCCCGCCCTGAGTCCGGCCAATGTGGATAAGACCATGCAGGCGCCAGTGACCGCCATCGTCGGTTACGATCTCAAGTTCTACGAACACACTCCCAAGCTGTTTCCGCATAACCCGGCCATGCGCGAACTATTCTCCAACTCGCCGCAGCTGGCCGAAGTCACTGCGTTTCGCAACGGCAGTCTGCAAGGCGGCTACCTGATCCTGGCCGCACGCGCGCTGGGGTTGGATTGCGGCCCCATGTCGGGCTTCGACAACGCCAAGGTGGACGCGGAGTTTTTTTCCGC
>Ga0302325_10002906_pt1 | contig 41032 bp, 35 predicted proteins | sample Palsa_T0_2_FD_201948 | JGI IMG/M metagenome (GOLD analysis project Ga0302325, IMG submission 201948) | Peat permafrost microbial communities from Stordalen Mire near Abisko, Sweden - Palsa_T0_2 | ecosystem: Environmental > Terrestrial > Soil > Palsa > Peat permafrost | place: Sweden: Abisko...
GTCGCCTGCGCGGAAAGGGGCGCGGGGGGCGTGGGTGGACCGTTTCCTGGGGTCATTGGCAGGATCGCGTTCTCAGGGATGCGGCGCCGCACGTCAAGGGACCTCTCGCGCCCGGCGAGCGGCCTTCAGCGCACGCGCAGGGTCCAGGACCGGGACGCGCGCTCGCCGACGAGGGTCACATGGTAGGTGCCGGGCCTGAGGGAACCCGGGGGAATATCCAGGAGGGCGGCACCGTCCCGCGTCCTCGAGAGCAGGGCGCCGGCCAGGCGCTCGAAGTCCGCGACGATCACGATCTCGCCGGGCTTCTCATAGAGGTGGGCGCCCGAGAGCTGCCGCTTGTTGTCCGGGATGGTGTAATCCAGGACGATCCGGTACTCGATGCCCGACACGGCCGTGGGCGCGGCGGACACGGAATTCACCTCGAGGGGAAGGAGCGGGGTCTCGATCAGCGTGTTCCTGAGGTCCTCGGGCAGGCCCCCGGGCGCGGGAGAGCTGGGGGCGCCCGCCTCCCGGACCTCGTCGGCCGGGCGGCTGGCGTCGAGCGCGACGCGCTGGTATCCGGCCTTGAGCAGGCGCAGCACGTCCGCCCTGTCGCGCATGTCCTGATACGGGTTGAACGCGGGGCCGGGCCGCCGGTAGTGCAGCGTCAGGTACGTGTAGAGGGGAATGAACACCAGGATCGAGAGGACGATCCACTTCATGGGCCATGGTTTGCGTACCTTGCGGGCGGCGGGCATGCGGGATGGAAGGCCAAATAGGCGGCGGACAATTAGCAACATACGTTTTCGCGTGTTGCCATCGGCCCCGCCCCTTTCTTGGCTGTCCCGCCTCAATGATATTTTGGTCGCGCTATTTCATTCCCACGCTCAAGGAGAGCCCGTCCGACGCCGAGATCGCGTCGCACAAGCTGCTCATCCGGGCCGGGCTCGTGCGCAAGCTGGGGGGCGGACTCTACACCTATCTCCCGCTGGGACTGCGCGTCATGCAGAAGATCTCCAGGATCTGCCGCGAGGAGATGGAGCGCTCCGGCTCGATCGAGCTGTCCATGCCGCACATCCACCCGGCCGAGTTCTGGGCGGACGGCCCCCGCTGGGGTCCCGTCCGGGAGATCATGTTCAGGGCGGACGGCGCGGGCGAAGGCAAGCGGGCGCCGAAGGAGCCGGAGTTCGTTCTCGGGCCCACCCATGAGGAGGTCATCACCCCGCTCGTCAAGTCCGAGATCACGAGCTACCGGGACCTCCCGAAGAGCTTTTTCCAGATCGGAACCAAGTTCCGCAACGAGATCCGCCCGCGCTATGGACTGATGCGGGCGAGGGAGTTCGTCATGATGGACGCCTATACATTCGACGCCGATGACGAGGGCGCCGTCCGCAGCTACATGGCCGTGAAGGCGGCCTACGAGTCGTTTTTCCGGCGCATCGGCGCGCACGCCATCTGCGTGGAGGCCGACACCGGCGTCATGGGCGGCAGCTTTTCGCACGAGTTCATGGTGCCGGCGGAGATCGGCGACAACGACCTGCTCTACAACGAGGAGAGCGGATATGCCGCCAACAGGGAGAAGGCGCGCAGCGCCATCGTCCCGGCGGGCTTCGCGGACCCGGCCCCTGCCGGGCCCCTCGAGGAATTTCCGACGCCGGGCGTGGTCACGATCGCGGCCCTCGAGGCCCCTCCGCATGGCGTTCCGGCGGACAGGCAGTTCAAGACGCTCATCTACATGGGCGACGGCCGGCTCTTCGCCGTGATCCTGCGCGGGAGCGACGACCTCGAGGAGGCCAAGCTCGGCGCGCTCGGATTCACGCTCACGCGGCCCGCAACCCCGGCCGAGATCGAGCCGGTCATGGGGGCGAAGCCCGGCAGCCTGGGCGCCGTCAGGGGCTCGATCAGGGAGCCTGCCGCCCTTGCCGGCATCTACGCCGACCACGCGATCCGGCTCGTCGGCAACGGGACCACCGGGGCCAACAGGGACGGCGTCCACGTGCGCAACGTGAACGTCGCGCGCGACCTTCAGATCACCGGCTTTGGGGACTTCCGGCGCGTCTGCGCGGGGGAGCCCGATCCCGTGGCCGGAAGGCCCCTCATGGTCCGCCGCGGGATCGAGGTCGGCCACATCTTCAAGCTCGGCACGAAATACTCCGAGCGCATCGACGCCGGCTATACGGACGACAAGAAGGAACGGCACCTCTTCGTGATGGGGTGCTACGGCATCGGGATCGGCCGGACCATGCAGGCGATCGTGGAGCAGAGCCATGACGGCGACGGGATCGTCTGGCCCTGGGCGATAGCGCCTTTCCAGGTCCTCGTGTGCCTGCTGGACCCCCAGGACGCCGAGGCGACGGTCATCGCCGGCCGGCTGGCGGCCGCCGCCGGGCGCGCCGGGGCCGACGTCCTCGTCGACGACCGCGCGGAGAGGCCGGGTGTGAAGTTCAAGGACGCCGACCTCATAGGGATCCCGCTGAGGATCACGGTCGGCGGCCGGGGCATCAGGGAGGGTGTCGTAGAAATGAAGTGGCGCAGCGCCAGGGAAACGCTCAAGATACCCCTTGATGAATCGGAAGCCAGGGTTGAAGCGGCCGTCCGCGAGAAGGGCTGAACAGGGTCCCGACCGTTCGAATATCCGTGCCTGAGTCGCGCTCCCACACCCGCACGGAGACCCGGGCATCCACAGAGGTGCAGGTGGAGGACGCCTGGCGCGTCGTCGTGCTCAACGACCCCGTCAACCTGATGTCGTACGTTGTGATGGTGTTCAAGAAGGTGCTGGGCTTCGACGAGACAAAGGCCCGCAAGCACATGCTCGAGGTCCACGAACAGGGGCGCTCGGTCGTCTGGATCGGGCACCGCGAGACCGCGGAGGCCCACGTGTTTACTCTCCAGCAGTGGCATCTCACCGCCGTCCTTGAACCCGATGAAAAGCAAGCGCGTTGAGGTCAAGCTGAGCCTGCCCGTCGTGGCGCCCCTCCTGGACGTCATCCGGGAGCTGTCGTGCGAGCTCGAGAAGACCCTCGCCGCGCCCCAGGCGCTCCACGACCTGGACCAGGATTTCCGAGGGGCGTGGATCGGCGAGCTCCTGGCGGGCCAGAACAGCGACCTGCGGGCGCTCCTGTCGCTCTTCGACGGCGAATTCTTCACGGAGGGCGTCGTCGCGTTCGACGAGAGCAACGCGGAGCCGATCGTCCGCGCCTGCACCGCCTTCCGGCTGCAGCTGCGGGAGCGGCGCCTGAAGACGCTGAGCGACGAGGCGCTGGAGACCGGCGACATCGAGATGGCCGGCCTCGAGGATCAGGTGAGGAAGGCTTTCATGTGCTACCTTTTCCTGGCGACGGTGCAGGAGCTCATCATCCAGCACCTGGACTCGAGCATCATAGGCTCCTAGGCCGCAGGGGGAGCGATCATGATCAGCGCCCGTGACAAAGTCGCCGGGATCGTCTGGGTTCCCCGGATGCTCGACAAGATCAGGCTTCGCGCCAAGGGGGAGCTTCCCGCGGACTTCCAGGCGAATGTCGGCAAGGGCTTTGACCTCAGGTGCGTCCGGTTCCTCGGCGTCAGCCACGACGCCGTGGTCGAGCGGGTCCTGAAGGGCGAGACGGACGAGCAGGTCATCGCGTGGTGCCTGCAGAATGGCAGCAGGCCGACGGAGGACCAGATTCTCATATGGAATGAATTCATGAGCAAGCGGGGCTGGCGCGACACGGATTCGCCGGCCGCAAAGCTGCAGGAGCACAAGGAGAAATCCGGCCTTGGCCAACGCGACGACATCATGACGTTTTTCGACTACTACGACGTGGACGAGGGGCGCAGGCCCTGACTAGGCCAGGCCCTCGATGAGCGTGCAGGCGCGCTCCAGGGAGCCGGCGCCGTCGACCCTTGGCGAGAACATGCGGCAGCGCTCCCGGATCTCCGCGGAACGGCAAAGCTCGCCGATCGCGCAGGTGGCGCTTCTGGGCGTGTAATGGCGCGGGCTGAGGGCGAAGCCCAGGCCGAGGCGCTCGATCCGCTGCCCGTTGTCCGGCTGGTCATACGCGTTCGGCACGACAAGGTGGGGGACGCCCGCCTTCACCGCCTGGGCCAGGGTCCCGATTCCGCCGTGGTACGCGATCGCGGCGCAGCGCGGAAGGACGCTGCTGAAGGGCAGGTACGGGAATGCGCGGATCCCGGGTGGAAGCTTCTGCGGGAGCTGTTCCGGGTGGTTGGTGACAAGCATGGCCCGCAGTCCCAAGGCCTCGCACGCGGCAACCGTCCGCCGGAAGAATTCCGTGCGGTCCATCGCGGCCGATCCCGGGGTGACGACAAGGGGCGCCGGTCCGGCGCCCAGGAATGCGTCCGCCTGCGCCTGCGCCTCGGGCTCGCCCCACGCGTCGTGTAGGACGAAGCCGGTCAGGTGGGTGTGGGCCGGCCAGTCGGGCTGGCGCGGCGCGAACCACTCGGGGAAGAGGCCCAGCACGAGCTGAGGCGAGTGAATGTAGGTGCTGAAGATCCCGCGGACCGGATTCAGGCCCAGCGTGGCGCGGAACGCGTTGAGCTCGGGGCCGATGAGGCGCTCGGAGTAGAACGTGTCCATGAACCAGAACAGCGCGCTCTTCACGGGTCGCGGCATGCCCGGGCCCATGTCAAAGGGCCCAAGCCTGCCGTTGTCGACATGGCTCCGCAGGACGCTCGGCTGCAGGTGTATCGTGGCCGTCGGTACGCCGAGCTTCTCCTGGGCCGTCCTCGCGCCGAGGCAGAGCGTGGTGGCGGCGACGACAGTCCCGGGACCGCGCCGCTCCTCGATGATCCGGTGGAGACGGCGGAGGTTGGGGAGCATGGCCCTTTCGACGATGCTTCCAAAGCCCGTCCTCGGGTGCCAGAGCCTCGGATCGCCCATGAGCGCCTCGGCCTCGGCCCGCGTCCCGAGCGCGACGAATTCGAGGCCGTTCTCGGCGACCTGCCCGGAAAAGAATTCGTTGGTAGCGAGAGTGACCGCGTGGCCCCTCGCCCTGAGCGCCCGGCCCAGGGCAATCACCGGGTGAACGTCGCCCGAGCTCCCGATCGTCGCCAGGAGAATCCGCAAGGGCATACTTGACGGTGGCCCGACATCTCCCAGACTCAAGGACAGACACCCTGCAGTGTTCGAGGTGCTTTCAATAACTGCTCTTTGCCTTGGAAACATTACGGGAGCCAGAACCGTCACGGAAGCTGCTAGGCCGTAAACCGGAAAGCAAACGTCGTGGCGGAGGCGCCCACCTTGACATGAAAAGGTCTTGAGCCTTTGAGCATACGGCACAGGCGGGGTGTTTATTTTTTTCTCAGCACAAATGATCAACCTAACGACCTACCTCGTTATCCACCTGAGTTCGATCATCGTGCTGCTCGGGTACACATTCTACGCCTTCGCCGCGCCGGCGGCGACCCGCAAGCGGGTCCTGATGATCACGGGCGTCGCCGCGCTGCTTGCCCTAGTCACGGGGTTCGGCATGCTCCAGCGGCTCCACCTCGGATTCCCGGGCTGGGCGATAGTGAAACTCGTGTGCTTGATCGGCCTCTCAATGATAGCGGGCATCGCCTACCGCAGGCGCGCCCTGGCGGACGTCTACATGATCATTGCCTTCGCCCTCGCGATCACCGCCGTGGCGATGGTGTACGTCCGGCCATTCTGAGGGGCGCCCGGCCATGGACGGCACGCTCTGCGGCGTCTGGATCGACGGCGAGGGCCTCGCCCGGGTGTCGGTGGCGACGCAGGGCGGCGGCAGGCGGGAGCAGACGATGCCCTTTGAGCCTTTCGTATGGCTCGCCTCCAACCCCTTCGACGGCCCGGTGGCGGGCGTCCAGTTCGAGGACCTGAAGGGCTCGGCCGCCCTGAGAGTGCTCGCGCGGGCCTCGTCGCTTGAGGCATTCGACGGGTTCGTGAAAACGGCCCGCGAGTCGGTGGCGGTCGACTCGATACGCCCTCTGGAAAGCCAGTTCCTGCTGCAGTCGCGCGCGCGGCTGTTCGGGGACATGGGCTTCGCCAAACTGAGGCGCTGCCAGGTTGACATAGAGACGGGCTCGACCGGCGGGGCGTTCAGCGACGCCTCGCAGCCGGACGACAGGGTGCTGGCGATCGGAATGCGACACGGCGGATCCGACAAGCTGCTCCTCATCGATGGGATGACCGACGAGGCCGAGAAACGGCTTCTCCTGTCCTTCAACGGCGAGCTCGCGGAGCTCGATCCCGACGTCATCGAGGGCCACAACATATTCAAGTTCGACCTGGACTACCTGAGGACGAGGTGCCGACTGCGCCGCGTCCCCTGCGCCTGGGGGCGCTTCGGCCAGCGGGCCATTTTCAGGAACAGCCGGCTGAAGGTCGCCGAGCGCTGGATAGACTTTCCCCGCTGCGACCTGCCGGGCCGTGCGGTCGTCGACACGTACCTCCTCGCGCTCCTGAACGACATCACGACGCGCGAGCTCAACTCCTACGGCCTCAAGGAGGTCGCGGTGCATTTCGGGATCACGGAGGAGGAAGACTCGGAGCGCACGTACATCGAGGGGAGCCGCATCGCGGAGGCGTTCGTGAGCGACCGGGCCCGGTTCTGCGCCTACCTTTCCGACGACCTGCGCGAGACACAGGGACTGGCGAACCTGCTCCTGCCGACCTATTTTGAGCAGGCGCGGGCGTTCCCGATCGCGCTCCAGGAGGCCACGCTGCGGGGAACGACGGTGAAGATAGACCTCCTTTTCCTCGAGGAATACTACCACGCGAGGCAGTCCTGCCCGCAGCCGCCCGAGATCCGCCCGTTCGACGGCGGCTACACGCGCAGCTTCAACGAGGGCGTCTTCCGGCACGTCCTTCATTTTGACGTCGCGTCGCTCTATCCCAGCCTCCTGCTCAACATCGCCAGGAATCCCGGGAACGACTCGCTCGGCGTGTTCATTCCGCTCCTGCGCCGGCTTCTGGAATACCGGCTCAAATACAAGCAGCTGGCCCGCACGGCGCCCACCGGGGAGGAGCGCGGCGAGGCGCAGGCGCGCCAGGCCGCCTACAAGATACTGATCAATTCGTTCTACGGCTACCTGGGCTTTTCCGGGGCGCGATTCGGCGACGGCGAGCTTGCCGCCGAGGTGACCCGGCGCGGCCGCGAGCTCCTGCAGCAGCTGATTGACGAGTTTGCCAGGCACGGCTGCAAGATCCTCGAGGCCGACACGGACGGGATCTACCTGTCTTCCGACGAGTTCTTCGAGAAGCCCGAGGAACTCCTCGCCCGGGTCGTCCCCATACTGCCGCCGGGAATCGAGCTCGAATTCGACGGCCGGTACGACTCGATGTTCTGCTACAAGGCGAAGAACTACGCGCTGCTCGATTCAGGCAAGGTCACGCTGAGGGGGAGCGCCCTGCGCTCGCGGGGCGTCGAGCCCTACCTGAAGAAGCTGACCGACTCGCTCATCCGGTACCTCCTCGGGGTCACCGACGAGTCGCCGGCGGGGCTCCTGGACGCTTACCGCAGGAAGCTGGGGGACCGCTCGCTCGTGGTGGCCGAGATCGCCAAGGGGGAGGTCCTCGGGATGAACCCCGAATCCTACGAGCGGTTCATCGCCGGGGGCGGCAAGCCTCGAAGGGCCTCCGCGGAGGCGGCCCTGCAGATGTCGCCCCGGCCGCGTATGGGCGAGCGGGTGACCTATTACATCACGCCGAAGCAGAAGGGCAAGACGAGCGACTGGCAGCGGGCCCGGCCGCTTGTGCTGCACGACCCCGTGGCGGCGCCCTATGACCCCGAGCACTATGCCGGGAAGCTCGACGACTGGCTCGAGCGCTATGGGAAGTTCATCGGCGTCGCGCCGCCGGCCGCGGAGGCCGATGGGCGGCAGGGCGAACTCCTCTGACGGGGTTACTTCGACTTGCTCCTCGCGACGACCCAGTCGACCGTTGCGGCGTCGTTGTCCCCGTTGCGCCAGATGACGCCCAGGAATTCCGAAGGAAGAATGTCGTGGGCCTTGAAGAAACGGCGGTCCCCGCCGCAGCAGTACATCAGGCTCGCCGGAAGCTCCCCCTTGAGCTTCGCCTTCGCCTTCGGGATGATCCGCGGGAGCCATTCGATGCCCTTGGCGGTGTCGGTCTTCGACGGCATCTTCGACTCGTCGAGGACGACGGAGGAGGACGACCCGTGCTGCACGTTCATGAAGTAGTTGTGGCGCGCGGACTCGATCAGGACGGCGTGGCCGAAGCCGGGCTCCCCTCCCTGGTTTTCATCCTCCGCGTAGTCGTAGAGGTGCTGGGGCGTGATGCCGTTTGACGCGAGCCACGCCGTCTGGGCCTTGTCGAAGTAGGTCTTCGCGTCGCGCTGGCCCTTGGCGTAGAGAACCACGGCGCGGTCATACAGCGCGCGGAATTGCAGGGGGAAGTCGTAGTGTTTCATGGTGGTTTTTTCAGGAGGGACGGAAATCGATGATGCGCTTGAACCGGTCCACTTTGTCCACGACGACGTCAAGTCGGCCATTCAATTCGTAGGTGTGGTGCTTGCGGCGGCCGACGAGAGCGTTCCCGGCGGCGTTCAGCTGGTAGTAGTCGTCGCCCAGCGTGTCCGAGGAGACGAACCCGAAGGTCATCGACTCGACCAGCTCGATGAAGAAGCCATGCCGGCGCACGTCGGTGATGATCGCCGCAAACGCCGTGCGCTTCTTCTTCAGGAGCTCGCGCTCGAAGAACTCGAGGAGCTTGATCTTCACGCTCTCGCGCTCGGCCTCCGAGGAGTTGATCTCGGTCAGGCTCAGGTGCTCCGCGAGCTGCTGGATTCCACGGACGTCATGGCGCGCGGCGCCCTTGCTCAGGTACGACTGGAGCACCTGATGGACGACGAGGTCGGAGTAGCGCCTGATGGGCGACGTGAAATGGGTGTAGTCCTTCTTGTGGAGGCCGTAATGGCCGTCCGGCGTCGCCCGGTAGCACGCCTTCTTGAGGCTTCGCAGGAACTGTGTCCGGAGGGTGTAGCCCTGGGGGTGGCTCTTGAGGATGTTGAGGAGCTTGATCACCTCCTCGCGCCGGGTGAGGTCCCCGACCTTTATCCCGAAGGTCGCGACGAACTGGCGGTAGTCGTTCAGCTTCTCCGCGTCGGGCTGGTCGTGGACCCGGTAGAGCGAGGGGAGCTTCTGGGTGCGGGTCAGGCGCGCCACCGCCTCGTTCGCGGCCAGCATGAACTCCTCGATGAGCTGGTGGCTCTCGTCCTGCTCGATGCGTTCGAGCCGGTCGGCATAGCCCTGCGGGTCGACGAATATCTTGGTCTCCGGCATGTCGAGGTCGAGGCTCCCGTGCGCCATCCTCTCGCGCCGGAGCGCGCTCGCGATCCGCCAGAGCGCCCGAATCCACGACTGCAGGTCCGTGAGCTCCCAGTCGCTCAGTTCGCGCAGTGCGCGGCCGGTGGAGCCGGTCTGGTGCTTCGGGGGCACCGGCATGGACCGGATCTTCTCCAGATTGTCCTCGAAGAGCAGGGCGTAGGCCTGCTTGTAGGTGAGGCGCTTTCGGCTCCGGATGACCGTGTTCGCGTAGGCGGTGTCCTTGATCCGGTAGTCCGGTCCAAAGGTGAGGAAGACCGCCTTGCAGAGGCGATCCTGGGCCTCCACCAGCGAGCAGAGCCCGTTCGAGAGCTTTTCCGGGAGCATCGGGATGACGGTCCCGACGAGGTAGGTCGAGTTGCCGCGCGTGCGCGCCTCCCGGTCGATCGCCGTGCCGTGCTTCACGTAGCTCGACACGTCGGCGATGTGGATGCCGACGCGGACGTCGCCGGCGCCCAGGTCCTCGATCGACAGGGCGTCGTCGAAGTCCTTGGCGTCGTCGGGATCGATCGTGAACACGGGAACCTGCCGGTAGTCCGACCGGCCCTCGATTTCCCTCGGGCCCACGCGATCGGGAATGCCCGCGGCCTCGCGCTCGACGTCCGCGGGAAAGTGGGGCTCGAGCCCGTGCTTGACGAAGATGCCGAGCAGCTCCGCCCTCGGCTCGTGGGTGCGCCCGAGGCGCTCGGTGATCTCGCCCACGAGGGGCTGCTCGCGACGGCGCCATTCGCCGAGCTTCACGACGACCTTGTCGCCGGGGTGGGGCGGCGGCTTCACGGCGGACCTTGAGGGATCCGGGACGGCGATCTCGTAGACGAAGCGGGGATCGTCGGGGGCGACGAAGAAGTTTCGACCCTCGCGCCTCAGGTCGCCGACGATGGTCGCGCGGCCGCGCTCGACGATCTCGACCACGCGGCCGACGCGTTCGCCGGGCCGCTTTCCCGCGACTCCGCGGTAGATCCGGGTGACCACCGTGTCGCCCGGAAGGGCGACCCCGGTGTCATCGGGCGCGATCTGTATCGAAGGCTCGTCCCGTTTTCCATCAACGATGACAAAAGCGGAACCTCCTGCTCTGAATTGAATTACGCCTCTGACTGAGTCATCGGCATGGGGGCCCTTGCGGCCCGACTTTGTATTTAACATTTCTTTGTGGGACCCGCATTCGGCGAGTCAACCGCTCCCAACATCCCTCATTCCGGCGCGATTGGCGAGCGCATTAAGCGAAAACCCGTGCGGCCGGCCATGGGGTGCGGCGTTTTTGCGTTGAGAGCGGCCTATGTTAATGGGACAAGTTCACATGCGCGGAAGATCGACGCTCCCGAAAGGAGCAGGGGCCCGGCCGACGGCGATGCTGGCGGGCCTTGCCGCGGCGGGCGCCGGCCTGCGGCGCCTCAAGGGGGGCTAGGCGCAGGCGCGGTCAAATACCCCGGACCCGAAGCCTGATGCACCGACTGTCCCAACGCCTGATCCGTCCCTGGACGGTTCGGCCCGGTGCCGGGGTCGCCCCCGCCGGCAGGGGGCCGGTGCATCGTTCCGGATAGCCCGCGCTCCCGCCGGAGCCCAGATGGAAAACGACCAAGAGCAGCTCCGAAAGGCCCTGGAAATCGCGCGCTCAGCCTACTGGGAGTACGACGTTCCCAACGACGTATTCCTGTTCAACGACCAGTTCTACTCGATTCTGAGGACATCGGCCGAGAAGGAGGGCGGATACACGATGACCTCGGCGAGGTACGCCAGCCGCTTCGTGCATCCTGACGATGCCGCGGTCGTTGGGTCGGAGATCCAAAAGGCGCTCTCGGCTCCGGAACACCACTACAGGCAGGAGATCGACCACAGGATCATCTACGGGGACGGCAAGGTGGGGTTCTTTGCCGTGCACATCCGGGTGCTGAAGGACGGGAGCGGGTCGACGGTGCGGACCTACGGGGTCAACGTGGACATCACCGAGCGCAAACGGGTCGAGGAGCAGCTGCGCCAGACCGTCTCGCTGCTTCAGTCCACGTTCGACTCCACCACGGAGGGATTGCTGGTCGTCGACCTCGGCGGCCGCATCGTCTCGTTCAACAAGCGTTTCGTCTTCCTGTGGGGCATCCCCAAGAAGATCCTCGACACCCGCGATGACGAGCAGGCGCTCTCCCACGTCCTCGGCCAGCTTCAGGAGCCCGAAAAATTCGTGCAGAAGGTCCGGGACCTTTACGCGGAGCCCGAGGCGGAGAGCTCGGACGTGCTCCACTTCAAGGACGGCCGCGTGTTCGAGCGATACTCGCGCCCGCAGAACATGGACGGCGTTCCCGTCGGGCGCGTCTGGAGCTTCCGCGACGTCACCGAGCGGATGGAGCTGGAGGCGCAGCTGCGCCAGTCGCAGAAGATGGAGGCGTTTGGCCAGCTTGCCGCCGGCATCGCCCACGATTTCAACAACATCCTGACCGTGATCCAGGGCAACGCCTCGCTCCTCGGGGCGGAGCAGCTCGCGAAGGACGACCAGGTCGCCGCGCGAGCCGAGATCCTGACCGCGGCCGAGCGGGCCGCAAACCTGACTCGCCAGCTGCTCACGTTCAGCCGCCTGCGACGGCTGCAGACCAAGGACGTCGACCTGAACGAGATCGTCGTGAACCTGACGAAGATGCTCCAGCGCCTGATCGGCGAGGACATCTCGCAGGAGACCCAATGCGCGCCGGAAGGCGCATTTGTCCACGCCGATCCCGGCATGATGGAGCAGGTGCTGATGAACCTGGCCGTCAACTCGCGCGACGCGATGCCCAAGGGCGGGCGCCTCATCATTCGCACCGCCGTCGTCACGCTGGACAGGGAGATTGCGCGCCTCAATCCCAACGCACGGCCCGGCGAATTCGTGCGCCTGAGCGTGTCGGACACCGGCACCGGGATCTCGGCATCGGACATGCCCCACATCTTCGAGCCCTTTTTCACCACGAAGGACGTGGGCAAGGGGACGGGCCTCGGCCTGGCCACGGTTTACGGCATCGTCGAGCAGCACAAGGGATGGATCGAGGTCGAGAGCCGCGAGAAGGGCGGAACCACCTTCAGCATATTTCTGGACCGCGTGGCCAGCCGCTCGGCGCCGCAGGCGGAGGCCATGGTCCCGTCGAAGGCGCTGCGCGGCTCCGAGACCATCCTTCTCGTGGAGGACGAGGACTCCGTCCGGCGGCTGATGAAGAGCCTGATGGAGCGATACGGATATGTGGTCCATACGGCGGCGTCGGGCGTGCGCGCCCTCGAGGTCTGGCGCGAGCACCAGGCCGCCATCGACGTGCTGATCACGGACATGGTCATGCCGGAGGGCATCGGCGGCCGGGAGCTCGCCATGGAACTCCTCGAGAAAAATCCAAGGCTCAAGGTGATCTACTGCAGCGGGTATACCAACGACGTGTCAGGAGAGGGTATCTCCCTGCGCAAGGACGAGAACTTCCTCGAGAAGCCGTTCCACCTGAACGCCCTCCTGCAGATGATCCGTGACTGCTGCGATTGAATCCCATTGGCAGGGGCCTAGGATCGCATGCCCAGGCCGCCGCTGACCGAATCATTGCCGCGCTCGTAGAACCGGAGAAGGCGGTGAGCCTCCTTCGTGATGCCTATCCGGACGCTGGTGCCGATCTCGACCCTCCCCCTGTTCTTCAGGGGGCTTCCCAGCCAGAGAGGCGAGCTCCCGCACAGGTCGACCCCGTCGAGTCCTCGGTCGACCCCGAGCGCCGTCGCCAGCGACCCCGGCCCCGATGCGAGCTTGCTTAACCGCGAGCGGGGACGCCTGCTGAGCATGAGATCGACGCCCTCGACCGGCTCGAGCGCGCGCAGCAGCACCCCGGCGCCCACGCCCTCGACCTCGCCCGAGACGTTGAGGCAATACCACATTCCATAGATGAAATAGACATAGGCGTGGCCGCGTTCCATGAACAGCGAGCGGTTGCGCGGCGTGCGCCCGCGAAAGGAATGCGCAGCGGCGTCGCCCACGACATAGGCCTCCGTCTCGACAATCCTTCCGCTCATCCGGCCCTCCGCGGAATCGTGGACCAGGGTCTTTCCTATCAGATAGCGAGCGAGGTCGACCGTGTCGACGGGCAACTCGGAGCGCGACAAGCGACGGATGCGGCGCGCGGATCCATGCCCCGAAACCACAGGCGGGAGCGCTAGGACGGTTTTGTTGCGCATGGCATCCCGGAAGTGCCCATGAGAAGGTCCACCAGGCCGACGGCGAAGGGCAGGCGCAGCAGGACGCGCGCGACGCGCTTCTTTCCGGCGTCGCGCAGGGTCTTGATCACTTTGAACCGCACGACCCCGTCGTAGCGAAACCGGACCGGGACCAGCCCGTGGCGCGCATACGCGAGGTCCAGCGCACGGGGGGTGAAGAGCCCCACGTGGACCTCGGGGATCATGTAACCGAAGGAGAGGCCCTGCAACCGGGCGACCGGGCTGGCGATGTTACCGGTCGTCAGCAGGAGAAGGCCGCCGGGCTTGAGCAGGCGGGCGATCAGGGCGAAGACGGGCTCGGGAAATTCAATGTGCTCGATGACCTCGATGAGGCTGATGACATCGAACGACGCGTCCGGAAGTGCTTGGAGCCCGCCGAGCCCGATGATGCGGAGTCCCCTCTCGCCCGCGAGACGCTCGCTGTAGGTCCCCACGTCGTGCCCGGTGAGCTCGATGGGCCGGGGCCCGGCGCCCGACCGCAGGACGGCCTTGTCCCTCAGGTAGGCGAGGAGGCCGCCCGCGCCGCAGCCGAAGTCGAGCCATGAGACGGGGCCGCGCAGGCCCCCCGCGCTCAGGAAGCCCGACGCGAGCCGCCAAAGGTCGTCGTATTCTGTCACCCGTTCCGTCGTCCTGTAGTCCCGGAACTCGGACTCGTAGCTCACGTACGGATCGGGTCCGCGGCCCTCGTAGTACGCTTGGTCGTAGACCGCGTAGCCGGGGAACGGCTCGACAAACACGTAGTCGCAGACCGGGCACCTCCAGAACTCGAACACCCGGTCGATGAATCTTCCCCGCTTGGCCCCGACCAGCCCCACGTCGCGCGAGCCGCAGCTGCGGCATGCGAGGGTGGCGCGGCCCAGGCCGGCGGTAGCGTCAGTCATCGGAGCGAATCCTGCTCGGCGGCTGTTCGCCCGGCGGCGCCCGCAGGGCCGTCAATCCGGGCAAAGCTCGGTAATCCATGTCGCATATTCATAGGTCGCACGTCTGTTTCAAGCCTGCACGGATACCGGGGACCCCCTCCCGCCGAACGACGCCTATGCCGGCTGCCGGGGCGGGGAAGGCGCCGCGGGACTGCCTTGGCCGTGCTGCGCCACCGAGGGCTCGGAAGGGACGGTCGCATTCACGGGCGACGCGTTGGCGCGAAACGTCACGGGCACCTGCCAGTCGGCGTAGGCCGGATCAAAGGCCTTCATGGCCATGACCACCTGCTGGCGAAAGGTGGTTTCGATCAGGTTCCCCTGACCGGGCCAGATCTTGAAATGCACGCGGAAGAAGCTCCAGCCTCCGCCCGGCGGCGTCTCCGCTTCTCCGACGGTCGGCTCGCTCAGGATGATCGCGCCGAATTGGATCCACATGCCCTTGGCTATGCCCCCGAGGATCCGGGCGACCTCCTGCCGGTCGGCGCCGCTGGGGATCCACGCGTCGGCGTAGGTGTCGATGCCGCCGTTCGGAAACCGGCTGACGTTCGCGATGGTGCGGTTCGGAACAAACACCGTCTGATTGTAGAAATTGACGACCTTGGTGAAGCGCAGGCCGATCTCGTCCACGCGGCCGACCACGACCGTGGCGCCGTAGATTTCCACCATATCGCCCACATCCATCGCGTCCCAAAAGATCAGAGTCAGGCCGATGACGATGTCCTGCACCAGGCCCTGGGAGCCAAAGCTGACAGCCAGGCCCACGACGGAGGCACTTGCTAGGTAGGCCGTCAGGTTGACCCCAAATTCCTGGAGTGTCAGGCCGAGTGCGAAAAAATAGATGCCAAAGGTGACGCTGCTGACGATGAGGCGGGTCAGCGTGATGAATTTCGGCTGCTGGGTGACGAACCCGAGGGGATTTTTCTGCGCGTGAGCCTTGTGGATCATCCACTCGCTGACATGCCGGACGACCTTGACCACGATGTGCGTCGCGACAGTCAGCGCGGCAATGAGAAGGAGGCGCGTTTGGGTCGACGAATCATGGCCGGAAAAATGCGCGTAGATGCGTCCGATCACCGAATCGTTCATCTGCACCAGCGGGGAAACGGGCGCCGGGCTGCTCATGTTGCGCGCGCGGGGCGCCGTTGCCCGTCGGCCGCCCGCGCCGCAGGGCCGACTTCCGTCAGCGCGCAGCGGAACGGGATCCCAGAGTGAGCCAGGTCGGAATGCGTCAGTGACACCGCGGAATCATGCACAGCGCCTGAAGTCCATGCCGCAATAGGGCCGCCAGCACAAGGCGTGAAGGTCGCTGCCGGAGTCTGGGGACGCCCCCCCAGGGCGCGTCGCGCCGCACATTCGGGTGCGCCGCGGAAAACCGGCGCGCAGGGAACTCCGCTTCCCCGCTCTCGACAATTTGCCGCTTCCCGGGCTAGGTTTGGCGCCCGGTGTCCAAGAGCCAAACATCCCTCCAAGAGGTTTTTATGATGGTGGGGGCGTTGCCCCAGGCTGCCGAATGGACGCCTGCGGCGCGCGTCCCCAGGCGGGAGGGGCCATGAGGATCGTCCAAGCGGCCAGCGAACTTTACCCCTATATGAAGACGGGGGGCCTCGCGGACGCCGTCGGGGCCCTGACCGGGACGTTTGCGGACAGGGGACACGAGGTCTCGGCCTTCCTGCCCGGATACAGGGACGCGCTCGCCCATCCGGCGGCCGCCGGCGCCGAGCGCAAGTTCCGCCTCAAGATAGAGATGGGCGAACAGTTCCTTTCGGGAGACGTCCTCGCGTTCTCGCCCAGGAAGAACCTGACCGTCTACCTCGTCTGCAGGGAGGAATTCTTCGACCGGCGCAATCCCTACGGCAACGGCGAGCGGGATTACGACGACAATGCGGACCGGTTCACGTTTTTCTGCAAGGCGGTCGTCGAGACGTTGCGTCTCGCCGACCTGGGGGTGGACATTGTCCACGCGCACGACTGGCAGGCGGCGCTTCTGCCGCTGCTCCTGCGCGAGGCGGAGCGCCGGTTCGGGGTGACCCTGGCGATGAAGACGGTCTTCACGATCCACAACATCGCCTACCAGGGCCTTTTCTCGGCGGCCACCTTCGCCCGGACTAACCTTCCCGACGAGCTCTTCAGCCTGGACGGCCTGGAATACTACGGCCAGGTGAATCTCCTGAAGGGGGGCATCCTTTTCGCGGACCGGATCACGACTGTCAGCCCCCGCTACGCGAGGGAGATACAGACCCCCGAGTTCGGCTGCGGGCTGGAGGGCGTCATCCAGACCCGTGTCGACGACCTTTCCGGGCTGATCAACGGCGTGGACACCGAGGTCTGGAACCCCGCGACGGACAGGCTCATCCCCGCGAATTACTCGTCCACCCGCCTCGGGGGAAAGAAGGACTGCCGCAACGAGCTCCTCAAGCAGTGCGGGCTGGACCTCTCGTTCTACGGGCCGATTTTCGGCATGGTCTGCCGGCTTGCCGAGCAGAAGGGCGTCGACCTTGTCCTCGAGAACGCGGACTTCTTCAGGCAGCGCGACTGCCGCCTCGTCGTGCTCGGGACGGGCGACAAGAGCATCGAGCGGGACCTCCGCAAGCTTGCGACGGAGCTGCCGCTGAAGGTCTTCGTCTGCGCGCGCCTCGACGAGACGATGAGCCACCTCATCGAGGCCGGCGGCGATTTTTTCCTGATGCCGTCGCTGTTCGAGCCGTGCGGCCTGAACCAGATGTACTCGCAGGTGTATGGGACGGTGCCGATCGCGAGCCGGGTGGGCGGCCTCGTCGACACGGTGCGCGACGCCGACGAGGATCCCTCGGGAGGCACGGGTCTCATGTGCGAGCCGAACACCCCGTCGCTTCGCGACGCCCTGGACCGCGCGCTCAAGCTCTTTGCGAACAAGCCGAGGTACGCGGCAGTCCAGCAGCGGGGCATGGCGCGCGACTTCAGCTGGAAGAGCGCCGCGGTGGCCTACGAGGCGCTGTACCGGGAAGCGCTGTGACACCCCCAGGGCGCCCGGGCGGCGGCCCGCCGCATGGCGCTTGCCCTTTTTTGGCAGTCAATTGGGATTTGAGGATGCGCCTCAAGCGGTCAGGAAGCGGATGAAGGTCCTCATAGCTGGAGCTTCCGGCTTGATCGGCCGCGCGGCCACCGCGGCCCTGCGGGTCGACGGGCACGAGGTCACCCGGCTTGTCCGGCGGCCTGCGGCGTCACCGGACGAGATACCGTGGCACCCGGTCGCAGGCGAGGTTCCGTTGGAATTGTGCCGTTCCGCCGACGCGATCATCAACCTCTGCGGGGCGGACCTGGCGGCGTCCCGCTGGACGACCAAGCGCCGCAACGAGCTCCGCACGAGCCGGATCGACACCGCGCAGACGCTCGCGAAGGTGTTCGCCGAGTCCGATGCCCCGGGCCGGCGCCCCGGCATCTTCCTCAGCGCGTCGGCGAGCGGGATCTATGGGGACCGAGGAAACCTGGAACTCAACGAGTCGAGCGGCCCGGGCAACGGCTTCCTTGCGGACCTCTGCCGCGACTGGGAGGGCGCCGCCATGAGCGCGGCCGAATCCGGTGCCCGTGTGGTCTGCCTGCGGTTTGGGATCGTCCTGTCGCGGGAGGGGGGGCTCCTGCATCGTCTCGTCCCGTATTACAGGGCCGCGCTGGGCTGCCCCCTGGGGACGGGCCGCCAGTGGATGAGCTGGATCGAGCTGGAGGACGCCGTCGGCGTCATCCGCCACGTGCTCGCCAACCCCGCGCTTTCGGGGCCGGTCAACGTGGTTTCGCCGACCGCCGTGATGAATTCGGGGTTCACCCGGGCTCTGGGGCGGATTTTCGGCAACCAGCTCCCGATGCCTGTCCCCCGGGTGGTCCTCAGGATGTTCTTCGGCCAGATCGCGGACGAGGCCCTGCTCGCGAGCGCCCACGTCGTCCCGGCAAAGCTGCTCAAGTCGGGCTATCCGTTCAGGTATCCGAATCTGGAGGACGCTCTCTACCAGGCTCTTGCCCTGGAAAAGACCGAGGCGTGAGCGCCAAAAACGTGCTTTCCATCGGGGGGACGATGCGTATGTTCGTCCATTCTAATGGAGAGAACCCTCATCATCTTTAAGCCGGACTGCATTGAGAAGCAGCACGTCGGCAACGTGCTCGGTCGCTTCGAGAATGCGGGCTTTTCAATCGTCGCCTGCAAGATGACCCAGCTGACGCCGAAGATGCTCAAGGAGCATTACGCCCATGTCGCCGGGATGCCCTTCTATCCCGAGATCGAGCGGTTCATGAGCTCGCGCCCGGTGATCGTGATGGCGCTCCAGGGCCAGTCCGTTGTCAGCAAGGTGCGCGACCTGCTGGGGCCGACGGATTCGCGCAAGGCGCCAAAGGGGACCATCCGCGGCGACTTCGGCACCGAGATGATGATGAACGTCGTGCACGCCTCGGACAGCGTCGAGAACGCCAAGACGGAGCTGGCCCGCTTCTTCGCGCCGGGCGAGGTCTTCAGCGCCTGAAGTCCATGTGATTAGGACCCTCGGCGAGGGCCGTGGTCCTGCCCTCCCAAAGGAGCGTCCCCGTCAGGCCGGGCGGCAGGCTGATGTCGAAGACCCAGGCCCCATGCTCAAGCTTGCCCTGCTCGACGATGTCGCCCGCGGGGTGGGGCATCCTCGCGCGGATCTCGGTGAGCGTGGACGGGTGGGGCTCGACGAGCACGGTGCGAAAGCCCGGCGAACCCGGGCGAATCCCCGCAACAAGCGTGAGGAGGTCGTAGTTCGGATGGGCGCTCCAGGCGTGGTCGTCCGAGCGCGTCGGCTCAGCGGTCTCGGCAAAGGTCGTCAGGCCGATGTCGAGCATGCTCCTCCAGGGACCGAGGGAGCCGAGGTAGAGGTCGGAAAGGCCCGCATGGTCCATCGCCCGCGCGACGTAGAACCGGAAATAGACGCTCGCCGGCGAGAATTCGCCCGGCGGGGGCACGGGCGCCGCCGGCCTGTGGTCGAGGATCGCCCGCATCACGTTCCCCTGCGCCGCCCCGTCGTTGGGCACGACATCGAGCCACACGCCCAGGGTGTTGGTCTCCTCGCTGAAATGGCCGTGGGCCGGCGTGTCGGCCAAGAGTCCGTGGGCGGTGTCCCAGCAAAGCCTGTAGACGGCCTTTCCGATGTCCGAGGCGCGGCGCCGGTCGCGCGCGGCGATCGCCGCGTTGCCAAGATACTCCTCGAGGTCGGCCGCATCGCGAAGCGCGGCCATGTAATAGAGCGACAGGAGGGCGGAGCCGCCGTCGGCATCCTGCGGCGGCTCGCCGAACACAAAGTCCTTCGTCCAGTCCCCATAGTTCCACCACGGCATGCGCCCGAGGAGCCCGTCCGCGCGCTGGTGTGCGGCGTACCAGTCGATGACGGACCTCGTGTGCGGGACCCATTGGGCCAACGCCCCGTTGTCCGGCCGGTACATCCAGAAGTCGTGGAGCATCCCGATCCACAGCAGTGAGAACGTGGGTATGACCTGGGTCAGCGCGCTGGGGTACCGGCTCTGGCTCAGGCCCTCGGCGATTCTCGAATTGTCGTAGGCGTCGAGCGCCTGGCGGGCGAGCCGGTCGTCCCCAAACTCCACGTAGGAGATGAGCGCCTGGATGCGGGTGTCCCCGATGTACTGGAGCTGCTCCCAGTAGGCGCAGTCCATGTAGGTCTCATGGGCGTTCATCCGGGCCGTCCGGGTGCCGACCTCCCATATCCTGCCGAGCGAGGGGTCGCTGGCCTCAAAGCCGCCACGCTCCCTGAACGGATAGCCGCTGTACCGGGCCTTGAGCGACTCGATCGCGAGCGGCTCGTCCCCCGTCTGGATGTCGAGCTGCAGGTAGCGCCAGGCGCGCCACCAGAGCGGCGACCAGGCGCGGTCCGCCCCGCCGTCGGAAATGACCGTGTCGGTCAGCCCGAGGATGTGCCGGCCGGCGATCTCGTTACGGTTGCCCTTCTGGCCCTTCGCGTCCACGAGCGCCTCGGCATAGATGACCTTGACGGTCGCGCCTTTGCCGTGCCCGAAGACGAGCTCGGGATAGGCCGTGGTCATCGTGCCGCGGTCAAAGAGGAGGCTCGCTTTCGCGTGCGCGGGCACGGTCGCCGGCAGGAGTTCCGTGGCGTCCATCCCCTCAACCCGCACGATCCTTCCCACGGGCGTCTCCGAGAATTCCATCGGGGGCAGGGGATCGGGGACGAGGAGCCAGCGGTTGACTCCCGAGCCCGTGCCGACGGGCGTGGCCTTGGGGTAGCGGCCCGGCTCCCCCGTGCCGACGGTGATCGCCGCCGTCCATCCCGGCGCGGAGGTCTGCCAGGCCCAGTCGTACCGGGCGGCATCCAGCACCTCGCCCGGGCCGGCCGCATAGTAGTTGGGAAGGTCGGTGCTGCTGATGGTCTGGAAGACCTCTCCCATCTCCTTCTCGGCTTCCCACGACGCATCCGTGTTCGCCGCCAGTTCCGCGTTCGTGTCGCCCTGGACAAGGAAGCCGGTCTGGTCGCTCATCTGGGCCGTCGGCGCCAGCGCGCCGCAGTTCCAGACCGTCGCGGCGAGCACGTTGTCACCCTTCCTGAGCATCGGCGAGAGGTCGAAGGTCTCGTAGCGCCAGTGGTCCAGGTCCCCTCGCGCGGGACCGTCGCCGACCCGCAGGCCATTGACAAAAAGCACGAACCGGTTGTCGGCGGAGACGTGGACGACGTAGCGCGCGGGAACGTCGCCGAGGGTGATCCGCTTGCGAAAATGGTAGACTCCGGGGTTGCGGGCGCCCGCGCCGGCGCACGTGATCCAGTTCGACGGCCACGCCAAATGGACGAGGTCGGGCTCGGCGTCGGGCCTGTCGGCTCCGGGGGCGGGCAGCGCCAGCGCGGCGAATGCGGCCGCGGCTAGCGCGAGGGAGGGGAGGGCCGGGGGTTTCAGCGGGCCCATTCGAATCGCGCGTGCGTCCGGCGCCAAGCCTGTTTATCCGTCGGCCTCGGGAGTCCGCTTCGGGCGCCCGCGCCCGTCACTCGCACTCCTGAAGTGATTCTTGCGATGCGCGGTGCGGACGGCTAGGCCTCGTACACCCCACATGGAGATCAACCGGCGCCAGTTTCTCGCGATGTCAGGGGCGGTGGTTCAGGGCAGTGTCCTCGGCGGGCTCGGCGCCAAGACCGTCCTCGGGCTGGCCGATGCCGCCGGGGGACCCTCGGTGCCCTGGCACCAGAATATCCACAGGATCGGCCAGCTCAACTTCAACGAGCGCGACCCCGAGGACCTCGATGTTGAGGAATGGGCCGACTACTGGGCCAGCCTCAAGGTGGATGCGGTGCTCGTGAGCGTGACGGGCATCCTGGCGTTCTATCCCACGCAGGTGCCGTTTCACCGCCGAAGCCAATTCCTGGGGGACGGGGACCTTTTCGGAACCTGCGCGTCCGCGGCCAAGAAGAGGGGAATGCGGGTCGTCGCCCGCCTGAGCCCCGACCTGAACTGGGAGGACGCCGTCAAGGCGCACCCGGAGTGGTTCATGCGGGACGCGAACGGGGGATTCCTGCCCCACGGCGAGGACCCGCGCCTCTTTCGCACCTGCACGTTTTCGAGCTATTTCACCGAGCACGTGCCCGCGATCATGCGCGAGGTCCAGTCCCGCTACGACGTCGACGGCCTGTTCACGAACGCGTGGCCGCCGCTGGACGGGCTTCCGGTCTGCTCCTGCGACGAGTGCCGCAAGCTCGCCAAGCCGAAATCGGTGGCATACTGGAAGCAGTTCACGGACCGCGTGGACTTTCTGTGGAAGCTCTATGACGGGATCGCCAAGGAGAAGAAGCCGGACAGCCTCTTCTTCGCCAACATGGGCGGCGGCATCCGGGCCACGCCGAACCTGATGCAGCTCTCGCGGGTCTGCGAGTGGTTCAACTGCGACAACCAGGGCCGCGGCGCGGAGGGCAACCCGGTGTGGGGCGCCTCGCAGCAGGGCCGTGTGGCGACGGCGATCATGAGGGGACGCACGATCACGAACGTGACGGGCGCCTGGTCGACCTGCGGCACCGTCCGCTGGCGCAACGTGGCGAAGTCGAGGGCCGAGACGGAAATCTGGATGGACCAGACCGCCTCGAGCGGCATGACAATCTGGTACCACTGGGTCGGCGGCCAGAAGGGGCTGGGCGAGGACCGGCGCTGGCAGGAAACGGGCAGGCGCTACATGGGCTGGCTGGCGCGCCATGACCTGCATTTTGACCGGCTGCGCAGCGTGGCCAACATCGGCGTCGTGATGGGCCAGAGCTCCCACCTGTTCTATGCGCCGCCGGGCGAGGGCGGGATGCCCCAGTTCATTGACGGTCTCTACTATGCGCTCCTCGAGGGCCGGTTCCTGTTCGACTTCGTGCACGAGGACGACCTCGGCCCGGAGACGATCGGCCGATATTCGGCGCTCCTTCTCCCGAACATCGCCTGGCTCAGCGACAGGCAGTGCCAGCAGCTCCGCGACTACGTCGCCGCGGGCGGCTCATTGATGGCCTCGTTCGAGACCGCGATGTACGATGAAAACGGCCAGCGCCGCGCGAATTCGGGCCTGGCCGACGTCTTCGGCATCGACTCCGTCGGGCCCGTCGCCGGCCCGAGGGGGAACGGGTTCTACGCCTGCATCGACAGCCAGCACGAGATCCTGAAGGGATTCGACGACACGAACTGGATTCCCGGCGGCGCCTACCGGCTCCCGATAAAGGCCGCCGGCCCCGTGGTCCTCTCGGTCGTCCCGGCGTACACGGCGTATCCCCCGGAGCTTTCCTACGCTCCCGTCGAGCATACGGACGAGCCGGCCCTCGTCGTCCGCGACGACGGACGCAGCCGGCTCCTCTACCATTCGGGGGACGTCGAGCGCGCGTCGTGGCGTTCCGGGCACACGGACCTGAGCCGCCTCCTTCAGAATTCGGTGGGCTGGCTGACGCGGGGAAGCCAGCCCGTCACCGTCGAGGGCGACGGGATCATCGAATGCTTCGCCTGGGAGACCGAACCCGGGTTCGCCCTCCATCTCATCAACTACACGAACCCCAACCTCCACCGCGGCTGGTTTCGCCGCCATTATCCCATCGGCGAGCAGAAAGTGAGCATGACGCTTCCCGCCGGACGCGCCGTCGCGCGGGTCGAGCTCCTCAGGTCCGAGCGGGTCATCCCGTTCCGCCAGAGCGGAACCACGGTGGAGTTCACGATCCCGGGCGTCGCCGACTACGAGGTGGCGGCGCTCTACGCATAGCCGGGCCCGGGTTCCGCCGGCAGACTCCCTTCACATGCCTGTCCGAACGGCGACGCTCCTCGCCCTGTCAGCCCTGGCCGCTTCACCGTGCGTCCTCGCCGACCCGGAGGGGCTGAAGGCCTTCGAGAGGCCGGAATACCTCGCCATAAGGAGGGAGCTCGTCCGCGGATGGGGAACTTGGGACACGCGCGATGCGCTCGCCCAGGTGCTCCTTCCCGACTCCTTCGCGGTGTCGCTGTCGTTCAAGCATCCGATCGGGTCAGACGGCTATTCGAGGCCCCAGATGGTGACCGACAAGAAGGGTTCGGAATTCAGGCCGGGAACCCATGCCCTTGACGGGAGCTATTCGCAGGCCGACGTCAACTGGAAGGGGACCCGGCTGCGCGTCCAGAGCGCCGTCCAGGGCGACGATCTCGTGATCCTTGTGACGCCGCTCAACGCTCCCGATATCCCGATCGAGGCGGTCGTGACCGCCGAGATGCTCTGGAATCGCCCGGGACTGCTGTCGCGGGAACCGGGCCAGCTCATCGCGCGCCTGCCGGACAGGGTGGTCCGGGTCTACACGAACGGCAGGGAAATCCCCGACCCCTACGTCCAGGCCGGCACGCCGTATGTCACCCTTGCGGTGAGCGGCATGGTCGCTGTCTCGACGGGGAGACCCCGGACGACCGAGGAGGTCCAGGGCATTGTGGCCGAAAAGCGCGACGCCCTTGAAGGGGAGGCCGCCCGGCACGGCGCGCTCGCCGCGGCCTATGACGCCCTGCGCGCGGCCCTAGCGTGGTCGACGATCTACGATCCGGGCTTCGACCGCATCGTCACCACGGTGAGCCGGGACTGGAACGTGGGCGCGGGCGGCTATTTCATGTTCGGCTGGGACAACTTCTTCCTTCCCTACGCGTGCGCGCTCTTCAACCGGGAGCTCGCCTACGCCAACTTCGCCGAGCACATGCGGAGCATGACCCCGGACGGCTTCATCCCCAATGTGGAGGAAACCGGCGGAAGGACCTCGTGGGACCGTTCCGATCCGCCGGTCGGCAGCCTCATGCTCAAGGAGATCTACAAGCGCTTTGGCGACCGCTGGATCCTGGAGGCGTCGTTTGACGACCTTCTGTCGTGGAACCGCTGGTGGATCCGGAAGCGGATGAACGGAAAGCTTCTCGGCTGGGGCTCGAACCTGACGGGCAATCCCCTCCATGAAAAGGAGGCGCACACCGCGACCGCCGCCGCATGGGAATCCGGAATGGACGATTCCCCGATGTTCGAGAGCGTTCCCTTCGATCCCCGGACGAGCATGTTCGAGCTGCAGGACGTGGGGCTGAACGGACTGTACATTGCCGACTGCAGGGCGCTGGCGGAGATCGCCGATGTGATCGGAAGGAAGGTCGAGGCCGCCGAACTGCGCCTGAGGGCCGAGCGATTCAGCATGGAGATCGAGGCGCTGTGGAACCCCGGGACGGGACTGTACCTGAACCGGCGGACGGACAAGGGCGAGCCTTCCCAGCGGATCTCGCCCACCATGTTCTATCCCCTCGTCGGGCGGGTGCCCGCGGCGGACCGCGCGGCGGCAATCGTCGATCAGCACCTGATGAATCCCGCCGAGTTTGGCGGGGAATTTATGATCCCGTCGATTTCGCGAAACGACCCGGACTTTCCCAGGCAGCACTACTGGAAGGGGGCCGTCTGGCCGCCGCTCAACTTCCTGGTCTACCTCGGCCTGCGCAACTACGACCTGCCGCGGTCCCGGCGCCTGCTGGCGGAACAGTCGATGGCCATGTTCATGGGCGAATGGACGCGCAAGGGATTCATCAGCGAGAACTACTCCGGTCTGACCGGCACGGGCGACGACCCGCACCTGACGAGCACCCCCTTTTACGCATGGGGTGTGCTCATGGGAATGATGGGCTTCATCGAGGCGGGACAGATGCCGGCCCCCGAGGCTCCCCTCGTGGCCCGGCCCGGGCAATAGCGGGAGCCCAGGCGCCCCTATCCGCCGGACGATTGAGGGCTCTTTTCGGAGACGACCTTGATGACCTGGTAGGAGCAGGGCTCGGTGCCGATATTCCTCATCGTCCGCTCGTCATTGGGGGCGACATAGTAAAACGAGCCCGCGCCGAGCCGGCACGCGACCCCGTTCAGGGTGGCCTCAAGAATTCCCGACTTGACGATGAAAAGCTCGTCGCCCGGGTCGCGGCTGCGGGGACGGGTGCTGGCGCCGGGAGCCAGCGCCGAGATGTGGCTCTCGAGCCGGACGAAGGTCACCGTGGGCGAATCCACCACGGTCCTGTGGGACCCCTTGGGCGGCGCGGGGACGCTGTCGCAGTCGACGACGCGGGACGAAAGCGTTCCCGCCGGAGCCCATTCGGCCGCCGGCCGGTCGCGCGCGGTGCGGACGGCGTCCGTGCAGAAATTTATCACGTAGTAGGTTGCGGGCTTGTCGGCGACGTTGGTCACGTTGTGAACGTCGTGCGAAGCGATGAAGACGAATGCGCCCGGGCCTGCGGCCTGCCGATTGCCGTTGATCGACACCTCGACCTGCCCCTCCTTTATCAGGAGGATCTCCTCCCAGGGATGATGGTGCGGCGAATGCGACGCCATTCCCGGAAAAAGCGTGGTGACGTGGACCTCGATCTTCTCGAGGGTCGCGGTCGGCTCGTCGAAGACGGCGCAGTACAGGCCGACCGGGGTGGCGCGGAACCGGAGCGAATTCCAGTCGACGAATGTCGAGCCGAGGGGGATCGACCTGGAGGGCGGGGCATAGGCGACGGAGACAGGCTGGGCCGTCATGGAAACCGCGGCGATGGCGGACAATGAGGCAAACACCAGCGGCAGGAGTGGGGGCAAACGTTTCATGGATGGGGCAGAGCAGGGTCGATAGAGCGCGGTGGGATGGGCTTCCGCAGTCTGCGGCACAACGTCAGTTAGCCTCTGGGGACGCGCGGCCCAAGTCCCATTCTCAAGCGACCTAGGGTCGCTCCGCGACTGCGGACACCCACTCATTGTAAGTTTTCCACGACTCGAATTTCTTGGGATCGCCGGCATCCGGAGCGTTGAGCGGAAGGATCAGCGAGGCGACGACGACCCTCGTTTTCAGCAGAACCGAGGTCCCGATGAAGACTGCGGGAACATGCCCGCTGGCATCCGTGCCCATCGCGCGGTAGGCCGGTCGGCCGCCAACGGTGGTCGCCTCCTCGCCCAGCAGCTGAAACCGGAATCCCGCGGAAGCGCGGTCGTTCGCGATGAAGCTCCTCATGACCTCCGGCGAGCTCTCCAGGAATTTCCTTTCGGCATCCGCGCCCGTGATACCCGGGTACACCTCGACCGCGTATTGGCCCGTGGGCACCCAGCTGCCGGTGCTGGGAAGGAGGTCGACCGTTCTGTCGGTGTCGATAACGAAGCAGTTCCCGATGAAGGCAGGGGGCACCTTGACATCGATGGGCTAGCTATTGAAGCGGTAGTAGCCATCCCTGTCGATTTTGAGATCGCCTGCGGACGGGATATAGAGGGACTCGGCGAAGGCCTTTGCGTCCATGCCGGACTTGGCTCCCATGCGGGGGGACTGGACCCAGACCACCGCCACGGCGCTCCCAAAATCCAGGACGTAGGCCTGGTAATCAATCTCCACGGCCCGGTCGCTCATCATTCGACCGGCCGCGGCGGTCTGCCCAAAGTGGAAGTAGACCGCCCTTCGGCCGCTGATCACCTGGTCTGATCTCTCTTCCAGCCGGAAATCGCCTCCGTAGGCCCTTGAGAGCTGTTTCCTGTCGTGATCGATCAACGCCGGAGCGGCGTCCTCGACCGACATGGTCGAGACTCCAGGCCGGGGCCTTTTGGCGATCTCGATCCGATATATGCTCTGGTCGAGGGCGGCGGGCCCAAAGCTCAGGTAGAGGTCGCCTGTCGAATACACCTCCTTCACTTTCATGTAGGAGTATTCGTAGGTGTCCTGCTTGTGGGGGCTCGCGACGGAAAAAAACTGGTTCGGGGCCGTATAGACGCTGCCGGTGATCGAGCCTTTCAGGAACTTGGGCGCCGGGATGAGGTTTCCGATCGCCCCACCGGTGGATGAGCCGCTGGCAAGCGCGCCGGAAACCGCTAGCGGGAGGGCGAGGGAAAAAATCCAGCGGGGGTATCTCACGACGCGAGCGTCCAAAGCAGGACGGCGGGAGTCAATCGGACGCTGTTTCGAGGTCCCATGGCCGGTGGGCATTCCGGCGATATCAGCTGCCGCCTTGGGAACCCACACCCATAGTCTTGTACGGATGCGGGGTGAGGTTTGCGGCCTGCACCCATGATGGTTCGGAGCGCAAACCTTTACGGCGGACACTGATATTGAAACAAATTGACAATCAAATACTTAAGTAACCGGCTTTTACCTTGGCACACCCCAAGCAGTTCTTGCTGGGGAAAGCGGATGAAACCTTCGCATTCAATTAGGATGGGAGCCTGGATCCTCTTGGGAGCCGGCATGCTCCTGGACGCGCAACCTTTGGCCCGCGCCGCGGACGACCTTGAGGGAATTACGGCCGTCGCTTCAAAGGTGAGCCGTGACTATACCCGCGCCAGGAAATCCGACGGATCGTTCCAGCCGGAATTCTACTCCTTTGGGGAGGGGGGGAGATGGGCGGGCGAATTGAGTGACGCCACTTTGGACAAGCTCCATTTCCTCGACGTGGCGCATGTCATCGCCAGGCCGCTGGCCAGCCAGGCCTACCTTCCCGCAACGGATCCAAAGAACACGCGACTGCTCATCATGGTCTACTGGGGGACGACTGCTGTTCCCGCACCGACATCCGATTCGATGGCCATTGCCCGATTTCAGGCCGCGCAGGACAACCTCAACAAATATTTGGTCCCCTCAAATGTCGACCGTCGCCAGAAGGTCGCCGCCGGCGGCCCGGCCGCCGACGCCGCCCTTGACCAGTGGTCGGCCGCGGCAGTCATGCTCACGATGGAGAACCACGACCGCGACCGGACCGATTTTGCAAACGCCGCGATGCTGGGCTACGATTCCCCCGGATTGATTGGAACAGAGTACGGAAACTACGTCAGGGGAACGCCGCTCGGGGTCGAAAGGGAGGATCTCTACGCTGACATCGAGGAGAACAGGTATTTTGTGGTGCTCATGGCCTATGACTTCCAGCTCATGTGGAAGCAGAAGAAGCACAAACTTCTCTGGCAAACTCGGTTCAGCATCAGCGAACGCCGCAATGCGTTCGACAAGGCGCTCCCGCTGATGGCGCAGTATGCCTCGAAGTATTTTGGACAGGACAGCCACGGGCTCTTGAGGGATAGGGTCCCCGAGGGACGCGTCGACATTGGCGACGTCGAGTCGCTCGGTGAGGTGGGAGCGCCCAAGAGATGAAGAGGCGAACGCAATGAAGGCCTACCTCCTAGCGGGCTGCGGCATGCTTCTGGCCGCCCTGCCTTCCGCACGCGCCGCGGACGGCGTCAACGGCGTCACCGCTGTGTCGTCGAGGGTCAGCAAGGACTATGTTCGCGCCAGGTTTCCCGACGGCTCGTTCCAGCCTGAATCCTATGCCTTTGGGGAAGGGGGCAACTGGGGTGGCGAAATCAAGGACGCCACTATCGACAACCTCAAGTTCATCGACGTGGCTCGCGTGATCGCCGCGCCGCTGGCGGGCCAGAAGTACCTTCCGGCGAGGGACCCGAACAAGACAAGGCTCCTGATCATGGTCTATTGGGGGACCACGGCGGTCCCGCCACCCTACGAGGAGGACACGATGTACCGGAATTATCAGCAGGACATCGAGGAATACCGGATCTTGCTCTCGGAAGGCGCGGTCGACGAGGCGGATTCTGTCTATTACGCCGGATTGGAGCAGCTTAACATGGCGAACCAGGTTCGCGATCGCCTGGACTACAAGAATGCCAAGATGCTGGGATACAACACCGAGTCGAGCGGATTGATCGCGACAGACTACGGAGCGCAGCTCGGGCACACGGCCCTTGGGGTCGAGCAGCGCGATCAGGTCGCCGAGATCGAGGAGAACCGGTATTTCGTGGTGCTGATGGCCTACGATTTCCAGCTCACCTGGAAGCAGAAGAAGCACAAGCTCCTTTGGGAAACGCGTTTCAGCATCAGCGAGCACCGGAATGCGTTCGACAAGGCGCTGCCGCTGATGGCGCAGTATGCCTCAAAGTACTTCGGCCAGGCCACCGACGGGATCTTGCGGACGCGGGTCCAGGAGGGACACGTCGACATCGGCGACCTGAAATCACTGGGCGAGGTTGACGAGCCCAAGAAATAACCCGCGGGCCCTCACACCCCAATGGGCAGGAATTTTGGCCGCGGGCGCCCGGGGGTGTCGCTCCCCCCGGCCTGCGCCCTCTGGCCCTTGACTACGCGACCTCGCGCAGTATCCCAAAGCCAAGTTGCTTCCCAAAATTGAGCTGAAGAACGCACGGGGCTGGGCGTCGATAGGCATGGCAATGGCGCTGGTCATTTTCTTCTACCATTGGACCGTCAGGACGGGCGGCGGCTTCGGGAGCCCGCACGAGGAGGATTACTACAATTTCCTGGTTCAAGGCTGGCGCCAGGGGCACCTGCACATGAGCAAGGAGCCAAGTCCGCAGATGCTGGCTCTGCAGGATCCCTATGATCCCGACCAGAACCGGGACGTGCGCCTGGCGGACGCTTCGTATTACAAGGGGCATTACTACCTCTATTTTGGGGCGGCTCCCGCGTTCATCCTGATGCTGCCCTATGACCTGATCACCGGCCGGGAGATCGGGACGACAACAGCCATCTTCATATTCTGCGTGATCGGGTACCTGGCTGCGTGCGCGCTCTGGCTGATGATCCGGGCGCGGTATTTTCCGCAGAGTTCCCTCTGGGTCGGGTGCCTGGGCGTGCTGGTGCTCGGACTCGGAACCCATGTCCTTGCGCTCGAGCGCAGGCCCTTGGTGTGGGAGCTGCCGATCGCGACGGGGTTCGCATTCTCCTTCCTGGCGCTCGTGGGCGTCTACTCGGCGCTGCACGGGAAATGGCCGGTAATGTCATTTGCCATCGCGGGTTTCTGCCTCGGGCTCGCGGTGGCCGCCCGACCCACCTGCCTCCTCGGGGCCGTCATGTATATTCCGCCGCTTTGGCAGATGCGCCGGGCCGGCGCGGGACATCCATGGATGCAATGCGGCGCTGCCGCGGCCTGCGGTCTGGGCGTGTGCCTGCTGGCGGTCCTCATGCACAACTTCGCGCGCTTCGGAGACGCCCTGGAATTTGGACAGAACTACCAGCTGTCAGGGATCTACGAATCCAGGGTGCACCATTTCAGCTTGGCCTACATCCCCCACAACACCTACCTCTATTATTTTCATCCCGGCGCCTGGTCCCTGAAATTTCCGTTCGTCTCCACCCTACCGGTGACCGGCGGCCCCGCGGGGTTCCTTGGAAACTGGAGCGAGGCCATCTGCGGAATAGGCGTGACCTTTCCCTTTGTGTGGCTGGCCCTCGCCCTGCCTCTCACCTGGCGCGCGGGGGCCGGCGATTGGAGGTTGAGGGCGTTCATGGGATCCCTGGCGATGTTCTACGTAGCCCTGTGTCTTGCGATCTTGTCGTATTTCGTGGCGGCAGAACGGTACATGGCCGACTTTGCGCCGGCCCTGGGCCTCCTGGCACTGTGCGGCTGGCTGGGCTTGGAGCGGTGGGCGGTGCGCGTGGGCGGCAATCGGATCGCGGCCCCAATCGCTGTGACGGCCTGCGTCGTCACCGCGGTTGCGGGCATTTTCGTCAGTTTCGACTATCATGGCGGATTGCTGCGCCGGATCTCCCCTCAAGACTGGGATGCGCTGAAGCAATTTTTCTCCCGTCTTGGCCTCTAGAGGCGGCTGGGAGCCGGACCTTTGTCCCCCGTTGGTTTGTCCCCTTTCGCGATGGCGCCCTCACGGGGAATCGAACCCCGGTTAACGAGTTGAGAACCCGCTGTCCTAGCCGCTAGACGATGAGGGCATGTCGTGGAAGGGAGAACGCTTCAAATTTGAGGTCTCGCGTCAAGCTGGGAGTGGGCGCATTTTGCGCTTTCACGGGTTTTGGTCTTTCGATGTGATAGCTCCCTGTGCAGGACACATTCAGGAAGATTCTCGGGGTCAGGTTCTACATTGCCGACCTTGAGGGCCTGCTGAATCTCATCCCGGAGGGCGGCCTCATCGTCGTTCCCTCCGCCCCGGTCATGACCCGTCTCGCGGAGGATGCGGCGCACCGCGCCGCGCTCGAGGGCGCGGATTTCGCGATCACGGACAGCGGCTACATGGTGCTTCTTTGGCTCGTGCGCACCGGCGAGCGCATCCGGAGGATATCCGGCCTCAGGCTCCTGAGGGGTCTGTTTGATCGCAAAGGCTACCGGGGCAGGGGGGAGACGTTCTGGGTGATGCCCACCGAGGCCGATTCCGGGGCGAATTTTGAATGGCTCCGCGGCCAGGGATTCGAGGTCACGGGGGACGACGCCTATGTCGCGCCGATCTATCCGAGGGCGGGCCCCATTTCAGACAACCGGCTCCTGGATCTGCTCGGCTCCCGCAGGCCGCAGCTTGTCGTGATTGCCCTGAGCGGCGGGGTTCAGGAGAGGCTGGGCTGGGAGCTGCGCCAGCGCCTGGCCTACAAGCCCGCGATACTCTGCATCGGGGGCGCCATCGCCTTTCTGTCGGGACGCCAGGCGCGGATCCCCGTCTGGGCGGACCGCCTGGCGCTCGGCTGGCTCATCCGCCTCGTCTCGGCGCCGCGCGCGTTCGCTTCCAAGGTGAGGGGAGTGGAGAACCTCGCGCCCCTCATCTGGAAATACGGCTCGAACAGCGTCGGCTCGTGACCGCGCGCCTAGCGCGCGGCCGCGTGCACGACGTTCGGGCTGATGGCGACGTTCAGGAAGTCGAGGAAGTCCGCCTTGAATTTCAGGCGCGAGGGCGTGTGGATATAGAGCATGTGCCCGGACTCGTAGTACGTGAACCGCAGGTTTGAGCGCACCGAAGGGTCGAGGTTCATGCTGGCGACGACCTCCTCGGCGCCAAAGAACGGCGTCGCGAGATCATAGTAGCTGCAGGTCACCCACACCTTGAGGTAGGGATTGCGGGTCATCGCCCGCATGAGGTCGTCGGCCGTGTTGGGGGCGCCGTTTCCGGCGTCTCCGAAGTTCCAGGGGTCGACCGAGATCTCGGTCTCATAGGGGATGTCGCTCTCGAATTTCAGGTCGCGCCGGACGTAGTCGTTGAACGCGGCGGTGAGCGGCGGCCCGACGGCCTCGCTCGCGGGATCGTACTCGTCGTCGCGCACCTCGCCGGGCGCGTAGCTCAGGCCCGTGAAGCGGGAATCCAGCCGGCCGAGGTAGCGCCCCTCTGACCGCAGGAGGTGCTCAAAGAACATCGCGTCCTTCATCCGGAGGTTGAGGAGCCTGAACTCGCTGGCCAGGATGCCCGTGAAATGGTTCAGCTGCTCGGCGATGTGCTGGCGCTCCTGGGCCGAGGCGGCGTCGCCCTTCTGCAGGGCGAGCGCATAGTCGTTCGCCGCGAACACGCGGGCTTCCTGGGCGACCTCGGCCACGCTCTTGGCCTGCATCTCCGGCGAGAGCTTCCTGTGGTACCACGCCGAGGTCGCATAGGTCGGCAGGAAGGCCACGTAGGCGTCGTTGTTCCCGGGGGTGAAATTCAGGACCTGGAAATTCATGGCGGTCGAGACCAGGATGATCCCGTTCAGGTAGAGGCCGTAGCGGGTCTGCAGGTAATCGGACAGGCCCGCGGCGCGCGTGGTCCCGTAGCTTTCCCCGAGGACGATCTTCGGGGACAGCCAGCGCGCATTGCGCGTCGTGTAGAGGCGGATGAAGTCGCCGACGCTCGCGATGTCCTCCTTGAGCCCATGGAACTGCCGCACATCCTCCTTCGGCATGGGTCGGCTGAATCCCGTCGAGACCGGGTCGATGAAGACGAGGTCGGTTCGGTCGAGCCACGTGGCGTCATTGTCCACGAGCTGGTACGGCGGCGGGGGGGCCTCGCCCTCGTCGGTCAGGTTGGCCCGCCGCGGCGCCACCGAGCCCATGTGCAGCCACATCGAGGACGACCCGGGTCCGCCGTTGAACAGGTAGGTGATCGGGCGCGTCGCCGGGTCCTCCACGTCGTCGAGCGTGTAGGCGACGAAGAAAATCCTGGCCTTGGCCTCCGGGCCGCCCGGGGGCTTCACGCCGGCGGCCTTCCGTTCGGCGTCGATCTTTTCCTTCAGGAGCTTTGCGGCGGGGGAATCCGCGTCTGCAAAGGGTTTTCCCTCCTCCTCGTTCAGGATGAAGTATCCCGCGGTGGCGTGGTACTTGAGCACCTTCCCGCCGACCGTGACCGTGTGGGCCGTGACGGAGAGGGCCGGCTCCGCCTCAGGCGTGGCCTCGGTCTTCGGAGGGACCTCGGGTCGGGCGTCGGCGCGCATCGAGAGGACCGCGACTGCCGTGAAAAGAAGGCCGGCCGCCAGAAGGTCTCGTGAGGGGGACATCTCGGGACTATGCCCCGGCGGCGCAAGCGCTGGAAAGCGAAATCCGGCGCCCCGGGGGGTGCAACGGGCTGTTGAACTGTATCCGTTTTCCGTATCCGATGGCCACCGAACGACATGATTCTTGGACTCACCGGGGGCCTGGGCTGCGGGAAATCAACGGCGGCGAAGCTTTTTGCCGAAAGGGCGTTTCGGCATGTGGATTCGGATATCCTCGTCCGCGAGCAGGTGCTGACCACGGCGGGGGTCCAGGCTGAACTTAGGAAACGGCACGGGGACGGCGTCTTCCTCGCTTCGGGCCTTGTCGATCGCCCGGCCCTCGCGCGGATCGTCTTTTCGGATGACTCGGAAAGAATTTGGCTTGAGGAACTTACGCATCCGGTCTACTTCGCCATCCTGCGCGGGATGTTTCGCGGGACCCCTGGGGCCGATTGGGTCGTCGAGGTGCCCCTTCTCTTCGAGAAGTCGCTCGAGAATTGGTTTGATTTCACGCTCTGCGTGGCATGTGATCCCCTTTCGCAACTCGCTCGTTTGGAGCAGCGCGGTTTGGACCGCGCGCTCGCCGAGCAACGCATATCCAAGCAATTGCCGCTGGCTCGGAAGATCGAGCTGTCCGATTTCGTCCTTTGGAATGATGGTTCAACCGGATTTCTCAAGTCGCAGGTCGACCGCATCGTGGACTCCCTGAACCGAGCCAAGGCAGGCGCACCCCTTACAGCAAACCCCGATGTCCCTTCCCCCCAAGACCGACGACGAAATCTCCGCGCCTGACGACGGCGCTAAGCCCGTGAAGCGCGGAAGGCCGCGCTCGCGCAAGGCCGAGGGGGAGGCGGAGACGGCCCGGCAGGAGGAGCAGCCCGCGATATTTGTTCCCGAGAGCAGGCCCGAGCCGGCCGCCCCCTCCCAGCCCGCGCAGGCGCCGCAGGAGGCCTCCCATTCGGACGGCGGCGCGGGCAGCCGCGACGTCGCCTCGGAGCACGGCGGCGGAAACGACGGCAGGCCGGGTGACGGGCACGGGCAGGGCGGCGGGGGCCAGGGCGGCCCGCGCGGGGAGTGGCAGGACCGGAATTCCTGGAAGCGCAACAAGCGCAAGCGCGGCCGCCACGGCGGCGGCCAGTGGCAGCAGGGTCCCGGCGGCGGAGGCGCCCCCCGCTATCCCCAGCAGCCTCCTCCTCCGACCCCCGAGCCGGTCTACGGCGACCTTCCGAGCCCCTCGCGCTTTGCGGACCTCGCCGCCCTCGACGCGCTGGCCGGCGAAATCGGCTCGGCCAAGGCCGAGCCGCTCTACCTCGACCATCTCTATTCGCTCAACCTGGCCGACCTGACCGCGTTTGCCCGCACCCAGAAGGTCACGTTTGAGGGCGCGCCCAACAGGCTCCAGCTGCTGCCGCAGATTTTCGCCAAGGCGACCGAGGAAAAACGCGGCCTTGCGGACCGGGGCTACGTGGACATGACCGACCAGGGCGCCTTCATCGTCCACGAGCACGTCAATTACCGCCTCTATCCCGAGGACGCCTACCTGCCCGAAAGCCTCATCCGCCGCTACGGGCTCAAGCGGGGCCACCATGTCGAGGTGAGGATCCAGCCGCCGCGCGACGGGGAGCGCTGCCCGTCCGTCATCCGGATCGACCGGGTGATGGGCCACGACCCCGAGGACATCTCGAAGGTCACGCCGTTCGAGGAGCTGGTCCCGTATTATCCCCTGAAGAGGATCCTGCTAGAGGACACGGACATCCAGAAGGACGTGTCGATGCGGGCCGTCGACATCCTGACGCCCATCGGCTTCGGCCAGCGGGGCCTCATCGTCGCGCCGCCCCGCACGGGCAAGACGATCCTGCTGCAGAACATCGCCAACTCGGTCTCCGAGAACAGCCCCTTCGCGAAGCTCATCCTCCTGCTCGTCGACGAGCGTCCCGAGGAGGTGACCGACTTCAGGCGGCACACGAAGGGCGAGGTCGTCTCCTCGACCTTCGACGAGGCCCCGGAGAGCCACGTCCATTGCGCCGAGATGGTCGGGGAGAAGGCGCGCCGCCTCGTGGAGCAGGGCGAGCACGTCGTCATCCTCCTGGACTCGATCACGAGGCTCGCGCGCGCCTACAACGCCCTCGCGTCGAGCTCGGGCAAGATCATGTCGGGCGGCCTGGAGTCCAACGCGCTCCAGAAGCCGAAGCGCTTCTTCGGGGCCGCGCGCAACATCGAGGGCGCCGGCAGCCTGACCATCATCGCGACCGCGCTCGTCGACACGGGCAGCCGGGCCGACGAGATCATCTTCGAGGAGTTCAAGGGAACGGGCAACATGGAGCTGCACCTGGACCGGGGCCTCGTCGAGCGCAGGATCTTCCCCGCGATCAACATCGACCGCTCCGGCACCCGCAAGGAGGAGCTGATCTACCACCCCGAGGAGCTCCAGCGCATCTACGGCCTGAGGCGCGCGATGCAGGGCCTCGGACCGATCGAGTCGATGGAGATGCTGATCCAGCGCCTGAAGAAGACCAAGTCCAACGCGGAGTTCCTCCTGGGTCTCAGCCGGCAGTAGGTTCCGGGCGGCGCGCCGCGGCGTGCGGGGGGTGGAGGCGGGCTTTGCGGCCGGCGGCGCGCCGCGCGGGCGTCTTTCACAGGGCTTTTACCCATTGGAGCCGTCCTGCCGCCCCGCTCAGTAGAGTTACCGCTCGTCAAACCACCTCAATTTGAACAGCATAGGGCCGTATTCGGATCGTTGAGAGCCGGATCACGCCCCCCGCCCACGCACATAAGATGAGCTATGAGATGAACGAACTGCTCGAACTCGTGTTCGAGCAAAACGCCTCCGACCTTCACCTGCAGGTCGGCCAGCCCCCCACGCTCCGGCTGAGCGGCAGCATGACGCCGATCGACGGGCCGCCGCTCCAGGCGATCGACACGGAGAAGCTGATGCTCGCGATAACGCCGGACGTGCACATCCAGAGCACGAAGCTGAACGGGGGCGCCGACTTCGGCTTCGCGTACATGGAGAAGGCGCGCTTCCGCGTCTCGGTGCTGAAGGCCAAGGGCAACTACGGCCTCGTCCTTCGCCAGATCCCGAACCGGATGTTCGGCCTGCGGGACATCGGCATGCCGGACAAGATCCGGGAGCTCCTCTACAGGCCGCGCGGGCTCATCCTTGTCACGGGCCCGACCGGCTCCGGCAAGTCGACGACCCTGGCATCGATGATCAACTACGTGAACGAGAACCGGGACGGCCACATCATCACGATCGAGGACCCGATCGAGTACTACCACGCCCACAAGCGCTGCGTCGTGACGCAGCGCGAGGTGCACGTGGACGTGCCGAGCTTCGCCGAGGCGATCCGCCGCGCGCTGCGGCAGGACCCCGACATCATCCTCGTCGGCGAAATGCGCGACCTTGAGACCATCGAGGCCGCGATCAGCGCGGCCGAGACGGGGCACCTTGTCTTCGGCACGCTCCACACCAACAGCGCCGCGAAGACGGTCGACCGCATCGTCGACGCCTTCCCGGCGAACATGAAGGACATGATCCGGACGCAGCTCGCGTCGTCGCTCGTCGCCGTCATCTCCCAGGTCCTCTGCAAGAAGATCGGCGGCGGCCGGGTCGCCGGCTACGAGATCATGGTGAACACGAGCTCGATCGCGTCCCTCATCCGCGAGAACAAGACCTTCCGCATCACCTCCGACATCCAGACGGGCGCGAACCTGGGGATGATCACGATGGACACGCACCTCATGAACCTCGTGAACCGGGAGCTCGTGTCGCCCGACGAGGTGCTCGAGAAGGCGCAGGACCCCGTCCTCATGCGGGAGAAGCTGGTCGCCATGGGCGCCAGGCTCCGGGACATCTGACCCCGGGCAACGCCCGCTCAGCCGGGGAGCCGGCGCAGGAGGAGCGGCGCCTCGAGGCCCAGGATCCGCTCCGTGAATTCGTCGCCGGCCGACGCGTTGCGGAGCGCCCGCTGGACCATGCCCATCTTCGCGTCCAGGTTGTCGATCATGGAGACGAAGACGGCCTCCGGGGTCGCCGCCATCGCCGCCGCGCCCCATTCGAGCTTGCCCTGGTGGCTGAGGATGACGTGCTCCAGCCGCTCGGTGCGCTCGGGGTCGAGCTTCGCCTTCAGGGCGGCCCTTCGCACGAGCTGGTACCCGAGGACGACGTGGCCGTGCAGGATGCCGCGGCGCCCCCGCCTTGCGGCCAGCGGCCCCTCGTACTCGAGGGTCTTTCCCATGTCGTGCAGGAGGATCCCGGCCATCGCCAGGTCCGGGTCCACGTCGCTGTAGAGCGGGAGGAGCGCCTGGGCCGCCTTGGCCATGTGGACCGTGTGCTCGAGGAGCCCGTGCCGGTAGGCGTGGTGCATCAGGGTGGCCGCGGGCGCGGTCCGGAACGACTCCCCGACCTCCTCCAGGACGTTGCGCACGGTCGCCTTGAGCTCGGCGTGGGTGATCGACTCGACACACCGGAGCATGTCCCTCCAGAGGTCCTCCGCGTCCTCGGGGGCCGTCTCGACCAGGTTCGCGATCACCTCCGGCGACGTCAGCTGGTCGGGGGGAACGGCGACCGCCCTCGAGAGCTTCGGCGACAGCCGGCCCTGGTAGGTCTCGACCTTGCCCTCGACGCGCAGGACCGCACCCTCCTCGGCGGCGCGCACGGCCTCGAACGCGGGGCTGTCGGAGAACACCGTGCAGTTGAACGACCCGGTCCGGTCGCCGAGCTCGACCCCCAGGTACGGGTTGCCATTGGCGGCGGTCTTGGTCGCCAGCTTGCGCAGGACGAGCATGCTGGCGAACGGCCGCCCGGACGAGCCTTCCGACTTGAGGTCGCGGACGGTGGACAGGGGCAGGGGTGAGTCAGCCATATTTTTTGACGAGTTCGGTGTAGGCCCTGAAGAACGGGTGCGACGCCCCGCCGAGTATCGAGTAGAACACGGTCTCAGCCGGCAGGATATGGGCCCCCGCGCGGGAGAGCGCGTCGAGACAGGCCCTGGCGTCGGCCTCGCGCCGGGCACCCACGCAATCCGTGAGGACCGTCACCGCGAGCCCCGCCTGGAGGGCGTCGACGGCGGTCTGGAACACGCAGATGGGGGTTTCGACGCCGCACAGAATGAGGTGCTCGATGGGCCTGCCTTCCGTCACGGCGCCCCTGACGGGACTGCCGGCCGCCAGGGCCGAAAACGTGTCCTTGGCGTGCACCTCGGGGGATTCCACGAGGGCGAGCAGCGCGGGCTCGGTTCCCCCGAGCTTGCCCGGCGCCTGCTCCGCGAACGCAACCGGGATCCCGAGCCCGCGCGCCGCCGCGACCGCGAACTCGCACCTGCGCTGCACCCGGGCGCCGTCGCCCACGGAGCGCAGGAACACGGGCTGCAGGTCCAGGCAGAGCAAGAGGGCGCCGTCGACGGGTTTCGGCGTCGTCATCAGAAATACCTCTGGCGCGCCTTCACCTGGACAATGCGCCTCTCGGGAAGGACATAGGCCGTCAGGTGCCCTCCCATGACGCAGCCGGTGTCGATTCCGATGGACCACTTGAGCCGGTAGACCTCGGGCCTGGGCGTGTGGCCGTAGACGACGAAGGGAGGCCCTCCCCACAGGTCGGCCCAGGCCGGAGCGTCGGGCTCGTCCGCGCGCTTCCTCGGACGGCCTTCCTTGTCGACCACCTGGATACGGGTGATGACCTCGGCGGGCTGCCTGTTCCAGGGCTCGTTCGGCAGGAACCCGCCGTGGACGAACACCGTGTTCAGCTCGGGCTCCTCGTAGGTGAGGAGCATCGCCTCAAGGTACGCCCAGTCCTCCGGGCGCAGGGCATCGAAGGTCTCGAGATCGTGCTCCTTCATGTACTTCCTGTCGCCCGTCTTGCGGAACTTGAGGAGGCGCAGCTCGTGGTTGCCGAGGAGCGATATCGCGCCCGCCGCACGCGCCAGGTCGATCACCTTCGGGCTGTTCGGCCCGCGGTTCACCAGGTCGCCCAGGAGCACGAGCCGGTCGCCGGGCTGGAGCTCGAGCTGCCCCAGCAGGTCGGAGAATTCGTTGTGGCAGCCGTGGATGTCGCCGACGGCTATGAGGCGTCCTGTCATTTGTTTCGCCGCGCGTCGCGGTGCGGCGCAAATTTGCTAGCGTCCACAGGCCTGGGAAGTAAACAAGAAAGGTTCCAAACGATGGAATTGAACCTTCAACCCCGGGCGCCGGCGTGTTTTGTCTCCGGCGAGCCCTTCCGCGAGGGCGACCGCGTCGCGAGCCTGCTGGTCCGCTCGGAGTCCGGTGACGTGGTGCGGTACGACGCGCTCGAGTCGAACGCGGGCCGCCTCGCGCCCCAAGGATTCGTCGCCTGCCGATGGGTCCAGGTCTTCAGGCCGCAGCCCGCGGAAGGCAGCCGCGAGCGCGCGCTGAAACTCACGGCTGAGACCCTGTTCCTGACCCTAGCCGATCCCTCGACCGAGGCGACGCCGGAGTCGGACCGCCTCGTGCGGTTCCTGGCTCTCCTGCTCGAGAGGAAGAGGCTGCTCCGGCCGCGGGGAAGGACGCCCGGGGGCACACGGGAGCTCTACGAGCACTCCCGCTCCAAGCAGATGTACGAGGTGCCGTCGATCGATCTGAGCCCCGAATTCTTCACGGCGGTCCGGGAGCAGCTGAGCGTCCTCGTCGGCGAGCCCCGCTCGCCCGAGGCCGCCCCCGCGGTGCCGGCGGCCGCCTCCTAAGCGGCCCCCCGGGCGGGGGCCGCGTCCCTCCTCGGCCGCGCCGGGAGACCAGCCGGCAGGTCCGCCGATGCGCTAGGTGCGCACCGGGATATCCTGCTCCGCGAGGTAGCCCTTGAGCCCGGGAATCGTGAGCGCTCCAAAGTGAAACAGTGACGCCGCGAGGGCCGCGCTGGCGCCGCCTATGCCGAGCACCTCGGCGAAATGCTGCGGCCTGCCGGCCCCGCCGCTCGCGATCACGGGCACGGGCACGGCGTCGCTCACGAGG